>Ga0247841_10012237_pt1 | contig 11235 bp, 12 predicted proteins | sample LaCruzMarch2015__2_FD_192410 | JGI IMG/M metagenome (GOLD analysis project Ga0247841, IMG submission 192410) | Freshwater microbial communities from meromictic Lake La Cruz, Castile-La Mancha, Spain - LaCruzMarch2015_18m | ecosystem: Environmental > Aquatic > Freshwater > Lake | place: Spain...
TGCGGGGCCGAAGCCCGCACAGATGCCGTGCATGATATCTGGAACCACATCAGCTACTGGCGCGATTTTATGGAGCTCGAAGGGAAGGTTGAAGGAAAACCTTTTCATTTATCCATTTCTAAAATCAAAAAAGACGCTTACTCTCTAAATACGCACGATGGGCATCATGAAGCCCGGGTCAGGATATGCGGTGAAGGCTATCTGGAAATGATTCTCGATGAACAACAATTGGAGTTTTTTATTTCGACGGACGATGAAGGAAACGGATATGTGAGTTACTCCGGATTCATTTTCCGGGTGAACCGAAATGATGTACTGATTAAGAATCAGGAAATTTTAGGTAGTTTTGATTCGGCCGGTGGAAAACATGATGGAAGGATTATTTCACCCATGCCGGGAAAGGTGATAAAAATAAATGTGGGGACAGGTGATAAGGTGATAAGGGGACAGACATTGTTAATTGTAGAGGCTATGAAAATGGAGAATTACATTATTGCCCCGTCGGATGGTATTGTGGAAGAGATTAATGTAAAGGTTGGCGACATGGTGAATTCCAGTACAAGATTGGTGCAACTTAAAACAATTGAATTGAATTAACTTTGCGAAACTCTGCGAAACAATTTATAAAGTTATCTCGCACAGAGCCCAAAGTAAAGCAAAGAAAATAGTAACATTATGAACTTTGAATTAACTGAAGAACAGAATTTAATCCGGGAAACCGTTCGTGAGTTTGCCGAACGCGAGATCAAACCCGTTGCAAAAGATCTTGATGAAAAATCGGAGTTTTCACATGACCTGACGAAGAAAATGGGCGAACTGGGCATTTTCGGCATGTATTTGCCTGAGAAATATGGCGGGCAGGGGCTTGATTACCTGTCGTACGTCATTGCCGTGGAAGAAATCGCCCGGATCGACAGTTCGCAGGCTGCCACCCTGGCGGCGCATAATTCGCTGGGAATCGGGCCGCTTTATTATTACGGATCCGATGAGCAGAAGATGAAATACCTGCCGCCATTATGTACCGGTGAGGCTCTCTGGGGTTTCGGCCTGACCGAGCCCGATGCCGGCTCCGATTCACGGGGCACCAAGACCAAAGCTATTCTCGAAAACGGCAACTGGGTGATCAATGGGGCCAAGATCTTCATCACCAATGGGTCGGTGGATATTTCCGTTGGCTCGACAGTTCAAACGGTAACTGGTGAAAAAGATGGCAGAAAGGAATACACCTGCATTATTGTAGAGAAAGACACACCGGGTTTCACGCGCCGCTCCATGCATGGTAAGATGCTCTGGCGCGCATCCGATACGGCGGAGTTATTTTTCGACGACTGCCGTGTGCCGGAAGGAAATCTGCTGGGTAAAGTGGGAGAAGGATCGCACATCATGCTCAGTACACTCGACAGCGGGCGGCTTTCCATTGCCGCTATGGGACTTGGACTTGCCCAGGGCGCTTTCGAGCTGGCTCTTCAATATGCCAAAGAACGAAAGCAATTCGGCCAGCCCATTATCAAATTCCAGGTCACTGCATTCAAGCTGGCTGACATGGCGACAAAGATCGAACTGGCCCGCAATCTTTTATATAAAGCCTGCTGGCTGAAAGATAACGGCAAACCTTTCGGGAAAGAAGCAGCTATGTCGAAACTGTATTGCTCGGAGATTGCAAGAGAAGTTGCGGATGAAGCCCTTCAGATCCACGGCGGTTATGGACTTATGAAAGACTACGACATCGAGCGGCACTACCGCGACCAGCGGCTTTTGCAGATCGGCGAAGGAACCTCGGAAATCCAGAGGTTGGTTATTTCGAGGCATATTGGGTGCTAGATCCATATTCCAGGGTTCCAATGTTCCAGAGTTCCAAAGTTCCAAAGTTCCAAAGTTCCAGAGTTCCAGGGTTCCAGAGTTCCAGGGTTCCATGATTTTTTTATTATAGTACAACTGCCAACTGTCTAATTGTCCAATTTAGATAATCCGGGGTCATCCGTCGCAACTTGCCCCGATTTCCCGGGGTCCGTGTCGTCCGTGTGCTATTAAAATCCGGATATTTCATTTTACTTTTCTTAAAACATTTAAATGCAAAATGAAGAAACAAAGGCTGATTCGGAATCTTATTTAAGTGCTGCTTTTAATTTCTTTTTCTTTTATATATTTATTTAAATCCTCTATTTTCATCACTTTATCATATTGACTTTTAACTTTACCAAGTTTGCAATCTTCTGTAATCAATTTAATAAAGTCATTAAAATCTGAATTCTCGTTAGCAAGTCGATTGACCGTATCCCAATCAATTGCTTGTTTTATACTTGAAGGGAATAGAATCTCGCTTTCAAAAATATTTTCAGTATTAAGTTTAATAATACCAATTCCAAAAGCGTTATTTAGCCGCCTAACTTCGTCTCTAAACGCCGGGTCTTCATCAATATTTATTGCAACCAAATAACCTTCATTAGCCCAACTGGAATTAGAAACCGCCTGAAAAAAACATTTTCGCAAATTAACGAAGTTCAAAGATATTTTTAGTTCAAAAGAAAACAATTTGATTGAACTAATAGTTAAGTGGCTTTGAATTTCCAATGTTTCCTTTTTATAATCTTGAAATGGAAAGTAAACACCAACAAGATCAGGATGTATCCATTCGTTTTGTCCACTTGTTCCTTTGTTAGATGACTCGTGATAAATGGTTTTCAAATTTGCTTTGAAGTGAGTATCACCAAAAGCATAGGCTACTAAAATAGTGTGCAAGTCACGTTCATTGAATTTTTTCGTTTCCGTTTTCTCTTTTTTAGCAACTTCGGTGTCTTTCTGCTTCTGTACCTTTTGAACATCAACCTTTTCCACAAGTTTTCTCAGGAAAAACTGAGCAGGTCGTTCACTGGTTTGAATTATCATGGAATTATCACCACTACTATTTATAGCAGTATAGCAGTAAGCTGCTATTGTTGCCCATGGAGTTTTTCCTGTTGTTGTGAAATCACCAATCGTTCCAAGTTCATTGGCTTTCTCCCAGATTTCTTTCGCAGAAAGTGGAGTGCCAACTTTTTCAATAGTCCGTTCGATTAAATCCCAAAAAGATGTTTTTGCCATTTTATTTGATAAAATTATTTCCTTTATTATTAGTAGGTATTTATATTATTGACGTTCTCTTTAATAATCTTGATGAATGATAAACTCTTAAAATATCTATTTGATTAGTGCTTTTGATCCTATATATTATTCTGTAATTACCTTCTACTAACTCCCTGATTAATATCTCATTAAATTCTGGCACGATTCTTCCTAAATAGGGATTATGTGCAATCTCCTGTGCCCTTAGATATATTTTATGAGCAGTTATTGTCGCATATCTCAAAGAATCATCGGCTATATAATCAAAAATTTCTTTTAAATCCAGGATGGAAACCTCAGTCCAGACTATTTTGACCATTTATCAATCATTAATTTGACATCTTCATTTGACACAACCTTTCCAGATTCTGACTGTTGATATCCCTCTTCAACCTTCTCAATAAAAATTAGCTGATCTATTAATTCGTCGATTGTAAATGTCTCGGGAAGGCTATTGATAGTTTTTTTAACTGTTTCTTTCGTAAGCATATGATAATGTTTTTGTAAAGATAATACAATTTAAATTTTGCAGAAGTTTACTAAAACTTAAGGCAAATGTGAATAAGAACCTTATATACTTTAGGTGCTGAAAACAAACTGTGCTGGACGGGATTTCGAGGCTGTGTAACAGGGCTTCATAATTAGTCCTGTTAGTTAAAACAGAGTTGGTTTTTATGATTCTTTTAATAAAAGTTTTTTGTCTTTCAATTATGCTAAAAACTTTTATGGCAAGCTTTTTTTAAGGTTTGGTGCTAACGTGTGGCTGGCAGCCGCATTGGGGTTGCAATTTCTTTATTTCCAGGCCCTTATAAATTAATAAAATCCAGAGCAGTTAAAACCGGAATTTGAGCCTTTTTATAATCTTTTAAATTTCTCGTTACTAATAATTCAACCTCATTCTGAGATGCTGAAAAATATTGAATTGCATCTTCGAAGTCTGAAAACTCAGAATTCAAAGCCAGGTCAATTATTTTTGTTTCTAATGGGATTACCTGCACTAAAACTTTGAACTTTCGGAGAATTTGCTTCGCTTCCTCCTCTGATTTTTCCTTTGAAAGTAAATAATGAATATTCGGTAAGGATAAGGCAGAAATAAAAATTTGTATCTTCCCTTCATCAGCTAATGTAAATAATCTTGCCGCTGCTAAATAAAAAGGATCTCGTTTTGCCAGAAGATCATAAATTATATCTGTATCCACAAAAACCTTCCTTTTCATAAATATTTTTCCTTAAGATGTTCATGATATTTTTCCTTCGTATCTTCATTGCCAGTCATTTGAATAACACCACTAAGTGATTGTACAAGTGGAGAGATATTTTCAATTGTTTTTGATTCATTCGTTATTGCAGACAAGTAATTTTCAATCAATTTTGACAAACTGGTTTCGTGATCATTAGCATATTTTTTTGCCTGATCTATTACGTTCTTTTTAAGTCTTAATGTTAATTTGGTTTCCATGACACTATATTTAAGGCGTACAAAGATACAATATTAATACGGCAATGTCAAGGACAAATTTACTTCGGGCTAAGCACAAACATGCGAATAGAAGATGAAGGGTAACCTGTAATATAATTTAACACGTTCATCCCAATGTGCATAGAATTGTCGGGTTTTGTGGTTATTTGTCCATTGGTAAAGAACCTGATCATGGATACCTCCGCCCAGACTATCTTGACCATTTATCAATCATTAATTTGACATCTTCATTTGACACAACCTTTCCAGATTCTGACTGTTGATATCCCTCTTCAACCTTCTCAATAAAAATTAACTGATCTATTAATTCGTCGATTGTAAATGTCTCGGGAAGGCTATTGATAGTTTTTTTAACTGTTTCTTTCGTAAGCATATGATAATGTTTTTGTAATCAAACTCGTCTATTTCTTTCTGGTTGACAAGGTTGTAATCATTATCCGAAATAAGATAAGTTGTTCCTTCAGCAAAATCGTCCAGGCTCCATGGTTTTTCAGAATCAAGATGGGATTATTCATCTGATTTCATCTCGTAATTTGTACTACGACCTCCTTGTAAACTTTTTTCCAAGATTCCTTTTTCAATCAAGTCTTGAATGTCACGCAAAGCAGTGTCTTGCGAGCATTTTCCTATCTTTGCCCATTTGGTAGTGTTTAGTACTCCTTCAAAGTCGTCTATTAGTAAATTCAGAATTTTTCTTTGTCTGTCGTTTATGTTAACTCTTGAGTGTTTTATCCAGAAAGAGTGTTTATAAATTATTTTCTCAAGAAGTTTACCGGAATTTTCAATGGCGCGTAATAAACAATTCAAAAACCATTCAATCCAGTTTGTAATGTCTAAACCGCTTTTTTGTGTCTTTTCCATTATGTCATAATAGGAATTTCGTTCTTTCCGTATTTGTGTCGACATACTATAAAATCTGTACGATTGTTCGTCAGAACGAGCTAGTAACATATCACTAAGTGCCCTTGAAATTCTTCCGTTTCCATCTTCAAAAGGGTGAATTGTCACAAACCACAAATGTGCAATGGCTGCTTTCAGAACCAAATCAGTATTTTGCTCCAAATTAAACCAATCCAGGAAAATTCGCATTTCATTTTCAATTTGAGCCGCTGGTGGTGCTTGGTAATGAACTTTTTCTTTTCCCAACGCTCCAGAAACAACCTGCATTGGTCCTCTTGAACCGTCACGCCAATTTCCTGTAATGATTTTATTCATTCCACTTTGTCCGGTTGGGAAAAGTGCGGCATGCCAAGAAAAAAGTCGTTCTTTGTTCAGTTCTTTGTCGAAATTCTTCGTTGCATCAACCATCAAATCAACTATTCCGTCAACATTGCGTTCAGAATAAACTAATCCTGAGATTTCTAATCCTAATCGTTTCGCAATTGACGACCTTACTTGTTCTCTGTCAAGAATTTCACCCTCTATTTCTGTAGATTTGATAATCTCCACAGTTAAAATTTCAAGATTTGCTTCATTGCGAAGTTCAAATCCCAAAGTACCCATTTTACCAATTAGCTTGCCTTGTTGGTTCCTTACATACGAAAGCAATGGCAAAAGTTTCTCACTATTCCATTCAAAGATTGGCCAATTTTGATTATTGTATAAATACATATTTATTTTTCTCCGCTAATTTTGCGTCAAAAATAGTATTTATTCTCCGCATGACAAAATTATCTCCGCATAAAATGCATATAAAATGGCGTTTTTTCTCCGCAACTATATCCGCTTTCTTCCCATTTTCCGGATACACTTTTCAGACAGATCTGCATATTCTTGTCTTAACCCCTAGAAGATCTTGTACTTGATCCCTACTTCGAATAGACCTTCATTGCCTTTCTGCAAATTGGTATGGTAACCCGTACACACTATCTGGAAGTTCTTTCCTGCGGGCATTTCAAGACCCCAACGAAGTGTGTTCTCCTGGAAGACATCCCCTTCGCAGTAAAGCAGAAATCCTATAAATACTTTTGTGTCTCTTAAAAAGTAAAATGCACTGTGAGGTAGTTTTACTCCAAAGAAGACATCTGCAAAATAGTTGTATTGTACGTTATAAGCTTCATTGGGATCGATATTCGCAAAGCATTCAAAGGATATTCCAAGCGTTTTTCTTGTCTCGGTTTTTGGCGCAATCACATATCCTACTGATGCTGATACATTGGCAAGAAAACGATCGTAGATATAGCTAATACCAAAACTAGCGCCAGGCGATATTACAGACACCCCTCTCTTGTAAATATCGGCGCTGGCTAAAACTATTGTGTCGTTTTCTATTTTGTATGAACACGTTTTTGCTTTCCGGGCAGGTATTTTTCTCACGGAAATGTCCAACTGTGCTTGTTGAACTATATCCGTGAATGCAATATTGTTCAGGCTGCTTAACCTTGACAATTCATTTGTATATAGGATTAATCTGTTGTTCTTCCCTAATCCGCATTCTATCGTGTAATTGCGGAAACAGCTTGCAATGGTGCCGGAATTGCCATTAATAACAAATTCGGCCCTGGCTCCGCTATTTGCTGCCACCTCCAGTTTTCTGTTGTTCCTGTCAATGATGTAATAGGAAATTTTTAGAGGTACGCTCAACCCTGACAATGAATCCTGCACTTTGTTAATATCTGCCAAAAGGTTTCTAAAGATGGTATCTTGTTCTTTGTCCGTTGGGATCTTGAGGATCTCATTCGATTCGATGACCATTCTTACTTCATTGTTTATGAGTAACGTAAGTTCTTCGGGAAGATGCCCTCTTTCATTCTGGCCGTAAATACTCGCAAGGTGAAAGGTGAGAAGCAATAGGAAAGCGGATTTGGTTAGTGTTTTCATTTGTATATGTTGTTGTTGACACAGGTAAGCCATTTCTTTGGATTGATCTCGTTCTTTTTGCAAGTGCCGGAGTAACTGAAAACTACAGCGATGTTCTCATCAGCTTCATGATTATTCCTGTTTTCTTCCTTTAATCTGCAAACCGAAGGGATTCGCTGTCACTTGAGCGATTTTTATAGGTGTCCTGGTAAGCATTTCACTGATTTCTTTTACCGTATAGGCCGCCCGAAGCGAGGTATGCAATCCGGGCCTGATCTCCCTGGGTTTTACCATAACATTCATCAACTGTTTAATAAACCAGCTGATATCCCTCCTGAGATCACTGATGTAGAAATAACCACCTGGCTTCAGCACCCGGTGAATTTCATTAAAAATAATTATCGGTTCCGACCATTCGTGCAACGAAGCATGGGTAAAAACCCCATCAAAACTTTTATCCGGAAAAGGAAGTCGCCGGGCATTCGTTTCCACATAGCTGACACGGTCGCATAAATCATAATCGGCTGCATTTTTGTTAGCCAGGATAATCATGTCCTTACTAATCTCGACTCCAATAAGTAGGGTTCCACGGGTTTTTTTCAGCCATTCGAGACCCAGGTAGCCTGGTCCCGGACCAATTTCAAGGACCGATCCGTAGTTCAGCCCGCTGCGGATGATGTTATCGGTCTGCATGATGCCCTTGTCGCGGAAATTACGCTGCATCTGGTCGTACTTGTTTACATTGAATTCGCCTTCAATGCCGTGATCTGTTTCGGCTATTCGTGATTTTGTCATGGTTAAGTATATTAATATTGATACAGCAAAACTATCTTATTGTTTCCGGAAAATCCAATTAATTTCGCCGAATGGGGGATTTTGACCGATGAGCGCCGGGAATAATGGGATGAATTCCACACCGCCAAACTCCTCACCAGTAAGACTCTGCCTCTCCGGAAAATCTCCTAATAATGCTAAACAACAGTGCTCCAACGGGTAAATCCGTTGGTTCCAGGGTAGTTACAAAATATGCACCGACGGTTTTAGTCGTTGGACCGCAATAAATAGATTGGCGGAAGAATGACCCTGTCAATTACATGCACAACTCCTTTTGAAGCATTGATATCAGCTTTAGTCACATTGGCATCGTTGATTTTAACACCGTCTTTCGAAACGCCAATTTTCACTTCACTTCCCTGGACCATTTAGGCAGTCATGCCATTTTTCAGATCAGTTGACATTACCTTACCGGAAACAACATGATAAGTAAGGATCTGCACAAGTTGGTCCTTATTTTCAGGTTTAAGGAGTGATTCGAGCGTGCCTGCCGCGGTCTTTGTGAAGATGATGCAGGCAATACGGGATTTCATAAACGTTGTCGCTATGTTGAAAAAACCTGATTAGACCCGAATCGAATATCGCCTTTTACCTGAGCCCGAGCCTCCCGATCTTATCACCTACTATTACTTCCTTCATCTTCTTCTCAAGGTCTTTGAATTCTTCCCTGAAAGCCCGCTTCACAAATTCCCCTTTCTTCAGCAAATGAATTTCATCACAGGTATCACTTAACGTGGAAAAGATATGGGATGAAATAAGGACTGTCTTTTCCAGTTCTTTTAATTTGTGAATGATTTCCGTAATAATTATATTACTTTGAATATCAACGCCATTGAGCGGCTCATCGAGGATAAAGAAATCGTTCTCCTGCAAGAGGATTGCCAGCAGGGCCAGCTTTTTCTTCATCCCGGTTGAATAGGTGGAGGCATACTGGTGTAACGGTAGGTCGAAAATATTTCGTTCATCAATGTTATCTGCTTTTATTCTCCGTGCATTGCAAAGTAGCTGTATGTATTCCCTCCCGGTAATCTTTTGAAAGAAATACGGCTCCGTCTGTAGAAAACCCAGGTGATTTTTCAGTTTATCAAAATCAGAAGTGACAGATCCTTCGTACTTCTCCAGCCCGGCGATACATCTGAAAAGCGTGGTTTTCCCTGCGCCATTTTCGCCGACAATCCCGTATATTTTCCCCTTTTCAAAGACCAGGTCAATATTCTTAAGAACCCGCTTGTTCCCGTAGTTTTTAGATAACCCTTCTATTCTGATCATGTAAGGATGGGTTTAAGTCGTTTTACAGATTGCCTGTAAAAGAACGGGATGACAGCGAGCAGCAATGGGGGAAACCATACCGATAAGGCCAGGATTATAAACTGGGGAAGGCTGATCTGATGCGGAAAGGAAGAATACTTTGCCAGGATGATCGTTGAAAGATAAATGTAGCCCAGGGCCTGGAAGCCCGCTATGATAAGAAATTGACCGGGGAAAAAGACTGACAGGCCAATGGCAACAGGCAAGCTGAGACAGGTCGAATAGAGCAAAGCAATTGCAATTTTCCCGAAAAGGAATTTCCCCGGACTCCTATTAAAAATCCAAACAAAGAACTCGTTTTCCGGGTTAAAATAAAAGGTGATGCAAGTAAGAAAAACGAGGATCAGTGCAGCAATGCCCAGGTTGAAATTACCGGCATAAACAGCCATAATTACCAGGAAATAAGCAAGAAAGACGGCCAATAAAGAATTCCGGAATCCTAAAGTAAATTCAAAAGGCTTTTTACCAAATGGTGTTGGAATTGTAAAGCCCGATCTTCCGGAAATTGCGAAAAAGGCAAAAAGACCTGCCGCGGCCATCATAATCAAAGCATGAAGATACATTTCCTTAATAGCCATGAAAATCGCAAAAGGCAATACCATAATCATGTTTTCGAATATCCTGATCTTACAATATCCGTTATCTGGAAAACAGGTTTTCAGGAACTGGTTTCTTTTCGTTTCGCCGAGCCTAACCAGCAAGCTTAAGCCGGTAATAATGTAAATGTATTCTGCAAAGGCGATCCTGTTAAATAAAATCAGGGAAAATCCGGAAAAAGCAGCCAGTACAAACACATAACCAAGAACAGGAATTATCCCGAAATCAGTCATCTGCCGGTTTAGCATTCTGTATTGCAGGATAAAATAAAATCTCATGGATCCAACAGGTTATGCAAATATACTATTTGGTTCCTAAGTGTCGCGTTTATAACCACAATCCTATAAAACGATGACACGATAAATCATTAAACTACCCTGAGCCCTGATCGCATAAATTCCAGGCTTTAAGCCAGTTAGGCTTATCGTTTTTTTATCCTTCAGAACATCTTCGATTACTACCTGACCGCTGGAATTGATGATCTCAAATATTTTTCCGGACTCATCGCCTGTCATCTCGAGAACCAGCTTATCTGAAGCAGGATTCGGATAGACATGCATAGAAACATTAGTCTCAATTCTGCCGATACCGACATTGCCGCTCCATCCTGCTAACCTGGCCCAGAGATGCCAGGCAGCAAAAGCTTTCCGGTTGGCATTCAGAGGCTGACTGTGGGCGCTGCCGCAATTGTACCAGTCAACCCCTTCCACATGGCTGTTCTGCCAGTTGATCGCCCAATTGCCTTGAAATGAAGCCGGATCCGTGCTTTCATAATAATCGCAGTTATCATTCGCATAAGGATAATAAACTCCATCCGGATCGTAACTTTCAATATCGGCAAAATCGTAGAGTATCTTGTTGTTTTCGATGCAGAAATACCTTAACTGCTGGTTTCGGAGCGTGGTGTTTTCACACAAATCATAGTAAAGATGACCGGTCATGTACACAAACCTTACACCCGGATAATCCGTCTCAAGCTGAACCATCGGATTGATGTATTTGTCGATAAGGTCCTGCTCCGAATAAGTGGAGATTTGTCCGCACCACGACCAGATGATCACATTCACATCCGCATTGGCAGGGTCATCCAGGTAAGCCCGGGTATTGTTCACCCA
>Ga0247841_10012238_pt1 | contig 11235 bp, 12 predicted proteins | sample LaCruzMarch2015__2_FD_192410 | JGI IMG/M metagenome (GOLD analysis project Ga0247841, IMG submission 192410) | Freshwater microbial communities from meromictic Lake La Cruz, Castile-La Mancha, Spain - LaCruzMarch2015_18m | ecosystem: Environmental > Aquatic > Freshwater > Lake | place: Spain...
TTTAAAGAATCCCCTTTTATTGATGGCATTATCATCCTGGGCGAAAACCAGAAATTTGCCGCTGCCCTGGTGGTGCCTGATTTTACTCACCTTCGTTCGTGGTGCGAGCATAAAAACATCGAATATTCCTCTGATAAGGAGATGATCAAAAACCCCGCCATCAAAAAACGTTTCAGGAAAGAAATCGATCATTTTAATAAATTCTTCGGAAATACAGAACAAATCCAGAACTTTGAGCTGATTGACCATGAATGGAGTATTGAAACAGGGGAGTTGACCGCGAACCTCAAGGTGAAAAGAGCTTATATCCTGGATAAATACAAAGAGGAAGTAGATAGACTGTTTAAGTAAAATTCTTCAGTGCAGGATCTTATAGACTAATTCCCGAAGCAATTCACTTTCTTCAGTTGAGCCGTTGTTCATCCCTTTTAGCCGGAGGTCATATTCCCTGAGTAATCCTATGATTGTGCGTAAACGCCGGAATGAATAATTCTGAGCTGCCTGGATGTAATCTTTTATAAAAAAAGGATGGACAGAAAGTGCAGCAGCGGCGATGTTTTTTGATTTGTCGGCAAGCTGGTGATAAATCATCAGTTTCATAAAAAAACCAAAAAGCACCGTCAATACTACGATCATAGGATTTAGCTTTGTATTGGCGGCAAAATGCCGGATGATCCGGTTAGCCTTTGCCACATCCCTGACGCCGAGTGCATTTTGAAGTTCAAAAATATTGTAATCCTTACTGATCCCTATATTCCGTTCAATGAGGGACGTATCGATAGCACTGCCTGCCGGCAGGTTTATCAGCAGCTTTTCGAGCTCCTTGCTGATCCGGCCAAGATCACTCCCGAGATATTCCGCGAGCAACTGGCAGGCATCCGGCCTGATTGAAAAACCTTTACTTATGACCTGCTCATTGATCCATGCCGGGACTTTATTATCGTAAATTTTCGCCGATTCGTAAATTACCCCGGCCTTATCAGCACTTTTTGCAAAGCTTTTACGCTGGTCAATTTTTTTGTATTTATATGCGATAACAAGGATAGTGGAAGGCTGTGGCTTCTCGAAGTAAGGTTGAAGGTTTTCGATCTTTTCAATATCCTGGGCTTCCCTGACAATGACAACCTGGTAATTTCCCATCATCGGAAATCGTTTCGCCATGTCGATTATGCTTCCCGGATCAATATCACGGCCATAAACTACCGTTTGGTTAAATTCTTTTTCCGAATCTGTTAGAACACTTTCTTCGATCAAATCCGTGATAACATCAATATAATATGGTTCCTCCCCATGAAGAAGGTAAACCGGATGATAGATTTTCCGTTTTAAATCGCCGATAATCTGTTCAAAAGTCATACGGGAATTTAAAAACGAAGGTGTTTTACCGTAAGTCCATCGTTGATCAGCAGGTTAAGCGAATCGATCCCTATCCGCAAATGATTTTCTACATGGTCGCGGTTAACCTTCCTGTCTATCTCTTCAGTCTTAATGCCATCAGGGATCATGGGCTGATCGCTGACAAGCAGCAGCGCGCCTGAAGGGATACCGTTGGCAAAACCGACAATAAAAAGGGTTGCCGTTTCCATATCGATGGCCATGCAACGCATTTTACGGAGATGCTCCTTGAAGTCTTCATCATATTCCCAAACCCGCCTGTTGGTAGTATAGACAGTTCCGGTCCAGTAATCATGGCTATGGTCGCGAATAGTGGTAGAAACCGCTTTTTGCAGGTTGAAGGCAGGCAGTGCCGGCACCTCGGGCGGGAAATAATCATTTGAAGTACCATCTCCGCGAATGGCGGCTATGGGCAGGATCAGATCACCAATTTCATTCTTTTTTTTCAACCCTCCGCATTTGCCCAAAAAAAGAACTGCCCTGGGTTCGACAGCGCCGAGCAGATCCATGACTGTTGCTGCATTTGAACTTCCCATGCCGAAATTTATGATCGTAATATCATTTGCAGTTGCATTTGGCATAGGCCGCTCCGTTCCTGTTACAGCAACATTATGCCAGGTGGCAAAAAGATCAACATAATGATCGAAATTAGTAAGCAGGATATATTTTCCGAAATCTTTCAACGGCAAACCTGTATACCTTGGCAGCCAGTTTCTGACAATATCCTCTTTGGTTTTCATGCCTGGTTTATTTTCTGCAAATTTAGCCTTTTCTGATTAGTCTGATGTGTAATTCAGATTGATTTTAATCTTGTTGGGTTAATTCCCCGCCCCTTGGGGCGCAAGTATTTTAACCGACGGGTTAACCCGTCGGTTAAATAGATACGCCGCTGCTTGAGGCGGGGTTGTTCATTAGCCAATTACCACGGATTAATGTTGACGACTAATCCCGCATTTTTCTATATTTGTTCTTCTTTAATATGATATGACTGAAAAGACGTTCCTGAAATGATCAAACTAAATTTTCCTGATTATGAATTTCATATCCTGGAAAAAGATGGTAAATTATCGATCTTCGACCCTGTCAGAAAAAAAAATGTCGCCCTGACACCGGAAGAATGGGTAAGGCAGCATGTGATCCGATACCTGGTGCTTGACAAACAGGTACCCTTGTCATTGATAAGGGCAGAGGCTGAAATCCGGTTGTTCAATACCCGGAAAAGATTTGATCTGGCCGTTTACGACCGTAACGGGAATGCATTGCTTGTAGTGGAATGCAAAGCCCCATCCGTGGTTGTCACACAAGACGTTCTGGACCAGGCCGTTCGTTATAACATGACGATGAAAGTCGGTTTTCTGATGATCACCAATGGCTTGCAACATATATATTGCATGATTGATAAAAAAACCGGCGCCATAAATATGATAAAAGACCTGCCTGATTATAGCAGGTTTTCTTAATTTCTATAAAAATCCGTGGACTGATTAAAAATATTTTTTACATTTGCCTTGCAATAAAACCAAATTTTATGAATCTCAAATATACAATTATCAAGGTGGTTCTTGCCATCATCATTGTTGTTCTGGCTTATTTGATTTATGAAAGTATAATGCGGCCTGTCAGGTTTAATGCAGCCACCAGCGATAGAGAAACAAAAGTCGTTGCACGCCTGATCGACCTGAGGACAAGTCAGCAATTTTTTAAAAGGCAACACAACAGATATACTGCCAGTTTCGACACCTTGATCAGCTTTCTGACCAAAGGGGAAATACCGGTTGTGAGAATGATCCCTGACCCTAACGATACAACCTTTACGAGAACCATCAGCGATACGCTCGGATATGTTAAAGTAGCCGACTCTTTATTCAGCAACAGGCCTAATTTCAAAATTGATTCATTAAGGTATATTCCTTACTCGGATGGCATTCAGTTCGAAATAGCCGCCGGTCAGATAGACAGAGGTGGCATCCAGGTTGGCGTTTATGAGATTAAAGCCCCTTATTCTACCTATATGAAAGGCCTTGACAGGCAATTAGTCACCAATCTGACCAAATCCAAAGAAGATATCGACCGGTATCCCGGATTAAAAGTGGGGTCGATGGAAGAACCTTCGACCGACGGGAATTGGGAATAATGATTATCTTTGAGATTAACTGACGGAAAAGTATCCTTCGGCATATCTTGCCCCAAATGAATGCTTTCAATCTGTATGACCGTTATTTCGACCCTGAATCCGGCCGCATATCCTCTTATTTTTGCCAGCTATTCATCCTGATCGGGCAGGAATCTCTTCAATTTTGCATCCTTGATACCGAAAAAAATACATTCATCGCCCTGGCAGATTATCGCCTGCCAATCCCTCCCAAAACTCCCGAAATCTTTTATTCTCAACTTGATCAGTTAATTGCCGGAGAGGAGCTTCTCCTTAAAAAATATCCTTCTATAGTCATTGGTATCGACACGCCATGGCATACCCTGGTTCCTTCGCCTTTGTTTGATATCGGCCAGGAGATAAAATACCTGGAGTTAAATTTCAGATTACCTGATGGATGCCAGGTCAGATCAGAAAGGGTTGAGGAAATTGATGCTTACAATATATATGGTTTCCTGCCGGGCTTAAGGGATATCATTCAGAAACACTTCAGGGAAGCGGCTTTCGTTCATCGGTCATCCGCATTGATAAGAGCTGTTTATCAGCACTATAAAAACAAACCGGGTCCCGAATGTGTATTCTTACAGGTCAGGGACCAGTTTATCGATCTGGTCGCCTTTAAAGAAAACCACCTGGCTTTTTTCAATTCTTTTCCTTGCCGGAGTAAGGAAGATATACTTTATTTCACGTTGTATACCATCGATAAATTGAAACTTCGGCCTGATGCAGTGCAACTCTTTATAACCGGGATGATGGATGCCGGATCGGATTCATATCTGTTGCTGGAACAATATATTCGCACGATTTCGTTCACCGGCCGCCCTGGTTCTTTTAACTACAGCCCACTACTAAGCCAGGCACCTTCACATCGCTACCAGGAACTATATGCCATTGCCTTATGCGGATAATAAGAGGAACCCACAGGGGAAGAAAGATCACGGCGCCGGCAAGCCTGCCGGTCAGGCCAACCACAGACCTGGCCAAAGAAAGTCTTTTTAATATCCTCGATAACCATGTTTATTTTGAAGATATCCGGGTTTTAGACCTTTATGCCGGAACGGGCAGTATTTCCTATGAATTTGCTTCCCGGGGCAGTCAATTGGTTATTGCCGTCGATATTCACCCGCAGTGTGTCAGGTTTATCAGCGAGACTGCTGTTCGGCTTGGTTTTAGCCAGATGAAAGCCATCCGGTCGTCATCAATTGGTTTTTTAAATCATTGCAGTGATAAATTCGATCTTATTTTTGCCGATCCACCCTACGAACTGGAAGGAATCGAAGAGGTCATCAGCCTGGTGTACGACAGGCAATTGCTCCTGGAAGGCGGCTGGTTGATCATTGAGCATGCTCCGGGGAAAGATTTTTCAGCTATCCCGAACTTCTTCCAGCATAGGAACTATGGTAAAGTGAATTTCAGTTTCTTTAGAAAATAAAAAAGGCTGCCCTTCCCGGTACAGCCGTCTATTCGGTTTCAAAATCTTTTTGTCTAATACTCGTCTTCATGGAAGAAAAAATCTTCCTTGGTTGGATAATCAGGCCAGATATCCTCGATGCTTTCATAGATATCTCCTTCGTCTTCCAGCTCTCTAAGGTTCTCAACCACTTCAGCAGGAGCGCCTGAACGGATACACCAGTCGATCAACTCCTCTTTTGTGCAAGGCCAGGGAGCATCTTCCAGTTTCGAAGCTAATTCCAGCGTCCAGTACATAGTATAAAATTTAGGGGTTAAATTTCCTGCAAAAATATGTTTTTTTAGATAAAAGTCAAGAGGAATTTGAAACTTCAAAAATAAAGTCTAAACCCTTGCTTTCCAAAGGTTTTCATTTACGTCCAGGTCTTTTCCGAGCCGTCTGGCCAGGACAAACAGGAAATCTGAAAGCCTGTTGAGGTATTGAATGACCTTTTCTTCGACCTGTTGAGACTGTGCAAGGCGGATCGTGTGTCGTTCAGCACGCCGGCATACGCACCGGGCAATATGACAAAAGGAAACGGTTGAATGTCCACCGGGCAGAATAAAAGATTTCAATTCCGGCAATACTTCATTCATGCGGTCGATCTCCTGTTCGAGGAAAATGATATCAGAATCGTTCAAAGCCGGCAATTTTACTGTTGCTTCTGCATTTGGATCCAATGCGATGATGGATTCGGCCGTGAAAAGCCTGTCTTGTATTTCGAGTAAAACATCCCTGAAGTGCTGATCAATATCCTGGTCACGGATCAGGCCAATATAGGAATTGAGTTCGTCAATGGTGCCGTAAGCTTCTATCCGGGGATGGAATTTTGGCACCCGGGTGCCGCCGATCAGAGAAGTCTGTCCTTTGTCACCCGTTCGCGTATATATCTTAAATGTGGACATAGATGTTTTTATTTTCTTCATCAGAAGAGATCTTCCCATCGATCAGGCGGATGATTCGATGGGCATATCGGGCGATCGACTCCTCATGGGTCACCAGGATGATCGTATTCCCGGCTTTGTGGATATCCACCAGCAAAGTCATGATTTCATCTGAAGTTTTTGAATCGAGATTGCCGGTCGGTTCATCGGCAAGGATCAGGGATGGATTGTTGACAAGGGCACGGGCGGTGGCAACGCGCTGGCGTTGTCCGCCGGATAATTCGTTTGGTTTATGGTTCATCCTGTCGCCCAGTCCGACCGATTCCAGGGCTTTTGTAGCCCTCGCAATCCTGTCGGCTTTTCCGATACCGGCATAAACCAAGGGCAGCATGACATTTTCCAATGCGGTGGAGCGTGGCAGCAGGTTGAAAGTCTGAAAGATAAACCCGATCTCTTTATTGCGGATTTCGGCCAATTCATTGTCATTCAACATGCTCACATCATTTCCACTCAGGAAATACTGCCCGGAAGTCGGAGTATCCAGACAACCCACGAGATTCATAAGGGTTGATTTCCCGGAGCCTGAAGCACCCATCAGCGCCACAAACTCATTCTTCAGGATTACTGTTGAAATACCCCGAAGGGCCTGGACTATTTCCAGTCCTACCTTAAAATGGCGGGTGATATCCACCAGCCTGATCACTTCATTGTTCATCGTCGCCATATTCAATCTAACAAATGTAAAAAACATTTAGATATACCTGAGCCTGAAATCTTCCTTAGTGGATTCTTTCCGTAAGAAAATCCAGCCGTGAAAAAAAAAGTCAAGACTGATCCTTACTTCCTGCTTCTGCCTGATCAGTTCCCATCCTTTTTCCATCCCTGCCGATGCATGGATATCGTCAAATACCATAACCGTATCGTTATTGGAATGTGGCAGGCATTTCTCATAATAATCCAGCATAGCTTCTTTCCGGTGATTGCCATCGATAAAGACCAGATCAACGGTTTCAAGCCGGTCAAGTGCTTTTAAAAGGGTATCCTCAAAACGACCCTCTATCACTTCAATATTTTTTAAACCAAGCCTGTTGAAATGTTCCTTTGCTCTCCGGCTCAGTTCCGGGCAGCCTTCCAATGTAATGATCCTGGCTTTGGGATTGCCTGACGCCAGGTAGGCCGTCGTAATTCCCAGCGAAGTGCCTATTTCCAGTATCCGATCTGCTTTCAGAAACCGGCTCAGCCGGTAAAGCCGCCGGGCATATCGCGGTGACGTTAGGGAGGTCTTTGCTATTCGATGCAATGCAATCGGATAAGTGATGAATGGATTGTTGTCGGCGCCATTCCCGTAATCTGTCTTATTAATTATTTCCTTGCTTTTCATGCACTCCTGTCTGATCATCTCGATTTCTTCTCCCCCTTCCGCAGGTTTATCGACCCTGATAACTTCCCCGATCAGGGAATAAAGAAAGGGTGAATGTACCCGGTAACGGTTTCCCGAGTGCAGTAAAAAATTGACAAACCGGCCCGAAAACCGGGCTTTTTGAATAAGCTTGCTATTCAAGGGAGATCTTATTGATATAGAAAACTGTTCTTTCGTTCTTTTCCGTCAGTAAATTATTTCGTATCGTGTGATACCCGTAAGCCAGGAAGTAGTAATCGTACCAGTGGATGAGCCTGTTCTGGCCGATGGCAGTGATCTTGTCGCCAAATTCCGAAGTTTCAAGGTCAAGTTTGGTGAATGATTCAAGTTCGGCATTTTCAAGGCAGATCCTGTAGGATATTTTCGAGCCATCGTTATAGTATAAAATAGTCGGTTTGCCATCAAAAAAATAAGCTGCTTTGTCATCCAGCCTGTTAGTTGGCGCAATACTGATCTCCAGGCTGTTATCCCAAACCAGCTCGCCATTTAAATTAAAACCGGTAAGAATGGAATTGAAAAAACGGTATCCTTCAAAAACTGTATAATTATGCGTGACGGGCCTTCCCCAGTAATCATAAGAGATATCGCTCACGGTCCTGAACTCCGGATAGAATGCTTCCATCATAATAACCAGCGTGCTGTCATGCAACTCAGGATCATGTGTCAATAATTCATAATTCATAGAATATTCCGGAGATTCGCGATCCTTTTTTTTCTGAAGACGGTAAAAATCTCTTGCATTTACGCCGGCCCTGAGGTTCCGGAATTCCATGAAATTGTAATAATTCATGAATTCCTGTTTCTGGCTGCTGACCCTGGTTGCAAAAACACCGGCAGATTCAATCCCGAAATATTCGTTTTGGGAAGGAATTTTTGCAGAGAGGCTGCCATAGGTACCGATAAGGAGGTAATGCGTGCTGTCTGACGCAGATATCCTGGCCGTATTAAGGAATTTCCCGGTGAGGACCGGAGAAATTTCCAGGTCGTACACAAAGCTTGCATCAGTTGCCAGGGCGAGCAGGTACATCTTATTTTGCCTGCGGGAAAGATAGTTGCTGACAATGCTTATCACCTGGTTATTATAAGGGTCGTAAATTAGATCTTCGATATAATTCTGATCGGGATAAACGATTCGAAATTCATTGATCGGGCCTGATTTAAGGTCGATCGAAAAAATGGCCGCCTGTTCATTTTTCAGGTTCAGGCCAATGAATACCTTGCTACCTGCAACGCAGAACTTAATGAAACTACTTTCAGCAGGCAGGTTTCCCTTTGTTTCAAAAGAAATTCCATTTGCCAGGTCAAGTGTCAGCACCTGGAAATTGTCAGTACCTGATTTGACTTTCCCGGTGTTCAGGAAAAACAGATAAAGGAGTGAATCATGCCTGAAATAATCGAAGTACCCTGCATCAGCAACAACAGGGATGTTGGCTTTCCAAACTTCAGTAAAGGTTGAATTGTAAAATGTGAAAAACCAGTTTTTACTCCCTTCTCCCGCTATATCTTTGGTTTCGAAAAATACCAGAAACCCCTGGTTTCCCAGGGGTATTAATTCATAAATGTCGCTGTTGATGGCGGCTTCAAATTCAAGCCTGACTACCCCTGTCTGGCTTCTGCCCGACAGGCAAATAAGAAATAATGAGAAGAGTAAAAGATTTTTCATTAAGCAGTAAAACGAATATCACAAAGGTAATATTTTACGGGTTTTACTGCAATCATGGATTCTATTTAACCTCTTCGAAATCGACGTCGGTTACTTCACCATCGGATTTCTTGCTATCCTGATCTCCGGGGCCCTGTTCAGGTTGCGGGTTTGTCCCCTGTTGGGAACCCTGGGCGCTCTGGTACATTTCAGTGCTGGCTTTCTGCCATTTCTCATTCAGGTTGCTCATGGCTGCATCAATTGCTGCCAGATCCTGGCTCTTGTGTGCCTCTTTCAAACGGACGAGAGCTGTTTCAAGGTCGCCTTTTGATACAGCGGGGATTTTATCGCCGTATTCTTTCAGCTGTTTTTCTGTCTGGAAGATCAGTGCATCGGCGGCATTGAGTTTATCAACGCTTTCCCTTGCTTTTTTATCGGAATCGGCATTTTCCTGTGCTTCCCGTTTCATCCGGTCGATCTCTTGCTGGTTAAGTCCTGAAGAAGCTTCAATACGGATCTGCTGGGAGTTCCCTGTTGCTTTATCCTTGGCAGCAACATGCAGAATACCGTTGGCATCAATATCGAAAGTAACTTCAACCTGTGGAATACCGCGCGGTGCCGGCGGGATGCCATCGAGATGGAAACGCCCGATGCTCTTGTTCTGGGTCGCCATGGGGCGTTCGCCCTGTAAGACATGGATTTCCACAGAAGTCTGGCTGTCGGAAGCAGTCGAAAAGACTTCAGATTTTTTAGTCGGAATAGTAGTATTCGATTCGATGAGTTTGGTGAATACGCCACCTAATGTTTCGATACCCAGTGAAAGCGGCGTTACATCGAGCAACAGCACATCTTTAACTTCGCCTGTCAGAACGCCGCCCTGTATGGCTGCGCCCACGGCTACGACCTCATCCGGGTTAACCCCTTTTGAAGGCTCTTTTCCAAAGAAATCTTTAACCATCTTCTGGATCACCGGTATACGGGTTGAACCGCCTACGAGGATCACTTCATCTATACCTGCAGCATCCAGTCCTGCATCAGCTAATGCCTTGCGGCAAGGCTCGATCGTCATCTGGACATACTTATCGATCAGTTGCTCGAACCTGGCACGGGTCAGCTTCCTTACCAAATGCTTCGGCACACCGTCGACCGGCATGATATAAGGGAGGTTGATCTCTGTTTCGGTAGAACTGGAAAGCTCGATTTTTGCTTTTTCGGCGGCTTCCTTGAGGCGCTGAAGTGCCATAGGATCTTTCCGGAGATCGATGCCCTCATCTTTCTTGAATTCATCAGCCAACCAGTCAATAACGGTATGGTCAAAGTCATCTCCGCCAAGGTGGGTATTGCCGTTTGTGGATTTCACTTCAAAAATGCCATCTCCCAGTTCGAGGATGGATATGTCGAAAGTACCTCCACCGAGGTCGAACACGGCGACTTTAATGTCTTTATGCTTTTTATCGAGCCCGTAAGCAAGCGCTGCAGCCGTAGGCTCGTTGATGATCCTGCGTACTTTAAGACCTGCAATCTCACCGGCTTCTTTGGTTGCCTGGCGTTGCGAATCGCTGAAATATGCCGGAACCGTGATAACGGCTTCAGTTATAGTCTGCCCGAGATAATCCTCGGCTGTTTTCTTCATTTTCTGCAACACCATCGCTGAAATCTCCTGCGGTGAATAAAAACGGTCATCAATTTTGACGCGCGGTGTATTATTATCACCACGGGTAACTTCGTAGGTAACCCTTTTTATCTCCGTGGTAACCTGGTCAAAGGTTTCTCCCATGAACCGCTTGATCGAATATACGGTCCGCTTGGCATTGGTGATGGCCTGGCGTTTGGCAGGATCACCAACTTTACGTTCGTTATTGTCGGTAAATGCAACAATGGAAGGAGTGGTCCTGCGGCCTTCGCTGTTGGGGATCACTACCGGCTCATTACCTTCCATCACAGAGACACAGGAGTTTGTTGTCCCGAGGTCTATTCCAATTATCTTTCCCATAAAAAATGATTTATTACATCGTTATCAATAAATATCAAAAGTTTTCATTGGGATGTCAATGATTATGCCATATTTGACCTTCTGCCAGCAAGTGACAAAAAGTCATAATCGGAAGAAAATACATGCATCGTGATCCAGGCCGTTGGTTCCGGAAATTTTAGTGCTCCAACGACTAAAGCCGTTGGTTCCATTTTTGTGCAGATCTGGGAACCGACGGATTTACCCGTCGGAAGAAAATCCTTGCCAGATCTGGGAACCGACGGATTTACCCGTCGGAAGAAAATCCTTGCCAGATCTGG
>Ga0247841_10012239_pt1 | contig 11234 bp, 11 predicted proteins | sample LaCruzMarch2015__2_FD_192410 | JGI IMG/M metagenome (GOLD analysis project Ga0247841, IMG submission 192410) | Freshwater microbial communities from meromictic Lake La Cruz, Castile-La Mancha, Spain - LaCruzMarch2015_18m | ecosystem: Environmental > Aquatic > Freshwater > Lake | place: Spain...
GGTTGATCTGCTTCCGGTAACGGGTCAGCCGTTGCCGCTGGTCAGCATGGGAGGCACTTCCATTTGGTTCACCAGTCTTTCCATCGGCATCATCCTGAGCGTAAGTAAGTCGGTCGACAAAGGTATTCCGGATGAAGAACCGGAAGAAATCCAGGAAAAGTATGCCACGACCTGATCCACATATTATCATAAGCGGAGGCGGTACGGGAGGACATATTTTCCCGGCACTGGCCATTGCCCGTGCGCTGAAAAAAAAGCTCCCCGAGACTCAAATCCTTTTTATCGGAGCAAAAGGCAAGATGGAGATGGAAAAGGTCCCTGCTGCCGGATTTCCAATAAAAGGCCTCTGGATAAGTGGGTTAAAAAGAGAATTATCTGCTAAAAACCTGTTGTTTCCGTTTAAAGTAATGCATAGCCTGATAACAGCCACCTGTATTATCCGCCGGTTTAAGGCTGACGTTGCCGTCGGAGTCGGGGGATTTGCCAGCGGACCGGCTCTCCGTGCAGCCGGAATGCTCGGTATTCCCACCCTCATCCAGGAACAAAATTCGTTCCCGGGAATCACAAACAAGCTCCTTGGGAAAAAAGCATCCCGGATATGTGTAGCTTTTGAGGGGATGGAGAAATTCTTTCCTTCTGAGAAAATCATCATCACAGGAAATCCTGTAAGAAAAGAAATCATCGAAACCGAAGGCAAAAGAGGCGAAGCTGCCGCATTCTTCGGTCTGAAGACCTCCAAAAAAACCGTTTTTATTGTCGGAGGCAGCCAGGGAGCTCACTCCATCAATATTAATATTGAGAAACTGCTGCCATTGCTGAAAGAAAACCAGGTCCAGCTATTGTGGCAAACCGGCAGGAATTTCGAACAACGGGCCAAGGAAGCTTGTATAAAGTCAGGTTATGAGGAGGCGAAGGTGATCGGTTTTATTCAAAGGATGGACCTGGCATACGCCCTGGCCGATATAGTTATTTCAAGAGCAGGCGCGATAGCCATCGCCGAACTGGCCGCTGTCCGCAAGCCTGTGATTTTTATCCCTCTGCCCACGGCTACCGGGGACCATCAGATGAAAAATGCCAGGAGGCTCGAAGAGAAAGAGGCCGCGTTGGTCATCACAGACCGGGAAGTTGCCGATAAACTGCCTTCCCTCCTGCTAGATCTGCTAAAAGATGAAGTAAGCAGGAAAAAACTGGAAAAACAAATTGGAATATTCGCCATTGTTGATGCTGATGAAAAAATAGCAAATGAAATTATAGCCCTGATCAAAAAATGAAACTTGCGCAGGATAAAATACGGAAGATTTACTTTTTAGGCATCGGCGGAATCGGGATGAGCGCCCTGGCCAGGTATTTCCTGGCAAAAGGAATGGTCATTTACGGCTATGATAAGACTCCATCAGCACTGACCGTTGAATTGGCGAATGAGGGCATGATCATTCATTTTGAAGATGATCTTTCCATGATTCCGGGTGATATTGACCTGGTCATTTATACCCCGGCAGTGCCGCAATCGCTGGAAGAATTCAAATTTCTGAAAGAAAGCGGTATTCAAATGCTAAAAAGAGCACAGGTAATCGGGAAAATAACGGAAGGCAAAATTACGGTAGCGGTTGCCGGAACCCATGGAAAAACATCTATCAGTTCCCTGATCGCTCATATACTTAAACGGGCAAATTTCCCTATAACCGCCCTGATCGGGGGCATCAGCAAAAACTACCAGTCGAACTTCATCACGACAGGCAAAGAAGAAATTATGATTGTTGAAGCCGATGAATACGATCGCTCTTTCCTGCACCTGCATCCTGATATTGCCGTTATTTCCGCAATGGATCCCGATCACCTGGATATTTACGGGACGGCCGGTGAAATGAACCATTCATTTAATGAGTTTGCCCGGAACATCAAGACAAATGGAAATCTGATCAGCCGGAACGGATTACAGCTAAACATAAATTCGGATACCATAAGTGTCGTTTATGCAGCGGACGAGAACGCTGATTTGTCAGCATTTAATCTAAGACCTGAAAAGGGTTTACAATTTTTCGACTTAATCATGGAGGGGCATCCCTACCATGATGTCCAACTACAGACTCCCGGTAAACATAACGTCGAAAACGCCCTTGCTGCAATAGCTGTATGCAGAACCCTGAGATTAGACATGGAGGAAATCCTTGACGGAATCAGGACATTTACCGGGGTCAGGCGCCGTTTTGATGTGAGGATCCAGCAGCAGGACAGGGTTTATATCGATGATTATGCCCACCACCCGAAGGAACTTGAAGCTTTCATTTCGGCAGTACGTTTGCTCTATCCCGGTAAAAAGCTTACCGGCCTGTTCCAGCCGCATCTTTTTTCCAGGACGAAAGATTTTGCTGCAGGTTTTGCGCAAAGCCTTGATTTGCTTGACCAGGCCTGGTTGCTCGAAATCTATCCTGCAAGGGAAATTCCGGTCAAGGGTGTGACTTCAGAACTCATCCTGAATCTAATGCATCAGAAGAATAAAAAGCTGGTAACCATACCTGAGGTTTTTGAAATGCTGAAAGCTGAAAAACCTGGAATATTCCTGACCATGGGTGCAGGGGATATCGATCTTCTGGTCGATCCTATCACAAAAATCCTTCTATCATGAAAAAGATCCTGCACCTATCATTCATGATTATCCTGGTTGCCGGGACTATTTTTATTCTGGCCTTTACTGACCAGGAACATCAGCAGTTGAATTATAAGAGTTTTCTCATTGAGGTGTTGAATCCTTCTGAAAGCGTGATGATCAATTCAGATGAGATCAAAGAACTGGTAATTAAAAATTTCGGAGAAATTGAAGGCGCGCCGATCGCAAGGATCGATCTTGTAAAATTGGAGAATACGGTTCTGGGTAATCCCTATATTTCATCCTGCGAAGTGTTTCAAACCATTGGGGGTGGCCTTGTGCTGAAAGCAAGGGTCAGGGAACCGCTGGTCAGGATAATCAACCAGGATGACAAGCAGTTTTATCTTGATTTAACTGGTCATGCGATGCCAGTAAGCATGGTACATCCTTCCCATGTGCTTGTCGCCAATGGCCTGATCCCGGATCAGTTTATTTCACTGGATAAAAGTGAAAAACCGCTGACCACCTTCCCCAACGGTTCTATATTGCACCAGGTGTTTCCGGTTGCCTATTATATATCCAGGGACGAATTCCTCAAATCCTTTATTGACCAGATCTATATCAATGAAAAGCAGGAGATAGAACTGGTCCCAAAAATTGGCTCGCAAAACATCATTTTTGGAAATGCTGCTGATACACGCGAAAAACTTGAAAACCTTAAAACTTTTTACCAGAAAGTAATGAGTAAAATGGATTGGAATGTTTATAAATCCATCAATTTAAAATATAAGAACCAGGTTGTCTGCTCAAAATACAAATAATATGAATAAGACTGATATCATAGTTGGTTTAGACATTGGCACCACTAAAATTGCCGCCATTGTCGGCCGAAGAAACGAACACGGCAAAATCGAAATCCTGGGCTACGGCAATACGGAGTCGATCGGGGTTAAAAGAGGCGTTGTATCCAATATTGAAAACACGGTACAATCTATCCGGACTGCTATTGAGCTGGCGGAGAAAAGTTCCGGTGTCGATATCAAGTATGTCAATGTCGGGATTGCAGGCCAGCATATCAAGAGTTTGCAGCACAAAGGGGGCATAATCAGAAAAGATATCGAGACCGAGATCAGTCAGAAAGATATTGATTCGCTTCATCAGAACATGTTTAACCTGAATATGAATCCCGGAGAGGAGATCATTGATGTCATTCCTCAGGAATATATAATAGATGGTGAAGAGGGAATCAAGCAGCCGATTGGCATGCTTGGCAACACGCTGGAGGCCAATTTCCATATCATTATCGGCCAGACAGCAGCGGCAAAAAACATATACAAATGTGTCAGAAAGGCAAACCTGGAAGTTGTGGATTTGATTTTAGAGCCTATAGCTTCGGCAGATGCGGTTCTGAGTGAAGAAGAAAAAGAAGCGGGTGTGGTACTGGTGGATATTGGCGGCGGGACAACCGATATCGCCATCTTCCAGGACGGCATCATCAGGCACACTTCCGTTATTCCTTTCGGGGGAGAGATCCTGACGGAAGATATTAAAGAAGGTTGTTCTATCATTAAAAAACACGCAGAAGAGCTGAAGATAAAGTTCGGGTCAGCTTTAGCCAGCGAAAACAGGGATGATGAAGTGGTCGCCATTCCCGGGTTAAGAGGCAGGCAACCTAAGGAAATAACCCTCAAAAACCTCGCAAGTATTATTCAGGCCCGGATGGAAGAAATCATCGAGCATATTTATTACGAGATTAAAAATTCCGGTTACGAGAAGAAACTGATCGCCGGAATCGTGCTGACCGGTGGAGGGGCTTTGCTCAAGCACCTGTCGCAACTAACCGAGTTCATGACAGGCATGGATACCCGTATTGGTTATCCGAACGAACACCTTGCACCGGGAACACCCGATGAAATGGCCAGTCCGATGTATGCGACGGGTATTGGGCTGGTCATCCAGGGGATAGAGCGCTACCTAAGGGAGAAGGTGCGGGAAGATATTAAAAATCCTGAAAAAGTTAAAGTTATTGAGCGTGAACAGAAGGAACAAAACGTTGAGAAGAAATTAAAGTCAAACGGGTTCCTGAAAAGGATACAGGATTGGTTCGAAGGAGATGAATTGTAGGTCACAGTTATCAACAATCAATCTGTTTATAATTAATCTAAAAAATAGCTAATCAAATATATAAAACGAATACTTTTAAAATCCTTTAGACCATGAAAGAAATGATCAATTTTGATATGCCGAAGAACCAATCTTCCATAATAAAAGTCATTGGAGTAGGCGGCGGCGGATCTAATGCAGTTAACCATATGTTCCGCCAGGGTATTAAAGGGGTAGATTTCATCATTTGCAATACCGATGCACAGGCAATGGAGTCTTCACCAGTTCCCACAAAAATTCAGTTAGGGGAGAGAGGGCTTGGTGCCGGATCAATCCCTTCAGTTGGAAAAGAGGCTGCCTTTCAGAAAATGGACCAGATCAGGGAAATCCTCGAAAAGAACACCCAGATGTTATTTATCACAGCCGGTATGGGAGGTGGAACCGGTACGGGTGCAGCACCGGTGATAGCATCAATAGCCAAAGAGCTTGGTATTCTTACGGTTGGCATAGTCACTCTCCCTTTTGCTTTTGAAGGGAAAAAACGAAAATTGCAAGCAGATGAGGGGATCATGGAATTAAGAAAATACGTTGACACCCTTCTGATCATCTGCAACGATAAATTACGTGAATTGTGCGGAGATCTGAAACTTTCCGTAGCTTTTGACAAGGCCGACGATGTGCTGACAACCGCTGCAAAAGGTATTGCAGAGATCATTACCGTAACTGGCTATATCAATGTCGATTTTGAAGATGTCAGGACCGTAATGAGCGACAGTGGCAAGGCCATCATGGGATGTGCCCAGGCCGAAGGAGAAAATCGTGCCCTTGAAGCGGTAAAAGCAGCCCTTTCTTCACCTTTGCTGAATGATAATGAAATTGAAGGTGCCAGCGATGTATTGCTTTACATAACTTCAGGGCTGGAAGAAATCTCCATGGATGAAGTTACTGAGATTACAGACTATATCCAGAAGGAAGCTAAAGCGCAGGCTGAAATTATCTGGGGAAACGGATATGATGAGTCGCTGGGGAATAAAATAAGTATAACCCTTATTGCAACGGGATTTGAGGCACACAAGAGAAATGCAGCGAACCAGGAGATTAAAATCAGGCATGAACTGAACGGTGAAATCCGGGCTGAACTGCCAAAACAGGAACCTCCTGCCGGTACTGAAATTACAGAAACGTACAGGCCGATCGAAATTCTCCGTAGATCACTTCAGGAGAATCTGATCCAGGAAAAAGAAATTCAGGAGAATAAAACCCAGGAGAAAAAGATACTTGAGGAAATGATGGAAACTGCCCAAATTTCCGAACCTGAAAAAATTACCTTGATCAGAAAGTCGGTGGAGATGGAATCCCCTGTTATTGAAGAACAACCCGTGAGCAATGCCTGGAAAGAAGATGACCGGACATTTGTTTTCGAGTTCTATCAACCGGAAGAAGCTGTAATTCCTGAAAAAGAAGAAATAGCAGTCAATGATCAGGATACTATTCCTCCAAAGATTAACGGGGAGCGGTACTTCGAAGATAAATTCAAGCAGGCTGAAGAGATCAAGCCGTTCGAGGTTTATATTAAAAAACCGGGTGGTGATTCATTCCGGGAGGCTGAAAAGGCTTTTACTCGACCATCTGTCGACCTGAAATCACAAGAAAGGATTGAGCGGCTTAGAAATTTGAGCATGAAACTGAAAAATGAAAGCGCTATCGAAGAGATGGAGCATGAACCTGCTTATGTTCGCCGCAATGTTGATCTTAAAAATTCGATTCCATCAGGAGAAGCCAAGGTTTCAAGGTACTCCCTTTATGAAGATTCGGAGACTAAAAACCCGGAGATCAGATCCGGGAATTCATATTTGCATGATAATGTTGACTAGCGCAGCTTTAACGTAAAAATTTAAGCGATGGAATTAGAAAACAAAATCAATGCCGACATTAAACAGGCCATGCTAGCAAAGGAAAGCCAGAAGCTTGAAGCATTACGTGGGATCAAGGCGGCGCTCCTGCTGGCTAAAACCAGCAAAGAAGCTGCAGGAAGCGAATTGCCCGAAGAAGCTGGTCTGAAACTCCTCCAGAAACTGATCAAACAGCGGCTTGAATCGGCAGAAATTTACAAAACCAATAAGCGCTTAGACCTGGCAGAACAGGAATTATTTCAGGCTGGTATCATCGAAAACTACCTGCCGAAACAAATGAATGAGGACGAAATTCGCCTGGGACTGGTTAAAATTATCAAGGAAACCGGTGCCAGCAGTGTTAAAGATCTGGGAAGAGTGATGGGGCTGGCCTCTAAAGAGTTTGCCGGGAAAGCTGATAATAAGGTTATAGCCGACCTCGTAAGAAAAATACTTGGAATTTAAACCCCTAATTTCTGTCTGCAGAAAGCAGTAACGGTCAAATCTTTATCAAATCCCTGTAAATATTGCCTTATGGTCTTGGTATTATCCTTTACATATTCCTGGTTCAGCAAGGTGCTTTCCTGGTAGAATTTATTGAGCTTGCCTATTGCAATCTTTTCGAGCATATTTTCAGGTTTGCCGTCTCTGCGGGCCTGCTCCATACCTATCTCGATTTCTTTTTCAATAGTTACAGCATCGACATCATCTTTGTCAATTGCGATAGGGCTCATGGCTGCAATCTGCATAGCAACATTGTGCACTGCTTCACCTAGACCAGGTATACCTTTCATATTTATACCTACCAGTGTAGCAAGCTTGTTACCGAGGTGGTTATATCCTGATACCAGCTCAGCACGAATAGTTTCATAGGCTGCCAGTTCAAGTTTTTCACCGATTTTACCAACCAGGTCCATAAGGTTTTCCACAACGGTCCTGCCATTCAGGTTTAAAGCTTTCAGCTCTTCCAGGGAAGCCGGTTTCTTCGCCACTGCCAAATCAATAACAGCTTTGGCATAATTGATGAAATCATCGCTTTTCGCAACAAAATCAGTTTCGGAGTTCAAAATGATCAGTGCACCAAAATCCTGGTTGTCATTGGTTTTTGCAATGATGATCCCTTCAGTTGCCTCACGGTCGGCACGTTTGGCTGCGATTTTTTGTCCTTTTTTACGGAGAATCTCAATCGCTTTTTCGGTATCACCATCACTTTCAATGAGAGCCGCTTTGCAATCCATCATGCCGGCCCCGGTTATCTGTCGGAGTTTATTAACTTCAGCAGCTGTTATATTTGCCATAATAATAAGATTCTATGTTAGGTAAATGAAATAATTACTTTTTAGGTTTTGCAAGGCCTCTTCTCGGTCTCTTATTGGTATCCGCCATCCTGTCTTCCTCTTTTTTCACTTTAGAAAGTTTCTCAAGCGCTTTTTTACGGATACTTTCGGTATCTTCCTCATCATCCAGTCCATCGACCATAAAGGCCTGCCTGTCAAATTCGTCCCTGTCATCTTCTTCGCCGCGGGCTTCTTTATCGATCTTTCTTTCAGCCAGGCCTTCTTCGATGGCCTGAACCATGATCCGCAGAATCAGCTCGATTGATTTTGAAGCATCATCATTGCCTGGTATAGGAAAATCGATGATATTGGGATCAGAGTTGGTATCGACGATAGCGAAAGTCGGAATATTCAATTTTCTTGCTTCGGCGATCGCGATTTTCTCTTTTAAAATATCTACAACAAAGATTGCAGAGGGCAAACGGTTAAGGTCGGCGATACTTCCAAGCTGTTTCTCCAGTTTCTGACGCTCACGGTCGATCTGGAGCCGTTCCCTTTTGGAAAGGCTTTTAAAGTTGCTGGTTGCCATAAGTTTATCGATGGAGCCCATTTTACGGACCGCCTTTCGGATCGTGGCAAAGTTGGTCAACATACCGCCCGGCCAGCGTTCAACCACATAAGGCATGCCCACTTTCTGAACCTGCGTGGCAACGATTTCTTTTGCCTGTTTTTTAGTTGCAACAAAGAGGACTTTGCGGCCTGATTTTGAGATTTGTTTTATGGCTGAAGCCGATTCCTCGATCTTGGCCATTGTTTTGTAAAGATCGATAATATGGATCCCGTTGCGCTCCATAAAAATATAAGGAGCCATGTTAGGATTCCATTTTCTGCGGAGGTGGCCAAAGTGTACACCTGCATCCAGTAATTCTTCGAAAGTTGTTCTTGCCATGAATTGTAGATTTATGTTTACCTTCTGTTTATGCAACCCCCGGGTAGCACCTGAATAATGATGGTCCTGGCGGTTTAGATACTAAACACTCTTTTTCGGGTGAGCGATCCGTTAACGTTTGCTGAACTGGAATCTTCTCCGTGCGCCTGGCTGGCCAGGTTTCTTCCTTTCAACCATTCTTGGATCTCTGCGTAAGAGGCCTTTATCTTTTAATGCTTTTCTGAACTCCGGGTTTAATTTGACCAATGCACGGGCAATAGCCATACGGAGCGCTTCAGCCTGTCCTTTGTAACCTCCTCCGTCTATATTGACGTTGATGTCAAACTTGTTTTCAGTCTGTGTAACCTCAAAGGCCTGTTTGACTGTATATTGAAGAACTGAAGTCGGAAAATACTCTTTTACGTCACGCTTGTTTACAGTAACCTTTCCTGTTCCTTCTTTAAGGTACACGCGGGCACAAGCTGTTTTTCTTCTTCCGGTTGCGTTAATGACTTCCATATTGACTATTTAATGGTATTGATATCAATTTCTTTTGGCGCCTGGCCCTGGTGCGGATGTTCAGCGCCGGCATAAACGTGAAGGTTACCGAATATCGCCCTTCCTAATCTTGTTCTTGGCAGCATCCCGCGGATAGCTTCCTCGACTACTGCAATCGGCCTTTTCTTCAGCATTTCCTCCGGTGAGTGGATTTTCTTTCCACCAGGATAACCGCTGTAAGTAATATATTCTTTATCGGTCATTTTCTTACCGGTAAGAACTATTTTTTCGGCATTAATGATAACCACATTGTCACCGCAATCAACATGAGGGGTGTAATAAGGCTTATTTTTACCACGCAGCATTTTAGCCGCATGCGATGCCAGCCGGCCCAGCACCTGTCCTTCAGCATTGAGCAAAACCCACTCTTTAACAACGGTTTCCTTCTTAGCGCTGATTGTTCTGTAACTTAAAGTATCCATCGATGCTATGTTTCAATAATAATATTTTACCTTCTGAAAATGGGGTGCAAAGATAGAATGATTTTTTGGTATTAACAAATGGTGGTGGATAAAAAAATAAAAGTGCTCAGCCAGAATATTATCGGATTGTGAATTTCTTCCTTAAAAATTCATTACCAGATTCAAGTTCAAGAATGTAAATTCCTGAAGATAATCTCGATACATTGACATGATTGATTTTGAGGTTCCCAGCCATAGCTGTATTTCCAAGCCGATCATAAATTTTAAAATTTTCTGTAACAAATTGATTATCTGTTAGGATTGTCAAACTATTCCTGGCGGGATTTGGAAATAGTTTTATCCCTGGCATCTTTAAATCATTTCCTGTACTGAGAATAGGATTAATGGATCTGAACACATTATGGCTATATGAATCGTCATAATAACTTTGGATAAAAACGATATTTGAAGGGGATGCCGAAACATGGTTGATCCTCGGATTTAGTACTTCATCCACTAAATTTGTCCAGGTATTTCCCCAATCTGCAGAAAACCAGCAGCCTTCGGATTCATTGATATTGGCACCGGCAATCAGCAGGTCATCACTATATGATTCCATAATATCGGCCTGGATATCTGTAAGATATGTCCACGTCATTCCACGGTCGTTTGAGACGTAAATTCCATCGGAACTCAATCCTCCTACTATAATAACACCTTCATCATTAACCTGCACTGATTGCAGATGCTCATCAGTTATCCCGATATTTTCCCAGGTAATACCATTGTCAAGAGAACGCCAAAAACCAGATTCGATTGGCTGAATAAAACCTCCGCCGACTGCATATATTTCTCCATTCAAGCCAAAGTCTATGTCGGAAATATAGTCGTTATAAGAAGTAGCAAATAAGGTATCCCAAGAATTTCCGCCATCAACAGATCTTCGTATACCATACCACCCGACAGCATAAACCTCATTAGATGGTGAAAAATTAATGTTTAAAATATTCCAGTCCGGGCTAACAAGTTCAAAACTATCACCATCATCGTATGATCTCCAAATACCAAAAGGGGAATCCACGAAAAGGACACCATCTAGACTAAAGCGGATTGAGCCTATATAGATATTATAAACAGGGTCAACTTTTAATAATTCCCAGGTGTCCCCATCATTAAAAGACCTGTAAAGGCCGTGAAATTCATTGTCGCTTGTAGCTGAAACAAAAAGAATTCCTTCTTTTTCAGCGTTTACGGAAATTGCTTCCAAAGTGTCAGGGAAATTAAGGGGTTCCCAGATGTTTTGGGCTAGAGAGGAATAGCTTATAAGGATCAATAAAAACTGCAGAAGTTTTCTCATGATTATGAGTGGTCTTTAGCCTGATTAATTCACAAACTCAAAACGCCAGCCAAATTTACAGACAAAACGCCAGCAGTTGTCAATAAAATCAACACACTTTTAAAGGCGAGTGGTTTTTAATGGATTTTTCG
>Ga0247841_10012240_pt1 | contig 11234 bp, 10 predicted proteins | sample LaCruzMarch2015__2_FD_192410 | JGI IMG/M metagenome (GOLD analysis project Ga0247841, IMG submission 192410) | Freshwater microbial communities from meromictic Lake La Cruz, Castile-La Mancha, Spain - LaCruzMarch2015_18m | ecosystem: Environmental > Aquatic > Freshwater > Lake | place: Spain...
AAGACGCCCTCTGCAGCCAGCGGTGCGCCGAAGATGTCGCCCACAAAGCGCGAGTAGGCGGCCCAATTGGTGCCGAACTGGAACTCCATGGTGATGCCCGTGGCAACGCCCACGGCGAAGGTGATGGCGAACATGCGCATCCAGAAGCGGGAGAGCTGCTGAAAGAGAGGATCGCCGGTTTTCAGGAAGCGCGTCTGATAGAAGAACAACATCCACGCCAACCCAATCGAGAGTGGCGGAAAAATATAATGAAAGCCCACGGTCAGGGCAAATTGCAACCGGGCCAACCATACTGCGTCCATGTGTAAACCTCCGTCATGCCGATAACTTCAAAAGAATTGCCTTATTGCGTGATTACCGCTTCGCTTTCGGCGTTCGCCGAATGGTTTCCGCTGCGCTCCAACGAGCCTTATTCAAATTGGACGTTCGATGTTCAATGTTGAGTGTTCGATGTTCCCCGGGAAACAAACTGCCAACTGCACCTGCCGACTGCCGACTGCTTTACGCGAGCTGACTGAGGAAGCGCATATCGTTCTCGTAGAGCCAGCGGATATCTGGGATACCATACTTGATCATGGCGATGCGCTCGACACCGAAGCCAAAGGCGTATCCATAGACCTTCTCTGGATCATAACCGACAAATTGAAAAACGCGCGGATCAACCATTCCAGCACCTGCGATCTCGATCCATCCGCTCATCTTGCAGACACGGCAACCCTTGCCAGCGCAGACGTGACAGGAGAAGTCCACCTCCACGCTTGGTTCTGTGAACGGGAAGAAGTGGGGACGGAAACGAACACCTGCCTTGGAACCCATCATCTCGCTGGCATAATAAGCGAGCGTCGACTTGAGGTCTGCGAGTGAGACGGGCTGGGTGTCCACATAGAGCCCCTCGATCTGGTGGAAGTTGGCGCTGTGTGTCGCGTCTGTCGTGTCCCGGCGATAGGTGCGGCCCGGGGTGATGATGCGCATCGGGGGCTGATGTTGGGTCATCATGCGGATCTGGACAGGGGAGGTCTGGGTCCTGAGCAGGAGGTTATCCGTCAACCAGAAGGTGTCCGAAGGATCCATCGAGGGATGGTGGGCTGGGGTGTTGAGCGCAGTGAAGTTGTTGAAACGGTTTTCGATATCAGGTCCGTCAGCGACCGTGAAGCCCAGGCGCGCGAAGATGGCGGCCGTCTCCTCGATCACGCGGGAGACGGGGTGTTTCGATCCTGGAGTGAACCAGCGGCCGGGAAGGGACGGATCAAAAGCGGGACCTTTCGTCTCCTCGGTGGCCACAGCGAGATGCTTCTCGGTTAAAGCCGCTTCAAGTGCGGCACGCCAAGCTTGCGCACGCTTGCCGAATTCGGGGCGCTCTTCGGCTGGCACCTCCTTCATCTGTTTGATGATGGCGGGCAACAGGCCGTTACGTCCGAGATATTTTACGCGAAGTTGCTCAAGGGCGGTTGGCTCGGTAACGGAGGCAACTTCAGCCAAGGACTGGGAATGGTGGAGATCAAGCTCTGCAAGTGTCATACACATTCACTCTCTTTCAAAAATTGAAAACGATAATATACCCCAATTACCTCGCGGAATCAATTTTCTTATGGCAAAAATACGTTATTGCTGTTTTGTTTGCAATTGGAGGGCCTCCTGTGCTATCGTATCAGTCGGTTTTATTTACTTATTTATCGGTGACGCTTGAGAATGGTTCTATTGTGTGTTGCACGTGGCCTTTTGTGTAAGCAGGCCCGAAAACTCGATTTGGATTTTTGATTCATGAGAAGACTTGATTTGACTGGCGAGTGGACTGTCCGACGGGAGAGTTCCAAGAAAATTTATAAAGCGGTTGTCCCCGGTTGCCTCCATGCTGATCTATTGGCGGCGCAGGAGATCCCGGATCCTTTCATTGGGCGGAATCTCCAGGACGTGGCCTGGGTGGCAGAGGAATCATGGACTTACGAAAACAGCTTCACCTGCGATGATCTCTCGGACTTTTCGCGTGTCCTGCTCTCGCTCGAAGGTGTTGAAGGTGTTGCCGCCGTCTCGCTGAATGGCCAGAAACTGGGGAAGACAGAAGCTTTGGCCCAACGGTCGGAGTTTGACGTTAAGAAGCACGTGAAGGTTGGCAAAAACACCCTGTCGCTCGCCTTTGAGCCTCCAACCAAGAAGGTTAAGGGAGCGACCTCGTTAAAACCCGCTGCGAACCTGCCGACCTTGGGAATTTCCGGGGACGCCTCCATTTTAGCTTTCGAGGGTGTCCGTGTCACGGATGTGCTCATTCAGCAGGACTTCTCAACAGCCCCAGCCTTTGTCGGAATCGAGGTGACGGTCTGTACGGAGCGCTTTGATCCTGCCCGGCACATGGAAGTGCTCGTCCGTATCTGTTACAAGGGCAATACGCTTCATGAGGCGCGCGATATTTTGAAGAAGGATCGCCAGTCACTCACCCTCAAATTAAAGAATGCTCAATACTGGTGGCCCGCCGGCATGGGTGAGCAACCGCTGTATGAAGTACTGATTGATATTTATGCTGAGCGGTCGTGCCTTGAACATCTTTCCAAGCGCATTGGCATCCGCGATATTCATGTTCAGAAGGGGAAGGATGGCCAGGTGAAGCTTGTCGCGAACAAGCAGGCCGTCTTTGTGAAAGGGACTCGTTGGATCTCGCCGGACCTCTTTCCGTCGCGCCTCTCGCGCATGGAGTATGCGCGTCTGGTCAAGGCGACCGTCGTGGCGAATATGAATCTGCTCCGGTTGCATGAAATGTCCGAATTCGAATGCAATGCCTTTTATGATCTGTGCGATGAATATGGCGTGCTGATCTGGCACGATGCTTACGATGTTGATCTGGAGACGAATATTCGAAGGGTGCGTCACCATGCTGCTCTGGCGGTTTGGGGATGCGAGGATGCAGGGTTGATTAAAAGAGTTAAGGCAGAGGATCCGGGACGTGCCATTCTGCCTTTAGAGCTCTTCTTGCGTAAGGAGATGCCTTCGGTTGCCTCTTTCCCTGATCTACGGGTGGTCCAGACTTATCTGCCGGAAGCGGAGCGGAACTTCTCGCATCCCATGTGTGCCTATCATGCAGAAGAAGAGACAACGCTTCCCGTGATGGCCTCCAGTTTTGCGAAGCACTTCCTCTTCCCCACGTATTTTGAAAATATGCTCTGGTTGAGTCAGATTCAACAGGGGGTTCTGCTGAAACGCGAATGGGAGTATGTGAGGTGTATGCTGGGGGATAACCATGGATTTATCCATGGCCGCCTGAATGATTTCTGGCCTCAATGCAGTAGTTCGACGGTTGATTACGAAGGTCGCTGGAAAGCGGCGCACTATATCTTGCGCAAGGCGATGATGCCCCTGTGGACAACCGGTCTCTATTCCCCGAAGACAAAGCAGGCGGAACTCTTTGTCTTTAATGATCTGCAGAAGCCGTTTAAAGGTGAGCTGGTTTGGCGCCTTACTCGTACACAGGGCGAGCTGGTTGCCGAGGGCAAGAAGGTGGTTACGCTTGCGCCTTCTACGCGCGATAGCGTCTGTGATGTCGCTCTTGCCCAGCCTCTTGACACGTACGGCGCAACAGACCTCTTTCTCTGGTTAGAGTTGAAGGATGAAAAGGGGAATACAGCGTCTTCAAACGTCGTCTATTTCTGCGAACCTAAGGAGTGGACCCTTCCTCACCCACGCATGCGTGCGGATATTCGGATCTGGGACGACAACAGCTATGCTGTGACCTTGACCAGCTCCGTTACCGTTATGTGGGTGTGGCTCTCGCTGGAGGGGCTGGATGCCCGTTATGACGACAACTACTTCTGCCTTGAACCTGGGAAGCCGACACGCATTCGCGTGACCCCTTCCCGGCGCATCAAACCTGAGCAGTTCAATCAGCTGATTCGTATCGGCTCCCTCCGCGACACCTGGCAGGAAAAGCGCACCCTCATGCAGATGGTCGTGCCCCAGAAGAAGGCCGGCGAAAAAGCTTAAGGCTTGTCTACTTTTTGGCTTGAGCGAAGGGATTCGTGAAGCGCGCGGCGGATTGCAACTCGGCTTCGATCTCCATCAGGCGGTTGTACTTGGCGGTGCGTTCGCTGCGGCAGAGGGAGCCGGTCTTGATCTGTCCACACCCCGTGGCCACCGCCAGATCGGCGATAAACGTATCCTCGGTCTCGCCTGAACGATGGGAGACGACAGCATTCCAGCCCGCATCCTGGCATAAGCGGATCGCTTCAAGCGTCTCCGTCACGGTGCCAATCTGGTTAAGCTTGATGAGGACCGCGTTTGCGGACTCTTCACGAATGCCCTTGGCAATGAAGCGTGTGTTGGTCACAAAGAGGTCGTCCCCGACGATCTGAACCTTGTCGCCGAGTGTGGCGGTCATAGCCCTAAAACCCTCCCAGTCTTCTTCAGCGAGCCCGTCTTCGATTGAGACGATCGGGAAGCGGGTCGTCCAGTCCGAATAGAGGTCAATCATCTCCTGCGTGGTCTTTAGTCCCTGGCCAGACTTAGCGAGATCGTAATTCTTGCCCTCTGCAAACGAACTCGCCGCAGGATCAAGCGCAAGGCTGACATCGTGTCCCGGCTTGTACCCTGCAGCCGAGATGGCGGCAACAATCAATTCGCATGCCTCCTCGTTTGACTTGAGGTCCGGAGCAAAGCCTCCTTCATCACCAACACCCGTCGAATAGCCCTGCTTAGAGAGAGTTTTCTGAAGGGCATGAAAGACCTCTGCACCACATCTGACAGCCTCGCAGAGGGTTGGGGCGCCAACCGGCACGACCATGAATTCTTGGAAGTCAACACGCGTCTGCGCATGTTTCCCGCCGTTGAGAATGTTCATCATCGGCATCGGCAGCAACAGCTCGCTGTCCTTGTTGAGCCACTGATAGAGTGGCTTTTTAGCAAACTGTGACGCGGCACGCGCCACCGCCATGGAGACGCCGAGCATGGCGTTGGCGCCAAGCTTGGACTTGTTGGGGGTTGCATCGCGCTCAATCATCAGGCGGTCAATCTCCTCCAGACTGGACGCATGATACCCCTTCAGCAAAGGCGCTATGATGGTGTTGACGTTTGCAACAGCCTTCAAAACACCCTTGCCTTGGTAACGCGCGCGATCTCCGTCGCGTAATTCCACAGCCTCATTGACTCCGGTCGAGGCACCAGAGGGCACTGAAGCAGCGGCACGCGTCCCATCGGACAGCGTGACACTGACCCGCAGGGTGGGGTTCCCCCGCGAATCAAGGATCTCCATGGCTTGGATGGTCTGAAGGGTATCGTTCATAAGGAAACCTCAGCTTACACCTTCGCTAGCGCTGCCTCGTAGTTTGGTTCCTGGGCGATCTCGGGAACCAGTTCGACATAGGCTACTTTGCCTGTGGGCGCGATCACGATGACGGCGCGAGCCATGAGTCCGGCAAGAGGACCTTCAGCGAGCTGAATGCCATAATCTGTGCCAAACGTTGGCGAACGGAAGGTGGAGAGCGTGACGATGTTGCGCAGGGCCTTCGACTCGCAAAAACGACCTTGTGCAAAGGGAAGATCGGCAGAGACATTGATCATCACAACATTGTCGCGCTTGCTGACAGCCTCGTTGAATTTTTGGGCGGAGATCGCGCAGACCGGGGTATCAAGACTCGGGACGATACTGAGGATAATCGTCTTTTCCTTGAAGTCTGCTAGCTGTTTGTCAGAAAGATCGCCAGCCGCCAGCTTGAAATTCGGGGCCTGTTGTCCGACTGAGGGGAGGGTTCCCGCGAGTTTGAAAGGGGTTCCTTTGAAGGTGACAGTACTCATGTTCTGATTCCTTTTCTGCTTGGTGTTTTATTTTTTACTCTGTTGTGTTTGTTCAAAAAGGGTCGCGACAGCGGGCCAGTTCACGATATTCCAGAAGGCATCCACAGAACTTGCCCTCAGATTCTGGTGCTTTAAATAATAGGCGTGCTCCCAGACATCGATGGTCAGAATAGGAGTGCCGCGTTTTTCAGCGGTATCCATGAGGGGGTTCTCCTGGTTTGGCGTGGAGGAGATGAAGAGCGAGCCATCGGGTGCAACGCTGAGCCAAGCCCAGCCACTGCCGAAACGGGTCATGGCTGCCTGCTTAAAGGCCTCCTTGAAGGCATCAAAGGAGCCAAAGGTGCTGTTGATCTTCTCCAGCAAGGGACCGGTCGGCGTCCCGCCTCCCTTGGGGGACAGGATGTTCCAGTAGAAGGTGTGGTTATAATGGCCGCCAAGATTGTTGCGGATGGCCGCAGGGCACTTGCTGACTCCCGGCAAAATGGCTTCCATGCTCTTTCCGACGAGGTCTGTTCCTTCGAGTGCCTTCATCAGGTTGGTATAATAGGCCTTATGGTGGCGCGAGTAGTGTATTTCGACTGTTTTTGCGTCAATATGGGGTTCGAGCGCAGTGTAGGCATAGGGCAGAGGTTGGAAGGTGATGGCGGGCGCATTCGTCTGGGCATTGCAACACGCGGTCAACGCAAGCGCAGCAGCCGAGAGTAAGGTTGTTCTCATGGTTGTTCTCCTCAACGGGTGATTTATAACGTAACTGTATCGTTATAATACACCTCCTTCAGCCTCTGAGGCAAGGCGATTTTACGACTTAAAAAGCTTCTGCTTGCTCAAGGGGTAAGCCATTCGGTATAGTATGGGCCAATTATGGAAACGGAACAGATAGAAATAAAATTAAAGCAGATGATTGTTGAGCGTCTCTTCCTCGATGTTTCCCCGGAAGCGATTGACACCGAGGCCTTGCTGACGCAGACCTACGGGGTGGACTCGGTCTGTCTCTTGGAACTGGTGGTGGGACTTGAAGAGGCCTTCGGGATCGTCCTTGAGGATGAGGCTTTCGACCTTCGTCACTTTTCTTCAGTTGCCGCATTGCGTGACTTTGTAAAGGCTCGACTCTAATGGCTGAAGAAATATCGTTATCACTCTCCCCTGAAAAGGCTGCCCAGCAGGACCAGATTCTCGCTGCTGCGGCTCAGCATCTCCAAAAGCCTGTGGAGCAGCTTTTAGATGTGCGCATCCTGAGACGCTCCATTGATGCGCGTCGCAAACCCATCGTGGTCAATCTGACGCTGTCAGTGATGACCGACCCTTTGGACAAGGCGCAACCGTCTTCTTTTAACTATCCGGATGTTTCCGCAAAGCCCGTCGTGACTATTGTCGGTGCCGGACCAGCAGGTCTCTTTGCCGCGCTCCGCTTGATCGAACTGGGCTTTCGGCCTGTTGTGTTGGAGCGGGGACAGGATGTCTCTACGCGAAAGCGCGACATTGCCCAGCTCCACCTGACCCAAGAGGTGAAGCCAGACTCCAACTACTGTTTTGGCGAAGGCGGCGCTGGGACCTTTTCGGACGGCAAGCTCTACACGCGCTCCAAGAAACGTGGCGACAACGCACGTGCTTTGGCGCGTCTCCATTTTCATGGTGCTCCAGAGGAGATCACCTACGAGGCTCATCCGCATATTGGGTCTGACAAGCTTCCTGCCATCATTGCGAATCTCCGTAAGGCAATTCAGTCGGCTGGAGGCGAGGTCCGTTTTGGGGTCCGCGTGGAAGAGCTTATCCTTCGCGATGGAGCGATTGCAGGGCTTAAGTTAGCAGATGGCGCAACGATTGAGACCTCTGAAGTGATCCTGGCTGTCGGCCACTCGGCGCACGATCTTTACGTCGCGTTACACCGACAAGGCGTGCGACTTGAGGCCAAACCCTTTGCGATGGGGGTGCGCGTCGAACATCCACAGACCCTCATCAATGCGATTCAGTATCATCGGGAGCCCGCACAGATACCCTTTCTGCCCCCAGCGACCTATTCCCTTGTGCATCAGGCGGACGACCGGGGCGTCTACTCCTTCTGCATGTGCCCAGGAGGGTTCATTGTGCCGGCGGCCACGACGCCAGAGACTATTGTCGTCAATGGTATGTCGCCAGCCCGTCGCAACACCCCCTTTGCCAATGCGGGAATCGTGGTTGAACTGCGCCTGGAAGATATGGGTGGTAACGCCCTGCGGGATCCATTGGTCGGTTTACGCTTTCAGCAAAGGTTGGAACGTCTTGCCTTTCAGCACGGCGGAGGGGGGCAGGTTGCGCCTGCCCAGCGCTTGGCTGACTTTGTTGCCGGGAGGAGGCCGCAGGATCTGCCGGAGGCCTCCTACCTGCCAGGGCTGGCTGTCTCGCCGCTCCACGAATGGCTGCCGACGGCTATTCGGGTGCGACTCCAAGAGGGGTTTAGGATTTTTGACAATAAAATGCGCGGTTTTTTAACCAACGAGGCAATTGTCGTGGGGGTGGAGTCCCGGACCTCCTCGTCCGTGCGTATTCCGAGGGATCGCGAAACCCTCGAACATGTCCAAATCAAAGGGCTTTATCCCTGTGGCGAGGGTGCTGGGTATGCTGGAGGGATACTCTCCTCCGCCCTAGATGGTGAGAACTGCGCAGAAGCCCTTGTCCAAAGGCGATTAGGAGGAGCTATTTAAAAAAGAGAAGAAAAGTGATTTTTTTGTCGAAACGCGATTGACATCGGCAATCAATTAAGTTAATATGGCCAACCTTTTTGTGAAAAGAAGAGACAAGTTAGGAAAATGATGAGAACGTTTATTCCAGAAAATCCAGGTGATGCCCGTGGCTGGCAGCTGGTCGATGCGGCGAATAAGCCGTTGGGCCGCTTAGCGGTTAACATTGCCAATGTATTGCGCGGTAAAACCAGCGCGAAGTATGATCCCAGTGTGGACACAGGTGATTTTGTGATCGTAATCAACGCAGACAAACTCTGCCTGACCGGTCGTAAGATGACTCAAAAAGAGTACCAGCGTTATTCGGGCTGGCGGGGTGGTCTTAAGACCTTCTCAGCCGAGACCATGCTGGAAAAGCATCCTGAGCGCATGATCATGGAAGCTGTTTGGGGCATGTTGCCCAAAAATAACATCAGCCGTTGGATGATGACCCGTATCAAGGTCTACCGTGGTGCTGAGCATCCGCATATCGCGCAAAAGCCGGTTGCGGCAGCGTTTTGATGACATTGCTTCACTAAGGAAGAGGTTAAAAGATGGCGAAAGAAATTTCAGCAGGAACAGGACGTCGTAAAACAGCGGTTGCTCGCGTTCGCTTGGTTCCTGGTAAAGGTAAGTGGATGGTCAATGACGTGGCTCTGGACGAATACATTCATAGCGAAGCGCTTCGTGTGTATCTGGCCCAGCCTTTGGCATTGACAGGTATGGACGGCAAGTACGATGTGCTCGTTTCCGCAAAGGGTGGCGGCATCAGCGGCCAGTCCGGCGCGATCCGTCATGGTTTGTCGCGTGCTTTGATTGCCTCGGACGCAAGTCTGCGTGAGGTCTTGAAAAAGGCTGGTTGCCTTACACGTGACTCCCGTATGAAGGAACGTAAAAAGCCCGGTCAACCTGGCGCCCGCAAACGCTTCCAGTTCTCGAAGCGTTAGTCGTATCCTTCTTCATATCCTGTGGAATATACGGGCGCCGCGCCTGCGGTTAGCCCGTATTTTTTTTATAACTGAACTATTATGCCTTTAAATTTTTTAAAAAAGCTCACAGACAAGTTACTCGGAAAGAGTCAGTCTGAAAAGAGTACCCCTCGGAAACCCGCCCAAAAGAAAGAAGCTCACGGTCGTCAGGGAGCCTCGCGGGGCACACATGAGCGTACCGGTCCTCGACAAGAAGAGGGCAGGGGTAAGAGTGGCTGGACACCTCGTGCATCACAGCGGGGTGAGTCAGAAGCCCGTGGACAAGGGCAACCTCGTCGCGGTGGAGAACGTCCTCCTTCAAGACGGGATGGATATGCAGAGCAGAGAGGACCACGTCCGGAACGTTCAGAACGTCCTCCGCGTCCCCCACGTACTCCGCGTCCTCCGCAGACTGAGACGCCTGTTATTCAAGACGCACCAGCACCCACTCGTCACGACGCACCGCGTCCGGTAGAGCGTCCGATGCCACACAGTGCGCGCTCCGTTGCGCGTCCTGGCATGGATTCACGGCGTGGACGCGATGCAGGCCCAGGCGAACGCATGAATACAGCCGCAAACGTGCAGCGTCCGGGTGGAGCGATCCACGAGAGCGAACTGGAAAAGCGTCGTTCGGATCATAGTACGTGGACTTTAGATCAATTTCAAGTTCCAGAGGTTGAGGGCAAGACGCGGTTTCATGACTTTGATCTGCCCGCGGAGATCATGCATGCCGTGGCGGATCTCAATTTCCAGTATTGCACGCCGATTCAGGCGATGAGCCTTCAACATGCCTTGGCGGGCAAGAATGTGGCGGGTAAGGCACAGACTGGAACAGGAAAGACAGCGGCCTTCCTCGTCGCTATCCTGACGCGTTATTTGCGGACGCCAGAGTGCCGCGCAGACCAGGGTGGACGTCCACGTGCACTGGTGATCGCGCCGACACGTGAACTGGTCATTCAGATCTGTAAAGATGCCGATTCACTTGGAAAGTATTGCGGCCTGCGTTCGTTGGCAGTCTATGGCGGCATGGACTACGAACGCCAGAAGCGCGAAGTTCTTGATCAACCCGTAGATCTGTTGGTGGCCACGCCTGGGCGTCTGTTGGATTTTGTGCGCACACGCGTGATTGACCTCTCGCTGGCGGATACGCTGGTGATTGATGAGGCCGATCGGATGCTGGACATGGGCTTTATCCCAGATGTCCGCACGATCATTCGTCGCCTCCCTCCGAAAGAGAAGCGTTGCACCATGTTGTATAGCGCGACACTCTCCGATGACGTTATGAATTTGGCGGCGCAATGGATGGATGCGCCAGTCCGTGTTGAGACAGAGACAGAGGCAGGCGCGACAAAGACGGTTAAGCAGGTCGTCTATGTGGTGACCTCAGATGAGAAGTTCACGGTTCTTTATAACCATATTCAGCAGTATCCAGACTCGCGTATTCTTGTTTTCTGTAACCGCAAAACGACAACCGAGGACGTGGCGGAGAGCCTGTCGCGCCGCGGGGTGCAGTGCGAGACGTTGAGTGGCGATGTGAATCAGAACCGCCGCTTGCGTGTGTTGGAAGATTTCCGCGCTGGCAAGATTCGTATTGTCGTGGCGACGGATGTCGCGGGGCGTGGCATTCATGTGGATGACATCGGCTTTGTGATCAACTTTGACTTCCCGTATGCGCCTGAGGATTATGTGCACCGAATCGGACGAACAGGTCGCGCTGGCCAGAGTGGCGTTGCCATCTCGTTCGCAGATGAGGATGAGTCGTTTACCATCCCAGAGATCGAGAAGTATATTAACG
>Ga0247841_10012241_pt1 | contig 11232 bp, 17 predicted proteins | sample LaCruzMarch2015__2_FD_192410 | JGI IMG/M metagenome (GOLD analysis project Ga0247841, IMG submission 192410) | Freshwater microbial communities from meromictic Lake La Cruz, Castile-La Mancha, Spain - LaCruzMarch2015_18m | ecosystem: Environmental > Aquatic > Freshwater > Lake | place: Spain...
TATACTTTCCTCATAATTCCAGCATGACTCCCCATGCTTGTTGTCGATCAGGTGAGCCCTTCAGAGAAGAGCATCCAGGGAAGGAGTGCAGCAAAGCTGAACAGGAGATTGGATACGCCATCCGATGGAATCTTAAAAAAAACCCAAGAAGTGGGTAAAGATGACCGTTATGAAGAGCAAAGTGATTTACTCATTTCGGATCAATCTCCCGGTGTTTCATCCAGATAATCGAACCGGATAAAAAAAAGTTCTCCCGCCCGGTATGCTCAGTGGATTATTCGGCACACACTTCAAACATTGGACACGATGAGATCTCTCTCATTCGGATGCAGGCATCTCTTCCGACAGAACACAGATACCAGGCAGGATCAAAACAGAGGTTTTCCCATGGGTATCGGGGATATTGATCGACCTGATCAGTCGGATGCCTCCAAATAGCGTCCATTAGCGTACATTTTAAACCAGGTATCTACCCCGGTTTGCCTCAAACCACCTCAAAATGGCGATTCCCCAAAACCGTGTGATGGAATTCCCTCTTTTCTGCAACCTATACCCCTCCGGCTAGCATAAAACCCCGATGAGATCCCCCTCTCCCACGACGGAAACACCTGATCGCATCTCCCCCCAGGGGATCCAAAAGTAATGTCCGGATCACGGGATCCGGAAAAAACCCCTGTTTTTTCGATCCCAACAACTCATGGGTCATCTTAACGCCGATCTGCCTCCCAATAGCATCCATTAGCGTACATTTTAAACCAGGTATCTACCCCGGTTTGCCTCAGATCACACCCAAATGGCGGTTCCCCAAAATCGTGTGACGGAATTCCCCCTTTTCTGCAACCTGTACCCCTACGGCCAGCATAAAACCCCGATGAGAGCACCCACCCCCACGACGGAGAACTCCTTCGACAGGAGAGTGCCGGGACTCCATGAGGAACACATCTCCCATAAGGGCTCTTAAAAAAGGGGTTGGTCTACCACTCAAAAGACGTACGGCTCTTCGCAGGATCGAATGGGTAAGTCAAATCGGATTTTTCCGCATCCACTCAAACCGCCTTGCCCAGGCGCGACCCGACGAGGCGTTGCGCCGACCCCGTCGAGGGGGTGGGATCCCTCATACTGCAGGGATTCGGGGGCGGCAGCCCCAGTTATACTGTTTGAAGGGAATAAGATTTACCCACTCAAAATAGCGATATGCCAATTAGGTAGCTGTTATTTCTAACATCACGGTTAAGTGTGACATTACAGAAAAAAATCCGGGATATGTTTTACCAATAAAAAAAAATAAGAACTGGTTAAAAGAAACCCATCATGGGTTTGTTGAGTACTGCGAGAATATTGAAACGTGTGCTTTGAATTTCTGATATGGATTCTGATTTGAGAACCGCCATTACCAGAGCGGGTTTTACGGTGAGGGTAACCTATGAAAGGTGGATCCATATTACCGAGTCACATGATTATATGGCAGGATATTTCGACAATGTGATTGAAACCGTTGAAGACCCGGATTGGCTGGTCGCGGGATGGACTGATGAAGTCATTGCACTAAAACAATACCCTGTCAGTACGCCAGGGAAAAAATATCTGGTTGTGGTGTACAAAGATCTGCCTGATGGTTTTGTGATAACAGCATTTATGACTTCAAAATATGAAAAGATATTGAAGAGAGGGATAATATGGGAGAAATAATCACTGATGTACTTCAATCAGTACCTTACCTGCTGAATATGCGATCGAACCATATCTGGATTGACTATGATCAGGATGGTGACGTTCTTTACGTGAGTTTCAGAAAACCTCAACATGCGGATGATAGTGAAATGAACGAAAACATCATCACTCATTATTCTGGTAATCAGATAGTCGGAATTACCGTTATCGGTGCCAAAAAATATGCAGGTGCGGTACTCTAAAAATAAAAATGATCCGTAGCCCCTACCCCCCACCGATCTTTTGGGGAGGGGGGGTGCCGTGTCAATGTTAATGATCAATTATACACTGTTGGTAGAGATAACGAGTCCACCCGGATGCCGTGGTTTCTGACATCACCATTCAGGATTGTACTGGATATGTCACGAGCACACATGAATACATGCAGGCGAGGATAATCGAGCTGCTAACAAAAGCATTCCCGCGATTCAAAGTTAAGACCTGAAAAACTGCAAGCTCATATGTATGACATTACATTATTTCGGGCACGGAAACTATGTAGACATGCACGAAAAAAGTAGTGTATCATGATGATGCAGGCAACAATAACCGGCAGTAAAGTACATAGTGTCGGTTACTGTGCATTTCTTCTCGAGCAAGCCCTTGCAATTGGGTTTCGGCGATTTGATGCACGGAACCTCAAACATAACGGGCTTTGGCAATTGATCGTCAAGGTTGAAGGGGAGTCCAACCAGATTGAGTCCTTCAGTACCTTCATCCGAGAAGAGCACCCCCCGGATGCCGTGGTTTCTGACATCACCTTTCAGGAATATTCCGGACATATCATGAGCATAAATGATTACATGCACTTGATTTCAGTTCAGCAGATGTCCAAAGGGATCTCTGCTATTCTACGTATTGAGAGAATGCTGGATCAGTGGTTAAACAAGCAAGATCAGATACTCGATAAGTAAGACCAGATGCTCCAGAAAATGGATCTCATGGAGACTTCAATAACCCGTGAGATTTGTGATCTGTGGACAGACCTTCGTTCATATCTTGATCGAAAACTCTCTGCGATGGAACATGACATCCTGCAGATAAAAGAGAAGATAGGACTCGTCTAATGCCAGTCATGCGTTATAATGAATGTTAAAGAATGCAAAGCCGGACCCAAACGTCATTGCACAGGGAATTCCAGACATGATGATCGCAATAAAAACCGAAAAGAGTCGATATTTCCTTCCGGTGTGTATATGCAACTGAATATTTTCCGGTCTGACCTCTTCTGAGATTCACACATACACACATACCCCCGCCTTCCCTCACTATCGGGCACCCCCCTCCATTTCTGGACAGGTAGGGGTATATCCTGTTTCACCTTGGTTGGGGGTATGCCTTCCCGACCTGTACCGTGGGGCGAAGAGGTCTCTCACGCTTTTTACCAAGGGATACGAATAACCCCGGTCCTTGATCCGGTTTGATTACGCCATAACCCCTCCGGGCACCAGGTTGTTCACGGCAATGTATTACAATGCATTAATATCCCTGACTGTGAGAAGTAGATTATATGAGTGATGCGATATGGATGTCTATGAATTAATCAACTCAAAACGCGGCGAAATCCATGCTCTGGCAAAGAGATTTGGTGCAAAAAATATCCGCATCATTGGATCTGTTGCCCGATACGAAGCACATGACAAAAGTGACATTGATCTCTTGTCGAGTTCGAACCAACTGTCTCTCTCCTCACCCATGCAGCATTCCAGCGGGAACTCACATATATTCTCGGTAGTAAGATTGACGTTGTATCTGTACATGGACTGAAGGATAAAGTACGACGCGGTGTGCTAAAGGATACAATTCCGTTATGAGATCCTATAAGGTCGGATCTTGACGGGCTCGATGATATCCTGGAAACGATCAATCGCATCTATGAAAAACTTCCCGAAACAAAAGAAGAACTCCTGAGTTCGGATCTCCTACAAATAATACCCTATTGATCAAAGAGGCAGTATATATGATGCAGGTTCAATACATTTATGACGAGAACGGGACAAAAACCGGGGTCATTGTTCCCATTGCACTCTGGCAAAAGTTGTTGCAAAAAAACGGGCACAAGAAAGATCGTTTCGACCCATCAAAATTCAGAGGATTGTATCGCGATATACCCCTTGATCTTGAGAGCACACTACAAAATCTGCGGACGGAATGGGAACAAGTTTGAATCACTACCTCTTGGATACCAACATCCACATCTTCTATTTTGCTGGCGTGATTCTTCCTTCCCAATTAAGACAGCAGAATCACACCCGGATAAAAGTATCAAACTACCCTCCCGTAGAGAGATCCCCTAATCCATTCGGAACTAAAACCACTCACATGAATTTTCCCACACATATTGTCCCTCCCTGTTTCAACAAATTCTAATCACTTCAGCACCAATTATCCTTCATGCGAGTAATCCGGGCACCCGGTATCGGCAGGGCACACGAACTGGTCGTCAAGATGATCTTAGAGAAAGGCTGGGTACTCAAGACCGAAGATGCAGAGACCACAATCGAGTTTGAAGAGATCGCGATGCAGGTCGATACCCCCCTCGCGCTCCCGATGGTAAGCCCGCACTCCCGGTTTCAGCAGAAGTTCGTGGAGCAGTATGCCCGCGATCTCTTAAACGGTTCACACGCCGCATTTGAATACGATTACCACGGCAGGCTCTTTGACTGGGGGGAGCGCCTCACGGTCGATGGACAGCCGGTCCATGTCGACCAGATCGAATACATTGTGGAAAAACTCAGATCATCCCCGGTCAGCCGGCGTGCCATCGCCATCACATGGAACCCGGTAATCGATGAACATCTCGATGACTGCCCGTGCCTCCAGCTCATCCAGTGCGTCCTCCGGGAGGGGAAACTCGATATGCGTGTCGTCTTCCGGAGTAACGATATGCTCACCGCTGCCGGTGCCAACATGTATGCTCTCGTGCAGCTCCAGAGTTCCATCGCAGCCAAACTGGGTGTCCCGTGCGGCACCTATACCCACATCTCGCTCGTCCCCCACATCTATTATATCCGGGACCTCCACGACATCGAACCATTCTGCGGCAGGGGTGAACTGATCCAGCCGGTACAGGAAGTCTGCCACGCCTGTCAGCGCTGTGAACGGGCAAAACAGGTCTGATCTGTTAGGTCAGGGCGTCACTTTAATTAGGCAACAGCGGCAAAAAATATGAGGCACATAGCCCGGTAGTGTAGCGGTCAATCATGCGAGACTCTGGATCTCGCGACAGCAGTTCGAATCTGCTCCGGGCTATTTCTTTTCGTAGAATTTTCGATCACATCCCCTCAACCGTGCAGGTTTCACGGTCTCTTTCTGGGGTCAGCTGAACAATAGTGCAGACAACAGTTTATACACAGATTCCCCGGGTCTGCAACCACACCCCGTCACAATTTTGTCAGGGGAGACCGAACGGGTGTCGTCACTCAAGGATACCCAACAGTTTTTTCATCTCATCTGATGACAGGATTTCATCATCGTCGTCCCGCAGACGTTTGAGAGCAAGATAACAATCCACATAATCCTCAATAGATTTTTCCATTACACTGCCTCCTTTTCTCACAAACATTCCTCTTCCACCCTCACGCGATCAGTGCCGGGAGAATGCAACTGATAAACACCGCCCCAAACGTCCCCGCGCCCCCGATACTGAACCCGTCAACCCCCAGGTCCCGGATGCGGTGGAGGTTCGCCACATTTGCTCCAAGAAGCGTCCCGAACGTCCCGGAGACGAACGCGGTCACACCCGCCGCAAGCCCGACTCCCCCGGCAAGCACAAACCCGCAGAGCAGCGCCGTAAGCCCCGGCATAAAGAGGGGCACACGCAACCCGGCACCCTGCACGCGCCGGGTCACGAGATAGGAAAGAGCGGCAACGATGATCACCCCGACAATGACCGGTACACCTATCGACATGCCGGTTGACCCGGTCGAAATAACGACCAGGTACACGGCAATAACCACCGGGATCACCGCCCCGCCCAGGTTCAGCGAGATGACCGTCTCCCAGGGCTCATACCCGGTTCCACCTGACTCATCGTTGTGATCGAGGCGAACCATATCGCGCTGGATCTTCCAGAGAGGAATATTGACGGCTCTTCCCAGAATCATTAAAAGGATCGCCGCAACTGCTGCAATCCACGAGAACCCCAGCCGGGCAAACGCAGCTCCGACAAGTCCAAGAAACAGGAGCGGGATGATCAGGACGACAAGACAGATAAGAAGAATGATCGCGACAATCGACCAACCCCCCGCTGAATAAAACCTGATCCCGTCACCCATACCCCTCACACCCCGGATGGCTTCGTGCAGATGATCGCCGCATGATCCGCATGATACGGGGCGAGCCAGACGCTCTCTTTTAATAGGAAACCGGCAGCCGTCAGGAGATCAAGGGTTTCACGGAACACGTCACCAGGGTCTTTTCTGACATCCACGCTCCGGGTCTTGAGCATGAGCACAAGCACTCCACCAGTCTTCAAAAACGCACAGTTACGGATCGCAATCGCCGCCTGGTCCGGTTGAGCCACATCCTGGTACACGAGATCCACCGCTTCCACAACGGGGGCATACAGTTCCGGACGGGCAGCATCTGCCATGAAAGGGATCACGTTTCTGCGCCGGCGGGCAACCATGAGAAGATCCTGCATCGGGCGGGGGGCAAACTCGATCGCATACACCACCTCCACATAATCGGCAACATGCGAGACGGTCGTGCCATTCGCCGCGCCAAGGTAGAGCACCTGCATCTCCGGGGTCAGATCAACACCTGCCCCCACATGGTAGAGTGCCGAGAGCTTGCTGCGGTACGGGTCCCACACCCGTGCTCCGCCGAGCATCCGCTCCCCGTACACGCCCCCCTCACCTTCAGACACCAGCACATCGCCCTTCCAGATCACGAGCCGTCCTCCCTTCCAATAGGTGTTTCTCCTGCCGCATCGATGCGTGCCTGCGCACTGGCGAGGAACTCCTGATCCGCACTCCCCCGGTAATAATCCAGCCGCGCAGCAATCGCGAGTTTTCCCGCGAGCACACGGGCAACCCTGCCCCGGACTTCACGGGGAGCATTGTGCACCCGGCGATGCTGGAAGATGATCCCGTGCTTGGGAGAGGGTGCCTGCGACCGCAGGTGGGAGAAGAGCGCCGTCCGTGCACCGAGCACCTGAATCGCACTCGCCGGGAGCCGGGCGAGCTGGGCAAGGCTTCCCGCATGGGAGAGGAGCCGGGCGGCAACCAGCCCGCCAATCAGCGCACTGGTGTTCGGTATCACGGTCGATGCCCTGCCGGACACGTCCTTCGCGAGCGCAGTCCGGGTCTCCGCCAGCCGTTCGATCTCCTGCGCAACACTCCCCAGTGCGCCCCCCCGGCTCCGCTCGCGGATCGTCTTTGTGAGGATATGCGCAGGGGTTTTTTTGTATTTGCGGGAGAACGACGGATGTCGTACCTGGTACCAGTCTGCCACCCGTTCCGAGAGCAGGTTGATCACCGTATCCATCTCATCAAGCGTCCGCACCATCTGGAGCAGTTCCACATCCTTTCCCGCATAACTCTCCCGCACGGCAAGTTCCGACGCGGTAATACATACCTGTTGCAGGGTGGACAGGTACTCCGTCCGGTCCCGGAAAATCCCGGATGTCACTGCCTGCTGCCAGTCGGGCGGGACAAATCCGTCCATACTGGTACAAAGAGACGTTATGCGGGCAGCCGCTGCCATCGCGTCGCCTGCAAAAGGCGTGCAGATCCCCCCCTCCACATCTCCGAACCAGTATGCGGTCATGATAGAAACGTAAGGGGTGCGCGGGTAAAAAATCAATGGATCTGTAGTCCAGCGCTCATACCCACACGATGCCGAAGGAGTACAGCATCACCGGCACCATGATCGCCCCCATGCAGTACACTTTCGGCACATTCACGATATGCGGGACAAGTCCGACCGCAACAGCAAGGATCAGGATCAATCCCCCAAACGGTCCCGTGAGAACGAGGCTCAGCCCCACAACAAACAGAATCACAGCCCGGTTCAACCGGTGGCTGTCAATACCGGTAAACCAGTTGGCAGAGCGGGAGAGCACAATCGTGATCAGGTACGCAGCGCACGCAGCAAGCACCCCGATAATAGTCAGTTCGCTGATGGATGGAAGTGGCAGTTCTGCCAGCGCCACCATCACACCGTTTCGCATCCGGGACAGCGCAAAGAGCGCAGCAAGCCCAATGAACGCATTTGCCGTGTTTGCCGCGCTGGTGGCAAGGATGTATGCCCGACGGTCCTTGTCGTAACCGATGACAGAGGCAAGGAGCCCGTTTGCCGTGGCAGTCGACAGCCCGGGAAGCCACCCGACAGCAATACCGGCAACAGTGCCAAGAACTGAACTCCGTACGATGGTTGGCTGCTTCATCCGGATGCCCCGGAACTGCTGGACGGGCATCACACCCTGTGACGCAGTAAGGAGCACAGAGATGCCAAACAGCCCGGTGAGAAGCGGCATGAGCAGTGAACTGCCCCCGGCAAGGGTGTGCCAGCTGAGGTACGCATACCGCATTGTAAAGAGTCCCAACGCTCCAGCTACCGTAAAGATCCCAAGCGCCCATCCGGGAGACTCGCTCATGACGATCATGTACCCAACCACTGCGAGGAGCAGGATCCCGATCCCCCAGTCGAAGTAGGGCTGGAGTGCGGGCAAAAGAAAAAAACAGCAGACAGATAACGGGACGGCAAGGATGATGGCACACGCGCTCCCGAGTGCTGCGACCCGGACCGCTTCCTCTCCGTTCCCCTGGAGGGTGAGCGCGTGCGCCGGAAGCACCGCAAGTGACGTATCGGCATCCGGGATCCCGAGAAATGTGCTGGGGATACTCTCCACAAACGTATGCGTGATCAGTGCGGCAAAGAGCGTACCAGCGAGCGCAACAGGACCGAGCAGGGAAAGCAGCGCGACCTGGAGACTGAGCAGAACGCCGGCGAGCGTGTTCGCATGCAAACCGGGGATGAGCCCGCTGAAGGTACCTAAAAGTACTCCAAGGAAGACTCCTGCCAGGATCGCGAACATCAAGATAAGAAGACGGAGAATGGACATAAATCAACCGAAATGCATACCATCTTATCCTATTGAGGCGATGAACCGGTAATGAGAATTGCAATCACCCGGCTTACGGGAAAGGAAGAGAGTGACGCACGCCGGTGCCAGGAATACGGGCATACCTGCTACAGTGTACACCCGCTTCGCTCGGACGTGAATACTGATATGGTCTTCCGGTTTGCCGAAGCGGTCGGGCGCGGGGAGTTCGACTGCCTTTTTTTTACGAGCGCTCTCCCGGCGAAACTGGTCGCCCCGCTCCTTGTCCATCCCCCCCGGGTGATTGCCATCGGTCCGCAAACGGCAAAGGAACTCCAGCTGGCGGGTATCGAATGCGAGACGCTGCCCGGGTTCTATTCCCGCGATTTCGTGCCATACCTGGGCACCTGGATCAAAGGCAAACGCATTGGCATTCCCCGCGCAGATGTCCCGAACCCTGTGCTGCTCGGTGCCATCACGACTGCCGGGGGGATTGCCCACGAGTTCCGGTGCTACAGCCTGACCCCCACGAATGAACCGCTCGCACTGGAGAGCGCCGAGGCGCTCCTCTTTTCGAGTGCCATGTCCTTCACCAAGGCGATCTGGACCCCAAAAAAAGGGCTCATTGTCATGGCGATTGGAGAGATCACGGCTGCCGCGATGCAAACCGGGGGGACAACCCCTGCGGTTGTCGGGGACGGTTCACTCGAAGGGACACTTGCTGCGCTGAACAGATACCTCGCTACAACACGGGCTGACCATGACTGAACTCACCAAAGACACAGAGAGCCCGAAAATGCCCCCACCCGCCACGCTCTGGCGCGGCGCAGGCATCCTGGTGATTGACAAACCCTGCGGTCCATCGAGCCACCAAGTTGCCGCATGGGTAGGAACGATGCTCGGGTGCCAGGTGGGGCATGCGGGCACGCTCGACCCGCAGGTCTCCGGGGTACTCCTTGTCATGCTGGGAAACGCAGTACGGCTCGCACCGCTCCTTTTAAAACACGATAAGGAATATGTCTGCCTGATGCGGTTGCACCACGATGTGGAGCCGGGCAGGATCGGGCAGATCACCGAGGAGTTTACCGGGCGGATCTACCAGCGCCCGCCAAAAAAGAGCGCGGTGAAACGCAGCCTCCGCATCCGTGCCATCCAGAAGATTGATCTGCTCAGTATCGATGGGAGGCTGGTGCTGTTCCGGGTCCAGTGTGATGCGGGCACGTACATCCGCTCGCTCTGCCACCATATGGGACTGGCGCTGGGCACCGGCGCACACATGCAGGAACTGCGCCGGACCCGGTCAGGAACCTTTGACGAACATGCGGCACAGTCCCTGCACGCATTGCAGGATGCCTGCGTTGCTGCAGCGGAGGGCAACCGTTCTCTTCTGGATGCCATGATCGTATCAGTGGATGCGGCGGTGCCGGATCTTCCCGTGGTAGTTGTCCGGGATACTGCTGTTGACGCACTCTGTCGGGGCGCAGCGCTTGCGGGAGTCGGCGTGGTGCGCTGCGATGAGTTCAAGCGGGACCAGCCGGTCGCGGTGCTGTCCCTGAAGAATGAGTTTGTCGGTCTGGGTCGCGGGCTTGTCGCCTCGTCAGCGTTCAAACCCGGCAACACCGGGCTGGTCGTTGCCATGACCACCGTCTTTCTGCCGGCTGGCACGTATCCCCGTGGCTGGACAAAAAAAGAGCATCCGAAACAACCCCCGGCGCCAAAACCGGAAACCCGGAACCGGGAGAAAAGGCAGCCGGTAAAGAGATACCATTAAAAAAATCCCCGGCTAATACATGGGATACACTTTTTGCTGAGGTAGTCTAGCGGTAGGGCGCAGGCCTGGAAAGCCTGTGGTGCGAAAGTGCCTCGGGGGTTCAATTCCCCCCCTCAGCGTGAGGACAAACAGTTCAATTCCCTTTCACCTGAACTGATCTTCTCTCTTAAAGAGAAGTATCATTACTATATCCTCAGGTGAGCCATTCCGGAAGATTGCGCCATTTTAGGCTGTGGGGTATATCTTGCCATTACGAATGCGCCGATGCTTGCGAGGAGTGGGCTGCCGGGGTTTGGGTATTCTATATGAGGGGAGATGGATGGGCTATAATTGGGTCTTGACGTGTTTGTCGGGTAAATGTCGGGATTGTCGGGATTATGTCGGGTAAATGTCGGGATTGTCGGGATTCTTTTTCACAAGGACATACTCTGTAGCCCTGCCCTTCTTATCCCGTTTCAAGAAAAAACCCCTCGTGCAAAGATCATGCAGATCTCGCAGAGCAGTCCGATCTATTACACCAGTAAGTTCCCGGTACGCTTTATTCGTGATTATACCCTGCTTCCTCACATAGCGCATCGCTTGAACCTGCCGGTCGGAAAGTCCCAGTGCGAGAAGTCGCTCATCCGTGTAGAAATCTTTGGCGAATGTTACGCTGAACCAATCCGGATGTGCAGAAAATTCCGGCTCGGGAATCCCGTGGTTC
>Ga0247841_10012242_pt1 | contig 11232 bp, 13 predicted proteins | sample LaCruzMarch2015__2_FD_192410 | JGI IMG/M metagenome (GOLD analysis project Ga0247841, IMG submission 192410) | Freshwater microbial communities from meromictic Lake La Cruz, Castile-La Mancha, Spain - LaCruzMarch2015_18m | ecosystem: Environmental > Aquatic > Freshwater > Lake | place: Spain...
GTATATCAGTTCTTTAGGGTGTAAAATAACTAACAAATAGCTTAATTACTTCCTACTAAGCGATATTCCTCAAATCAGTAATAGTATTCAAATAGTTAAAAATGAAAAGACAAAAGTTGCTAGAATTGATTGCCGATTTAACTGGCAAGCCTGTTCGTATTGTAGAATCAGATGAACAGACGCTATATATTTTGCTAGATCGATTTTTAAAGAAAAAAAGACTTAAATTAAACTGGAATGAGTTTAATGAAATTCTTTTAATGTGTAATAAAGATAGGATTACAGAAGGTTTTTTTGATTTCTTTTTTAGACAGAAAATTAAAAGCAAAAAACTGACTTTAAAAGAAATTGAGGCAGGAATTAATAACTTTAGACAATATGCAATCTGGGTTTATGGTAATTTCATCTTCGCCTATAGAGAATTATCGGGTTTGCCTGAGTCAAAAATTAAAGAAAAGTTAAAAGAATATCTTAAGAAGCCTAAAACACTTAAAAGTGAGTTTATTAATCGTCCTATCGAACTTGAGAGAATATATCCTATTGAGAAAAAATTCACGCATTACGTTGGTTACTTATCAGGTAAAACGATCGGCATAGAATGGAATGCTGCGATAATTTTAAGCAAATTCTTTGAAATTTGGAAAGGCAAAGACGATAGTTTTAAAAAAGACCTGGAGTCTTTTATTGCAATAAATAAAATTGAGAAACAAAATAAAGACTGTATTGATCAAGTCTTGGCCAAGTTTTATGCATGTAACCACTCTGCAAGCATTAAGATGCTTAAAATTTTTATTAATAAATCTAAAGCATCTCTATCAAAAGTGAAGATAAAGTATGAAGAAATCAGAAAGAAGGCAGAACTAAATACGGATATTTATTTAACCTGGGATTACTTGGATGTTTATCTCGCTACTTCAATGAGGGAAAAATATGAGTATGAAGCTTTTTATGATTTTACTAGGCAGGTTTTTAAAAATAAGAAACTAACTAAACTAAGACTCAGGTATTTTGACCCAACACAATCATTTGAAAAGAACAGAATAGATAAAGGCCTAATCGAAGGATTAATGCTTAAGCGCGCTAAATGCACAATTTATTCTGTTCAAGAATCCGATACATTAGGGAAAGATTCTGAGTTAGCTTCAACATTAGCTCAAGGGAAACCAGTTATTGCTTTTATTCCAGAAATTAACATCGATAAACATGCAAAATTTATTAAGAGCCAGTCTCTAGCTTTTATATGTAATAAAATTGATTTATTATTTGGAGAATTCAGAAAGTATGAAACTCTCATTAATCTTAGGAAGTGGTTACTTAAGAGTAAATTAAAGACTAAGAAAATTGACTTGAATGATCCAGAATCATTTCGTAAATTAATCTTTGATATGTCTAGCTCAATTTCGAAAAAAGCTTACAGTAATATTTGGGAAAGTATGGAAACTTCACCTACAGAATTACGAAAGACGAAGACTAGTTTAGGCTTAGAATTTGAAATTATATGTTATTTTATAGCTATAGCTGATAAAGCCTTCTATGATAGAAGGGCGTACACAATACAAAAAGCTCACCCTCTAGGGATTCAAATTCATCTTGACACTGGTGTTGCAAATGGAGTTTTATTAGTAAGAAATGTTGAAGATTGTGCAAACTTGTTATATAATGTTCTTACTAATAATTTAAAGTTTTCTTCGGATCATAATGCAGAATTTGGTTATGACTGTTTAACAGAAAAAATATCTAAATCAGTATATCGCGTAGTAACTAAAGATCTTAGACTTACAAATTCATTTTGGAATTTTTATCTACCTAAGGGTGAGGAGGCATAATGCGTAATGGAATGGGGAAATGGGAATGCGCTATTAGTTCTTCATCATCAACTAGTGATATAATCTTTGTTAAACCTTCAGGTGATTATTCGCCTAGATTTATTGAAGACTCAACTGTTAATCGGTTTAAAGCTCCCTCAAGGCAAAAGAAGACTAGTAGAAAGGTGAAGAAGTAACTTTGGTTTTTATTAACCGTAAGTATTTTTTCCCTCATTAGTCTTTATCTTAAGAATACTTAAGGCTCGGCATGCCGCATTGCCGAGTTTTTTATTTGTTAAATGCGGCATGGCGGACGAGCCCGTGTTAACAACTGCTTGAATCGAGGACGCTGCGGCTGGGGCTGCCGCCGCCCAGCCCCAGCCGCAAGCCGAGCCGAACACGCACTACATTAGCTGGAAGCCAGCCGGCCTAGGCTGGCGCCAAGTGAGCCCCGCTCCTAAGCGGGGCGAACGGTTCAAGCAAGATACGGGAGCGCGCCCAAGCGCGCGGTGCCTATAGATCTTTCTTCTTGGAACCATGAATCGTATTAGGAAGAATTATTGGAATGGTTTGTTGATCTAAAAGACGGGGAGCCAAATTTGGCACCGAGAAATCGGTGCCTTTTTTATTTCTCCAATCTCCTTGCATAATCTTTTCTATTTCTATATAATGAAATCATGAATTTATCCATCGTCAAAAACTCATTACGCCGCCGCGCCGATAAGAAGCGCGCAGAGATTTTGCAAGGTTTCTTTAAAACCGCTCCCGGCGAATATGCCGAAGGCGATATATTCCTTGGGTTAACCGCCCCGGTAATGAGAGATTTAAGCAAAAAATTCCAGGGGCTAGCGCAAGATGAAGTAATAAAACTTCTAAAATCCCCCATACACAAAGAAAGGATGTTGGCGCTTTTCTTAATGACAAAGACAGGGCGCCTCTTTATAAATTAGCCCTCTCCAATTCCCTCCGGGAAGTAGGGAAGAGGGATTTGCCTAGCGAAGAGAAATTCTTAAAAAAATACTGTACCGCTATGCCCAGGACTATGTTAAGATATGCGGTGGAGCGGTTTCCGAAAACAAAAAGAAAAGCATACTTACGGAGAGAGAGGGATAAAATTGTTATCTTTAGATAATTCACTTTTTTATTTAATCAATAAAAACTGCAGCAACAGCTTTCTGGATATCCTTGCCCCTTTATTCGCGAAAATCTCTAATTTCCAATTTTTATTTGTCGTAGGTTTCGTACTTGTTTTCTTCAATAAAGTAAAGTTAAAAAAGTTAGGGATTTCCCTGATGGTGGGCTTGGGTATTTCCTACGGGTTGGTGTATCTTTTGAAAACATGGATAGCCAGGCCGCGGCCTTTTCTTGTTTTGCCGGATGTGAATTTGTTGATAAAAACTGGAGGGCCGTCTTTTCCTTCCGGTCATGCGGTGTTTATTTTCTTAGCCGTGACCCTGGCGGCAGTTTACTACCCGAAATGCCGCTACCTTTATATACTGGCTTTTTTAGCGGTTTTCTTTAGGATTTATGCCGGCGTGCATTATCCTTCGGATGTTTTAGCCGGAGCAGCCCTGGGAAGCATAATAGGATACGGCCTGGGCAAAATTGGAGTAAAATAATTCCTTGGAGGTACATTATGAAAATAGGAAAAATACTTATTGCGGCAGCGGCAGTTTCAGTGTTCGGTGCGATTTTTGGAGGCGTTACTTGCGGATGGTTGTTTAATTGGGTATATAAACTTGAGCCGGTAAATGTATGGAAACCGATGAATGGCCCACCGGGTTTAGCGTTTCTAATAGGGGGTTTCTTGCTCAATATAGTTCTCGCAGTTGTTTATGCGTTACTCCGTAAAGGTATCCCTGGAAAAAATAAACTGACCAAAGGCCTGATAATCGCCGCTATATACGGCGAATAGGGGAGCCAGTCCATAAGAATGAACATATTGCTTATCGAGCCTCCTCTTTCTTTAGAAAAGAGTAGAAAGATTTTCCCCAGGCATCCTCCGCTTATCCTGCTATCTGTTGCTGCATCTTTAGAACGTGTGGGCTTCAAAGTAAAGGTATTTGATGGTTTTCTCGAAGAGGCAAAGCTGGCCGACATAAAGGACATTGTTCAAGAAACAGGGCCATCTTTGATAGGGTTATGCCCGGCTGACTTGACTCGATTTCCGCCCTTAGAGATAGATATTATCCTGGTTAATTTTCTGAAGAAGTTTTTTCCCGCTATTCCCATTGTTATTTTCGGAATAGGTAAAGAAAGTATCCTCCATGCCCTGCTTACCGGCGCTCCGGACATTGATTATGCAATCCGGGGGGATCCTGAGGAAGTAATGGTTGAGTTAGCCCAGCATATTGCAGAGGAAAATGATCCGGCTCGCATCTCCGGGCTCATGATCAAACGCGATCCGGGGCATTTTACTGAAACCGGCCCACCTAGGATTATTGATAATCTCGACCGTCTTGTTCCTCCCGCATGGCATTTAATCGACCTTAATCGATATCATTTTTTCCCGCACAGATACAAAATACCAAAAACTTATCCTATTACCACATCGAGGGGGTGTTTTTGGAACCGGTGCATTTTTTGTAAGGAAATTTCCGTAGCCGGTTCTTCATCGTATCGTTGTAGGTCTCCGGAAAATGTCCTGGATGAAATCGCGTATGCCATAACAGAAAAAGGATACAAAGAAATACAATTTATTGACAGTAATTTCAATACCGAGAAGGAGTGGTTCGACAGATTTTATAGAGGAGTCAAAGACAGAAAAATATCATTTAGATGGTCATGCTTATTGAGGGTTGATCACGCCAATAAAGAAGTATTAGAGGCTATGAAAGAAATCGGGTGTTGGAATATTACCTTTGGGATTGAAAGCAGTTCTCAGCTTTTGCTTGATACTATAGATAAAGGAATCAGCGTTGACCAGATTAAAAAAGCCGTCAAATCGGCTGTAGAATCCGGGATCGAGGTGACAGGTTCGTTTCTTATCGGCCTGCCAAACGAGCACCCGCGCGATGTTATTAACTCGGCTAAATTTGCCGTTCGAAACGGCCTTTCTTACGCGCAATTTTTTATAGCTAAATGGCATGAAGAGCATGAGCGGTTTCAGTCTTTAGGAGTATTAACGAAAGAATGGGATTATTCGCAATTTGATTTCAGAGGAAGAGTTTTTGTCCCCCAGGCGTATAAAAACATCTCTAGCTTAAAGCAGGTACAACGCAAGGCATACCTCTATTTTTACTTGCACCCCCGTACTATTATGCTGCATATGAAACATATCAAATCTCCGGGAGACATAAAGCGATTACTGTTGGCGCTTTTGACATTGATTAAAATGAATAGGGAAAGAATAACATTGGCCTAAAGCTAAACTCTTGCAGCGGTTTTTCAAAATCGGTCCAGGCGAATATGCTGAAGGAGATGGTATTTACAAAGAAGGGTATAATGGAGACTAAAAAGGATGTTAATGCGGCAAAAAGCATAGTGGCCCAGGCAGCAAAACTTTCTGAGTTGGTCAATTATCAGGACGGCTCTATTGTAAGCAAGGAGATTATTAAGGCCAAAGGCACAGTTACCCTGTTTGCCTTTGATAAAGGACAGGGATTGAGTGAGCATATTGCTCCTTTTGACGCTTTGGTATATAATTTAGATGGCAAGGCAGAAATAACTATTGAGGGTAAGCCGCGCCTTTTGCAGGCGGGAGAGGTCATAATAATGCCGGCAAATAAGCCTCACGCCCTGAAAGCGATAGAGCGTTTTAAAATGCTTTTGGTAATGATAAGGCCTTAAGTTTTGTTGCAGAGTATTTTTTCTGAGGTAAAATGATAGTAAATAAAGGAGGTATTTATGTCTTTACAATTTATCTTAATAGCCGCATTAATAATCGCAGGGTTTGTGATATGGAATAAATGGTACGCCCGCAGGATTACAGAGAGAAACCGCGAAAACCGTATATCGGATCAGATCCGGCAGGAAGAGAATGCCAGGTTAGAAGAAAGGCAAAAGCTCAGAACAGAAGAAAGAGCGACTAAGGATAAAGCAGAAAGAAAGGTGCGGCTGGAGCAGGAAGCGGATTTAGTTAAGATCAGAGAAGAGAGAGATTCCAAAGAAAATGAACTAAGGCAGAAGATTGCGGACAGAAAAAAAGATGAGGCAGAAGAAGAGAAGCGTAAAGCAGAAGATGGCAGGACTTCCTAAATTTATAGCGGCGATTATACTGGTTTTTTCAATTTGTCCCGCCTATGCTTACGATAACCATGATTTCCAGGTTTGGAATACAGATGCGGAAGAAGTAAGGCTTAATAAGTCCTCAAAACTGACGTTTGAGCAGGAATTCCGCTGGGGCGATAACGCCAGCGACTTTTTTTACCAGCACTATGACCAGAGTTATGTTTACCTGCTCAATAAGTATTTTAATTTCGGAGGGGGCTTTCGCTATGTTAAGGAAAAAAAGAACGATAAATTCAGGGATGAAGCCGAACCTTATTTCGTTACTTTTACATACTGGGACCTGGCAGGTTTTAAATTTTCTGACCGTAACCGCCTGGAATACCGCTATTTTGATTATCAGGCCAGTTTCTGGAGATTTCGTAACAAGCTGGATATAAAATTACCCTGGAAATTCACCAGGTTTGAAATCCAACCGATGATTGCCGATGAGATATTCCTTAAATTACACGGGATAAATTTGAACGAAAACAGGCTATATGCCGGTTTTGCCTTTAGCTTGACCAGGAATTTGAGAGGAGAACTTTGCTATATATTCAAAACCAGCAAGAACTCCGGTACTTGTACCTGGAATGATACTAATGTCCTTAACGCAAAGTTAAAATTAGCTCTGTAGTAAAGAGGAGGCTGGACGTGAAAAGAACCATTATTGTTTGTTTATTTTTCCTGGGGTTAAGCGCGGCAGGGTATTGCGGCCAGGCAAGCAAGATTCAATTGATTGACGGCAGCGTAATCAACGGTGAAATAATTTCCCTGTCAGAGGGGATTTATACAATAAATACTCCTTCTCTTGGGCAAATAAAATTAGAGGGTGCAAAGGTCTCTAAGATTGAGACAGGAAACCTTAGCCAGTCCCAGGTCGAGAGTTACGGAAAGACGCTGATGGAAGACCCTAAAAACGCGGCTATCGTTACAGAATTAGCCTCTGATTCTCAATTCCAGGCGCTTGCCAAAGACCCTCAGATTGCCGAAGCTGCCAAAGCAGGCGATATCCAGGCGATGATGAAGAGCGAAAAGTTCAAAGCTATTTTAGAGAATCCTAAGTTAAAAGAAACCATCAAGAAATTAAAACAATAATTTATCTACCTGTGAAAAAGTGGATTCTTGCCCTTGCTTTGTCCGCGCTGATTTTTCCGCAGGCCGTTAAATGTGAAGAGCCCTTAAGTCGTGGGCTTTTTATTACGGTGATAGAAGAGCCCTTGGTGCTTTCCAGCCGCGAGGAAATCAACAAGCTGATAGATTTCTCCGGGAAAACCGGGGTCAGTATGCTTTTTGTCCAGGTTTACCGCGAGAATCAATCCTGGTTTCCCTCTGAAATCGCGGATTCCACTCCTTATCAGGCCTGCCGTGAAAGCGTCTCAGAAGACCCGTTGGCGCTTCTTATAAAACTAGCTCACGCCAACGGTATCCAGGTGCACGCCTGGTTCAATACTTTGAGTTTGGGCATAAATAAAGATTCAGTTTTTCTTAAAAAATACGGCACCGGTATTCTGACCAGGAATCTAAAAGAAAAAAATAATATTGAGGATTATAAAGTAGACAGCCAGTATTTTCTTGAGCCGGGGGATTTGAGGGTCAGGGAAGAACTCCGCGGGATTGTTGGCGAACTCTTGCGGGCTTATCCGGAGCTGGATGGCATTCAATTTGATTATATCCGTTACCCGGACAGAAATCCGGCTTACGGTTATACTGAAATGAATACCCGGCGTTTTAAGCAGGCCTCCGGATTAAAGACGATAGAAGAGGGAAGCCGGATATGGAAGGATTGGAAGCGGGCTCAGGTTACTGAGGCGCTTGAGTGTTTGGTTAAAGAAGCGCGCAGCCTTCGCCCCGATATGCAGGTGTCTGCCACAGGATGTATGCCATACACGCGGGCTTATCACGAGGCATTTCAGGATTGGCCTTCCTGGCTGGAGAGTAAGTTGGTTGATTTCGTGACGATTATGGATTATTCTCCTGACCCCGCGGAATTTAATAATTGGGTAGGGGATATTAAAGGCAGGGTGAAGGATTTTAAGAAAATAAATATCGCCATAGGAGCGTATAAATTGGTTAACTCGCCGGCAATATTTAAACAGGAATTATCTTTCGGGGAAAGCTCCGGAGCTGGAGCCTGTATTATTTCTTACTACAGCAGTTTGCTTAAGAATACTGAGCTTGCCGGCCGCCTATTAAGGTAAATCTGCTTCAGGTTTATTTTCTGTTGTTTATTTTGGTTATTTGTGCTAAATAATAAGTATGTACGAATCATTTGTTTACCATCCCGAAAAAGGCCTGCGTTCCAATCTTAGTGCCCAGGAGATAAGCGACGCCCTCAAAGAGGAAAAGTCGGTTGTCTGGATCGATATGTCGGATATTGAAGATTCGGACATTGATTTTCTCACCAACGTGTTTAATCTTCACCCGCTTACCGTTGAAGATTTCATTATGCCTAACTTCCGGCCAAAGACGGAGAAATTCAAGGATTATATTTTTCTTGTGATGTTTTCTCTTAGTTCTCCAAATGGCAAAACTATCTCCTCGATTAAGACCAATGAGCTTAACTGCTGCCTTGGCAAAAATTTTCTTGTTACCTTCCATGAGTGCCAGGTTGACCCCCTTAGCGTCTGCAAGGACAAGGTCAGGAAGCAGTCGCCGGTAATCCAGCAGGGCGCGGATATGCTCTTATATGCCATCCTTGATGCCTGCGTGGAGAGTTACATCCCGGTGATAAACGGATTTGACAGCCTGGTTGATTCAATGACCGACGGCTTATTTAAAGACCCGAATCAGGATACTCTAAAGCAAATATACCTGCTTAAAAACCAGCTGCTTTCTTTTCGCCGCATAATCGGCCCTCAGGCTGATGTGGTCAATCTTCTTGCCCGCAGCGAATCCGAATTTATCACTCCCCCGGCGATTATCTATTTCAGGAATATCTACGACAACCTCATGCGTTTAAATGATATGGCAGGAGCCTCTCGCGATATTATTACAGGAGCCATGGAAGCTTACGTTTCCATAGTCTCAAACCGCCTTAATGAGATTATGAAAACACTTACTCTGATTGCCACCTTTATGATGCCTTTGACGCTGCTTGCCAGCATCTACGGTATGAACTTTAAATATATGCCCGGGTTAAATCATCCCTTTGGTTATCCCGTGCTTATCGCCGTGATGGCGTTTGTCAGTATCACCATGTTGATATATTTTAAACGGAGAAAATGGCTATGAAAGCCCTGATTTTATCAATGCTATTGCTGGTTTCTACTGATGCTTTTGCAGGTGATGCCGCAAAAGAAGCTTTGGATAGAGGGGCGGAGTTCGCCAAGCAGAGCAGGTATGAAGAGGCGATTATCAGCTACTCCAGGGCGATTGAGATTAATCCTAAATTTACCGAAGCTTACTACAGCAGGGGGCTTGCTTATGGCCGCAAGGGCGAATTTGATAAGGCCATCGCCGACTTTACCTCAGTGATGATCCTCGATCCTGGTTTCGCTGCTGTTTACAATGACCGGGCAGCCACATATTGCGCGAAGAAAGAATATAATAAAGCCTGGCAGGATGTGCATAATGCGGAAAAACTGGGATATAAAGTTGACCCTGATTTTCTTATAGATTTAAAGAAAGCTTCAGGAAAAGAAGAGTAGGTTAGTGTTGATAGACATCAGAACGTTTTAAAAATCCGCTATCAATCAGCACCGCGTCAATGTTGTTCTTATCCACTACGGCCGGCGTAAACAGGATTGCCGGGACGTCCATTTTCTTGTTGTTAACCTTGGTAGTAATATCTATTTTCTTTCCCTTTGCCATTTTTATGGCTGTCAGTACGGTTTCTTCGGCAATTTTTTCCGAGTTCTTGAATATGGTCATGGATTGAGTGCCTTCAACTATCCTGCGGGCAGCGGAAAGTTCTGAGTCCTGGCCTGTCACCGGTATTTTTCCTGCCAAACCTACCCTGGAGAGGGCTTGTATTATTCCTCCGGCGGTATTATCATTGGGCGCGAGCACTGCGTCAATCTTGTTATCATTATTTGTCAGGGCGTTCTCGGTGAGGTTCATCGCCATTGTCGGCTGCCAGTCGGTTATCCACTGGTCCATGACGATTTTAATATCTCCGCGCTTGGCCAGGGGCTGGATTATCTCCATGGCGCCCTGCTTGAAAAGTTTCGCGCAGTTGTCCGTAGGCGCGCCGCCAAATACGATGTAGTTACCCTTAGGTACTCTTTCGGTAAGGTATTTTCCCTGCAGCCTGCCTACTTCCAGGTTATCTACTGAAACATATAAATCCACATCCGCGTCTAAAACCAGGCGGTCGTAAGAGATGACTTTTATTCCTGCCTGATGGGCTTTTTCAACGATAGAGGAGGCGCTGGTGGCATCGTGAGGAGCCAAAATCAATATATCTATTCCTTCTACCAGAAGGTTTTCGCATTGTGACATCTGCCTGGAAGCGTCGTTATCGCATACCTGCAGGAGCAGTTCCGCGTTTTGTTTCTTCGCGGTTTCTTTCATTTTCTGGGCATCGCGCACCCAGTGTTCTTCCCTTTGGGTAGGTAATGAAGCGCCTATTTTTAGTTTCTTTTCAGTTTTTGCCGCGTCTGCATCGGCAGTCACAGCCAGTGCCAAGAGCAAAACAAAAGATGATGCCAATAATATCTTTCCGCGCGTTTTCATATTCTCCTCCTGTTTGTGTAATCGCCTGTTATTTTAGCACCGCGGTTTTCACTTGACAAGGGGCATTTCGGTGGTATAATTACCTTTGACAATTTGGTGAAGCGCGACTGGTGGTCAACATGGGAAACCATGAGGAAGCGCTTAGTAAAAGCAACAAAAAACCGTACACCTGGGTTTTCTAACCCGGGTGTTTTATTTTTTACGGAGGTGCGGGATGTTTATAAGAGGAAGATGGGACAAAACCATAGACGTAAGGGATTTTATCAACAGGAACTATACTCCTTATGACGGGGACGGGGCATTTCTAAAAGGGCCGACGTCCAGGACAAAGGCCTTATGGAATAAATGCCTGAAGCTCTTTGAGCAGGAAAGAAAAAAAGGCGGGGTTTATGATGTGGATACTCAAACCGTATCTACTATCACCAGCCATAAGCCCGGCTATATAGATAAAAAGATGGAAATCATCAAGGGGCTTCAGACCGACCAGCCTTTGAAAAGGGCAATCAAGCCATTGGGCGGGATTCGCCTGGTGGAGGAGGCCTGC
>Ga0247841_10012243_pt1 | contig 11232 bp, 19 predicted proteins | sample LaCruzMarch2015__2_FD_192410 | JGI IMG/M metagenome (GOLD analysis project Ga0247841, IMG submission 192410) | Freshwater microbial communities from meromictic Lake La Cruz, Castile-La Mancha, Spain - LaCruzMarch2015_18m | ecosystem: Environmental > Aquatic > Freshwater > Lake | place: Spain...
CCGAGAGATTAATTTGGCTCCCCCTCGTAGGCGAAAGCCAGAACTCCTATCTTATAGCACAAAACAAGATATTTGTCTATAAATTCACCCTGTCTTAAGTCTAAGGAGAGAGCCGGTAGATACTGCGTGGTTCGGCGGCCACATCTACCGGCTTCTTAGGAGAAGCAGGGAGGAGCTGCTTCTTTGGAATTTATTTAAGCCTGCACCGCGATTTTACGCGCTCTTATCCGTCCAATGAAAATATGGGATTGGCAAAATCACCCTCGGTATTAACGCTTTCCTCTTAGAACAACGCCTTGTCAGCGTGCACAGGTTTAATTTATATCAAAACTAATGGTAAGGTAATCTGTATCCAGGCTCCGCGGCCGCCTTCATTCACTACATCGGCTCTAAACTTCCACACTGGTCGGTTCATCTTAGTAGCCCAGAAGCCTATCAACAAGGGCAGTATAACCACTCTAAAACTAAAACCAAGCCAATGATGGCTTATGTAGGCGTATGGCGCCAAGGCTAACGAGATCCCAAGGCCGTGCAGGTAGAAATTGATAAACCTCTCCGACGCACCTTTCTTATTCCAATAGGTTGTCAAGGCTCCGAACATCAAGCCGAAGGATATAAGATACGCCCACCAGTAGGCTAATTTAAATCCCTCTAAGAGCCACAAGGCTATAAAGGCTACCGTAGGACAGCCCATATCCCGCCATTTGGTATTGTAGGCGTCCGAGCCCCCCATCCGGTAAAGGATAAATGAGGCTACGGTCGCGACCAAGGTTATGAAAATCTTTAAGGCAATCACTTAGTCCTCCCCTATTTAGCCGGAACTATAACTATACGAAGTATGCGCCAGATTTTTAGGTCCAAGACCCCACTTTTATCTGCGAAGTAATTAACCACTCCGCCCGAAGAAACTGTGTTTGTCGGATGGTCTATTCCGCACTGCTTATATCCGGCTTTGTATCCGTCGTTGTATAGGTCAAGCTTAAAGGCGTGGAATTTCATCAATAGGATTATAATAACCGTGCCTACGAGGAACACGCCCCAAGCCCGGGCAATCTGGTGCAATATCCAGGGGATCGCCTTAGAGGTAACGAAACTCCATGCTATTGCCCACATAGATTACTGTCCTTTCCGGGCGAACCACGCTCCTACGAAATAGGTTAAAGCAGACAACCCTAAAATTAAAATATTTATAGGGTGCCTTGATACCAACGTCAACGCTGCAATGACGCCTACTGCGATACCCGCTACCTTCAATATTCCGCTTAACTTCATGCTTCCCCCTTTTTTGGTTGTACGGTATGGCATTCAGTTTCCTCTCCCAACCCCTCGAATCTTTCTTTAAAAGTTTCGGCGTGTTTCTTTGCTTCCTCTTGACAGATATCGCAGAGCTTCCCTTCTTTCATCTGCTCTCTTTTGAGAATGCGCCGGTTACACTTACACCATCTTATATAATCATCAAGGCTCATTTTTTCATTAGATCAATTACGACCTTAAAATTATCATCGACCTTCTTTTCTAATTTCCCAACGCTATCTGTAATTCTCTTTTCCAATCCGCTTAGGTTGCTTGAGCTATTCTCGTGCATAATCTTGCATAAGTCTTTTTGCACACATTCTTCCTTAATAGTTTTTTTGAATTCATCAAAACGCTCATAAACCCGGTCAACTTTAGAATTAAAATACTTATAAATTCCTATCGCCGTGCCAACATTTGTTGCTAATAATCCCGCTAATCCTATCCATTCACCAAGTTGCATTTATCCCTCCGTGGCTATGTACTTGACCAAGCGCTCACATTGATAACAACGCCATAATTGCGGGTTTCTTCGTCAATAGTATCTTGCATATTCCCAGTGATAACGCCGACTCCCGATTCAATAAAAGCTGAACGGACGGCAGAAGCTAATAACTGGGCGGTTTTATAATCTTTAGCCCAACAGGTGATTTCAACAGTCCCATTATCAAGGCCGCTTTCTCCATCAAGGCTTTTAATAGGAGTGATGTCGTTTATTACATAAACAATAGCAGGAACGCTTCCCCCTTGTGGAATTTCTACAGGGTAAATTCTTGATGAGACAAGAGCCACCACACTTTGATTTTCGGATAAAATTTTATAAATATCTGCCTGTATCATGCTCATTCCTTAACCAGTTGTGATATTTTATTAGCAAGAACATCCTTAAATTTTTCTAACGCTTTTCCCTGCGCCTTCTGAAATGCAACCTGGATAAAAGATACCTTTTTAATAAACTTTGTTCCAAACTCAAGAAAAGTCCAATAATAAGCATCCAAATCGCGTTTTGACATTTTTCTACCATGCCTAACTCCGAAGATTACGTTTTCTTTAAATGGATTTGGCTTAGACATTGTCTTGATATACATTGCCCTGCGCAATCTACCTGTCTTTATCGGAGCTAACATTTGCGCCTCTTTTTTTACTACCTGTGCACCTGCAACAAGTGCGCTTTTTAAAGCCTTGCGCCCAATCTTAGGTCCGAGTTCAATCATTTTCTTTTCAAGCTCTTTAAGTCCTGTTATTCGGACAGATGCTCCGTCAGGCATTTATTACGCCCTCCGCGCACATAAGCAATAATTCTTTGTGGCTCTCTTGATAATCAATGATGTTTTTAATCATATATGTTTTGCTGTTATATTCGGCTTTCATTCCTACTGCAACGTCATCGCGATATCTAATCCGGATTTTAGCGATAATTTCGCTTTGAACTTGCTGTTGCGCCCAAAATTCACGACCGGAAATAGGTTCTACCGCGGCCCATACTGTATCTAACTCTTCCCAACTCGTGTTGGGCGCGCCAAATTCATCAGTAGTAGGGCTTCCAGTTACAAGTTGTGATATTTTTATTCTCTTATTAAGCGTTCCTGCTTGCATTATATCCCCATCTCTAACCGATAAGGAGCCAAGAGGTTTACAAGTGTCTGATTAGCGGTTAATGGTTTTTCGACCTGAGCCTCTCGATTCTCATACATATCTGCGATCTGCATAAGCATGGCGATTTTGATTGTTTTAGGCAATGCCTCGGACTGCATAGGACTTTCTCCGGCGTCGCTATAACCAGTAACAAAAACAACTCTTAATGAATCCCCTGCGTCTGATGTTTCCGGCCAAGAATTAACTGGAGTAATTAACCCAGGCTCTGAATCACTCACAACATACTCAGATGAATCAAGCGTCTGTTCGACGTTATTGCCATCGAGATATTTTATTGATGTTACGGAAATAAGCGGTGCTGGTAGGCTGATCGGTGCGTTATTGGCCGGAAAACCTTTGTCTCTTAATTCAACCGTTTGAACGCCAATCTTGCGGAATAAATAATCTTCGCACATCTGCCTTGCGGCCGTGATAAGCGTTTCAATCAGGCTCTCTTCCGAAGAAGAAAACTCCGCACGCATAAATTCAGCGGCTTCATCAACGGTTATCAGCTCATCCGGCCCAGTTATTAGTTTAAACATAAAGCCTCCTCAAGATTAACTTTATTAAAACATTCAAGAGCCGTATCACGTGTCGCATTTATAACTTCAACACCTTCAATTTTTAAATCTTCTGCCAATTTTGGAAAATTCTTTAGCCATGTCTTAATTGGCATTTCTTTATTTAAACAACCGGGGTGTTCTCCGTGCCAATGGCTCTTTTTGTTTTCTCCGCGCTTCATATCAAAACCAAGCAAAATTATTTTCTTAGCCCCGAATAAATAAGCAAGATTTATCGCTTGATAGCCACTGTTAGATCCATAGTGGACTTTATTCTTTCCCAAGCCTTCGGCTTTATCTCCATCGATCCTATTCAGCCCATACTTCGACGATGCGGGAACATCTTGCGTCCACAGTTCACCCTTAAATCTCAAAAGAACATCTCCGACATACTTATCCCACCAATCCCCGTCGCAAGCATAAAGAACATCAGCCCATAAAGCCAATTCGTAAGACGTATTTATGACAACTACCTTGCGGTTTTTGTCTTTTTTACACCACTCTTTGACTTTTTCACAGTCTGGCTCCGTGAGACTTGGCCCGCTTGCGATGATAACCCATTCTTTGCATTCGCTCCGACGGGGGAAGTAAAAGACGTTTGCCTGTCTGCCATCAAAGACGGGGCCGCGGAGTATTCCTCCGCAAGCCCCGCATTGATTAACATCTTGGCATAAGCATCGTCAGTATCCAATATTCGCCCAGCCGGAATATTCCCAAAACCCGGTTTTGAACTTATAAATGGACGCTTAGCGATTATCTTCATGCCGTTCCTTTCGTTTAGACGGTTAAATTACCATACAGAACAGACGCAGGTCGTAATCCGCCTAATGCACCGCGTTTCTCTGCGCGGATTGTGATCAAGTTCTGCTGGAAGTTTGTATCGTCGCTCTCAGACATCTCAACAACCGTATCCTCACGAGTCAGATACAAGAATGCGATGTCAAACGCACCGACGAGTAACTTGTTCGCGGTCATGCTTGAAGTGAGCGCAATCGGTTTACCCCACAACGTTGGAACGATAGCTCCGAACGGAGAACCAACGAGATAACCCAGATTTTCATCCTTTAAACGCTCAATCGCACCCCAGGTAGCAGGATTCATAATAATCCCGTTAGCCGGATAATCAGCCGCGTCAAGAGCGCGGATAGCGCGGTTAGCGGAATCAATCGCGGTATCGCCCGAGGTCGGGGTGAACGCCGTGAAGTTCGGGGAAACGGTAATACCGATAAGATTCTGGCCAACACCATTACCGGCCACAATCTGTGTTTCCTCACGTAACTCAACACCGTAGCGCAGGCGGTTTTCGATATACGCCACTAAAGCCGGTGCATCGTTCAAAATCTGCCTGGAAACCTTAATCCAGTGAGCGATGGTTACGACAGGAGCGGAATATAACTCAAACGTCAAAACGCTTTCCGGCTTAGAACCACCTTCAGCAGTTTCGGCCGCGTTATTGGTAAACGCGAGCTCGCGGGTAAACTCTACCGCATTGCTTACGGTATTACCTTGAGGAATTAAATCACGGACGCGTAAAGCACGGAACGCACCGGGGATAACCCCAGGTCTACGATCAGCGACAACCAATGTATCCGAGTTAGCCGCAGGACTGCCACTCTGCCCGGTAATCGTGTTATTCCGCACTATAAACCCATTTTTCAGGGTAATGCGACACTTATTGGATGAACCAGATGCAAATGCCTTATATTGCGGGTCTTCGATAAGAATCTGCCCAAAAGACTTCGGGGATTCTCTACCGGCAAGAATATTCGCGGTAAGTCTCTGTTCCATGGCCACTAACTTATCGGCGCAAATCTGAACATCTTTAGCCGCTTTTGCAGCTACAGCTACAGCTACAGCAAGACCTTCCTTAGAACCTTTTTCCTGCTCTTTGATCATCGCCTTAAGAGCTTCATTAGCTGAGGCCTGTGCTGTCTTAAATTCTTCAAATGCTGCTTTTAACTGTTCCGGATTCATATTTTCTTCTCCTTTTTAGTTTTTCATTACGTTAATTAACCCTTCCCAACCTTCCTCGTCCGCATCACGCTGGACAGGCTCGGCGGCATCACGCACACCGGCTCTCTGGAAAATATCTTCTCTCTCTTTACGAGAAAATCCTTCACGGGCAAGTGCCATTTCTAATGTGCGTTTTGCCTGTGCTTTAGTTTGTTTTTCAGTATCCTTTGCGGGAGCAGTCTTTGTATCAATCAATTCATCCGCAAAACCATATTCAATCGCGTCATCTGCTCCTATCCAAGTTTCACTGTCCATCATCTTCGCAATTTTATTCTCAGGGGCCGATGCTCTGCTAACATAAGCTGCAAGAATAGCCTTATCGAATTGCTCAAGCGCATCCGCAGCTTCACGCAGATCATTCCTATTACCCATTACAATAGACCATGCATTATGTATCATTAAAAATCCAATCTTTGAAATCTTGATTGTATCTCCAGCCATAGCAATAACAGAAGCGCCAGATGCAGCAAGCCCAAGAATATTTACCGTAACGTTCCCTTTATGCTGGGCTAAAAGATTATAAATCGTTGCTGATTCAAACACATCTCCACCTGGAGAGTTAATATTGACAATAACGTCTTTATCTTCACCAATAGACTTAAGCGCGGCAGACATTCTTTTTGCCGTAAATCCCTCACCAAAATAATCTGAGCCAATCACGTCAAAAATATCGATGGAAGCCGTTTCGCCTTTATTCTCTGCAACAATAGTTTTATCCCATCGGGCAAGGATACCGTCTTCAATTTTATTTCGTGTAAAATTAAGACCCTCAGTTTTTAACAGTAAATGTTTTTGTTTCATTTTTATTGCCTCCATTCTCAAGATATACCAACTGTTGGTCTATAAATAATTTATCTCCAGCAGAATCAGGCGGTAACCCTTCCTGTCCTCGACACTCATTAGGAGTCATAACACCGCTTCTAATTGCAATTTGATAACCCTCATATCTTTCTTTCTCCCCGCCTCTTAATAATTCGTCAATATCGAAATCAGGCTCGACAGTTTCACGCTCTGATATATCCAATAATTGTGTTTGGATACTATCTTTCATTTTTTCTCTGTATGGAGCAAGTCCCAATTTATACCAACCTCTAACGATTTCAGTAATACCTGAACCCCATACCGTAGAAGATGACATATCGTGGATTAACACTGGAGGCACATCAAAAAACCGGCAAATATCTTCGAGTTGGAATTTCCGGCTTTCCAACAACTGAACATCTTTCGGGAGCATTGACGTAGGGGTGAATTTCATCCCTGCTTCTAAAACCTTTAATGCTTCTTCCTTACCGCTGGTTATGTCATTAAAATTAGCTTTCAGTTTACCCCTTTGGTCTGGAGAAAGGATTTTATCTATTGTTAAAACTCCGCCCTGCTTAAATCCACTGTTAGATAATCTGTTGACGCTTTCTTCGGCGCCCAAAGAAATACCAAGGCTATTCCTGGCTTGGTCCAATGGAGATAAACCTACAATGCCGTTGCCTAATAATTTAAGATGCCAAATATTTTTTGAAGTATATATATTTATTTTTCCGGATGTATAATATTTATGAATTACGCTTCCATCAGAATTAAGGACAGTCTCAACCTGTGATGTCATTAACGGCAATAATGAGATTATATCCTTACCGGAAGAATCCCTCTCAATAAGACAATAAGCATTGCCACGAAAACCAAGTTGATAATAAATTGTTTCAAAGAACTCGCTTCTTGTTTGGTATCTATTCGGTTGCCAACGCAAGAGCCGATATAATGGATGGTCGGTAACAATCTTCTTGCTAACAATTCTTCCAGAAGCATCGCGCTTAATAGAAAAAAACTGAATAGGCAAAGAGGCCATTGTTTCTGCTGTGCGTCGAATACAGGCAAAAGCGGAAGAAATCTGCAAAGCGGTATCATCAGTAACGATTTTTGTCGTCATCCGACCGGATGAAGGAACAAGGCTTTGTGATCCCTCATCTCTACGAGAACTACCCCCGGAAAACCAATTTAAAAAGTTTCTAACGGGTCTTATCAAGAGACCTCCTCAGTAACCACAAAAATAAAAAGGCCAACTCCGCCGTGCACGGAATCGGCCTTAAAAACTATCGACAGGGAGCGACCCCATCTTGTATGTCTCTATTATCGCATTGCACTACTTACAAAAGCAAGAAATACTCCCTAAGCTTTGGGAATAAATTATCTTATAGTTATAGGGTCGTTGAGGAAATCATCAAGGCTTCCCTCTTCTTCTGTGTTTTGCCCTATCATAATCCCATTAGCCATTAAAAGCGCAGTCATATCATCAATTTTATCCGCGCTTTTCTTCTTATCCGGGGCCATATTCAAATTAGCATCTGTTCTTGATACAATATTAGAAGCGCACCAAGTCAATACAGGGTCGCCGCCATGCCGAAACTTACCGGAAATATAGGTCTCCTCAAAGTTTTTCATTGATGGATGATATGATTTAGGTCCTTGAATAAACTGAACCATCTCAACATCTTCGGCTGTAAGCTTTGACGCTATCTGCGCTGCATTCCATTGATCAAAAGCAACAGCAACAAGATTAAAGTTATCCTTAACCCATATGACTTTTTTAAATATCTCATCGTAATCGGTTACTTCCCCAGACGTTTCAAGCATAAATCCAGCTCTAACCCATCCCGCATAGGGGACAAGATTTCTTTGTGTCCTAATAGCAACCGTGGTCTGCGGAACCCAGCGCCAACCATGCGTATATAATATCCCGTCTTTTTTCCAGACTAAGCGGAATGATGCAAGGTCGCGGGTACTTGCCAAATCAAGCGCGCCGTAGCAAGGCTCATTTTTTAATTCCTCAAGCGGTACTTCCCCTGCGCAAGCCTTCCATTTTTGCAAATCAATCCAACCGTTAGCGGTTGAGCTTTGCCTGTTCATACGCTTAATTAAAAATTCGGAATGGCGACCAGGCATTGATTTAGCTTCCGTTGCCTCTTTGCGGATAGCTTTTAATAAGGGCTCTGATACAGATAAGAGAGGATTGGCTTTTTCCCAGATACTCTCATCAAACTCGTTGTCCTTATTATCAATGGCGTAAAAAATAACAAGAAAGTGATCTGCTTCAATTACGCTCTCAAGAACCTGTTGTCCGAATTTCCGCATTTCCGGCCAAGGTCCTGGGGTTTCATATCCTTCTGTGGTAGTGAAAAGAAACAATGGGTTTCTGCGGCCGCCTGCGGCTGATTGCAGGACATTCAAAAGATCGTGAGTTTTATGGGCGTGGATCTCATCAAGAATGGCGCAAGAAGGATTAAGACCATCCTGTGTGGATGCTTTGGCGTTAATGGCCTTGAATAATCCGCCGTTATCATAACAAGATATTGCCCGGGTAAAACATTCAACATTGAAAGCCTCTCTTAATTGTGGCTTCCTATCTGCCATTTTCTTAGCAACCTTAAATACAATGGCCGCCTGATCGCCTGTTGTAGCGGCAGAAATAACCTGTGGGCCTTTTTCACCTTCCATCGTTAGGCAGTAAAGACCAATACCAGAGGCGATTGTCGACTTAGCGTTCTTTCTCGCCATTGCTAACAACGCAGAAGTAAATCTCCGCGTGTTATCTAAGTTCCTAAACCCGAATAAATTACAAAGAAAAAACACCTGGAACGGTTCAAGCGTTATATCCTCTGATTTCCATTCACCCTCAACGTGAGGAAGATTAGAGATAAAATCACAAACCTTATTTGCTTCAATCCCAGAATATTCAAATGTCCTATTGCTTTCTTTTGCTCTATTAAGGTCATTAAGAAATCTCTCCGCAGCAAGCTTAATCCACTTCCCAAAACGCTTACTATTTTTTTTATCAAGCGTCTCTCTTGCGTAATTTATGGCTATATCTGTCCAATCTTCTTGATGGATAATATCCATCGGTTTATGGACGACTATCCTTCGCTTCTTCCTCTTGGTTATACCGGATACTTTCATTTCTTCATCGCCTTTAATTTAACAAAGGGATTTTTCTCAATAATCTTTCCAACACCAACTACCATTTTGACTCTTGAAGCTGGAGTCATCCCAAGTTGTGCAGCGTAAAACACCATATCCCGTTGAGTATCCCTGCTAATAGTTACTAAAGGATGAACCTTAAGAGAACCTCCCTCTCCATATACACACAATCCGCCATGAGGAGATTTATTCTTATATATCATTTTTTCAGCATCCTGCCACCTAACAAAAGCAGAGCAATACGCTCCCAACACGGCGACATCTATTTTCCTTAATGCCAACATGGGACGAAGTAATTCTATAGTCGTGTTCCATGCCGCAATTTCCCTTTTGTTGAAATGACCCGGCATCTGCGGTGGGACAAATTCTTCTCTTAGCTCATCAACAACTTCTGTAGTTAATGGAGAGGTACCGTGAAGTACCTGTAAAGCTTTGCTTTTTGGCATTGGGCCGCGTCTTCCCATCTATTCTCCTTAAATTATCAATAACCTTGTTTCCTGAAAACTGGGTTTCACAAAAAAATGACTGGGAGCCCGATTTCCGTCGGGGGGTTAAAACACTTTTTCATCCCCCCAGCATCTCGTTGTGTTGCATACACTTACATTGTCAATCTTGTTATCATTATTAGTTGACAATATCAATCGTCAACCATTATTATTATCTTGGTTTACATTACGCCTCTTGCTTGCCTTTATAATAGCCATTATCGCAAGCACTATCCCGAATGGTAATAAGCATAAGAGTATTGAGTTTAGTTTCCTAATTACAATACGAACTTTATTATTCATTAGTCCTTGTCCTTTGCTTGCCTAATCGCTTCGGTTAATATTATCCTAATCAAGAACACCACGCCCCAAGATACAAGACATAACAGTATATATATTGCCCTATCAAACCCCGCACTCTTTCTCGTTAGTTCCATTTGTCCTATCTCCTTTTGGTATTGGGTATCCATCTAACCCTATCTTGTTAGGTGGTGGCTTAATGCCTAAGTCCTTTGCTGTCTTTTCATTGTGGCACTCATCGCATACCCCTTGCAGGTTATCCCGTATATCTGTTCCACCCTTGCATAATGGTATCTTGTGGTCAACCTGTGTGGATGCTTTGCGACCACATATCATACAAACAGGTTCTTCTACCAAGACAACGTGGCGCATAGCCAACCATTTGCGACCCACCGTCCTCCGTTGCCTACCCCTATCTCTTTCGTATTCCTTTCTACGCCAAGACACCAGCCAACTCCTTTAATTCTGCCAATGCGTTTAAGTTCCCTGCCTTATGGATGATATACCCTGGGGCCAGAATGAAATCCATACGATTAAACTTATGCGATAGATTATAAACAGCGCGTCCGCTTAACTGTATTCGATCATTGAGAAAGTCCTGCTCAAAGAACGTATTAATGTTTCCTTGCTCAATCTCCGGCTCAATGAATATATCTTGGCTACACCTTGGAATGACCATCACCCCAGCGTTATAATAATCAAGATATTTCCTATCAAAGTATTGCCCTTCGTTAAACGCTCCGAGTATATCTTTAGGGACTATCTTGAATAAGTCCGGGCAATCGTGCTTAATTAAAACGTCTGTGTCTATGTAGAGTATTCGCTCGTACTTATTAAGCAGTTCAAATATTCTAAACTTCTCCCAATGTGGGGTTGAATGTCTCTGCTCTGTAATAACCATAAAGTCCGCTTCAATCTTCCTTGCATAGTTGCTTATTGATTGGTGAGTTATCGCGGCAATAGATTGAAAGCGTTCTCCT
>Ga0247841_10012244_pt1 | contig 11231 bp, 9 predicted proteins | sample LaCruzMarch2015__2_FD_192410 | JGI IMG/M metagenome (GOLD analysis project Ga0247841, IMG submission 192410) | Freshwater microbial communities from meromictic Lake La Cruz, Castile-La Mancha, Spain - LaCruzMarch2015_18m | ecosystem: Environmental > Aquatic > Freshwater > Lake | place: Spain...
TGGATTGTATTTGCGAAATGATTGCGCAAAATAAAAATAATGAAGCCATCGAATTACTCAGGAATATTTTTAATCCAACTCAAATTCCTCAGCTGGAATTTGTCAATTTGAAGTGAGAAATGTTAGTTAAAAATTAAAAATTAAAAATTACCTTATCTTTATTCGTAATTTTACGGCGGGAAAGACGGGAAATGCATAATGCATAATGCATAATGCATAATGCATAACGCATAACGCATAACGCAAAATGCAAAATGCAAAATGCAAAGTGCAAAACGTGAAATGCAGAATTAAGAACGAAGGATATTGATTGGCTGGGTATGCTTATCGTTTTCATCTTCGTAATTTTTAATTTTTAATTTTTAATTTTTAATTAAATGCATGTTGCTGTAATCATTTTGAATTGGAATGGCAGGAAGTACCTTGAGCAATTTCTGCCAACTTTGATTCTATACAGCAAGGATGAGGCAGAGATCGTAGTCGCCGATAACGCATCGACAGATGACTCGGTTTCCTTTTTACGATCAGTATACCCCGATGTCCGGATTATTCAGAACAGTGAGAACTGTGGCTTTGCCCAGGGCTATAACCTGGCGCTTCGTCAGGTTGAAGCAGATTATTATATTCTGCTGAATTCAGATATTGAAGTAACCGAGAATTGGATCGCTCCCGTCATTGACCTGATGGAAGAAGATGAACTGATTGCAGCCTGTCAACCCAAAATCCGCTCTTTCCATGAACCAAAAAAATTCGAATATGCCGGAGCAGCCGGTGGGTTCATTGATAAATACGGTTATCCCTTCTGCCGCGGAAGAATTTTCCTTTCAATCGAAGAAGATCACGGTCAGTATGATGAAACAAGTGAGATATTCTGGGCAACCGGCGCCTGCATGTTTGTTAAGGCAAAGTTATATCACCAGATGGGTGGACTTGATGGTGATTTTTTTGCCCATATGGAGGAGATCGATTTTTGCTGGCGCCTGAAGAACAATGGGTATAAGATCATGTACTGCCCTCACTCCACCGTTTTTCATATCGGAGGCGGTACCTTGCCGAAGGCATCATGGCGAAAAACCTACCTGAACTTCAGAAACAATTTTTTTCTGCTTTATAAAAACCTGCCCGACGACCGGCTGATCACAGTTTTCACTGTCAGGTTTCTGCTGGATGGAATAGCGGCCATGAAATTTCTGGTCCAGGCCGGATTCAAGGACTTTTGGGCGGTTACCCAGGCGCACATGAGTTTTTACCGGTCGTTCGGAAAAATTAAGCAAAAGCGAAAAGGCCTGAAACATGGCACCATGAAGGACGTTTACGGGAAGAATATCGTTGTGGAATACTATCTGAAAGGCAAACGCAAATACTCCCAGCTCAACCTGACAAAATTTTATCCTGAATAAGTTCAGATCAATTTATTTATCAGGCTCTCCACCGCAAGCCGGTATGATTCAAGTCCGAACCCGATGATACTTCCTTTTACATGGGCCGCCAGAAAAGAAGTATGGCGGAATGGTTCCCTTGCAAATGTGTTCGAGATATGCACCTCAACAACAGGCGCGCTAATTGCCTTGACCGCATCGGCAATGGCAATCGAAGTATGCGTATATCCTCCGGCATTGAGAATGATGCCGTCATACAAAAACCCGGCATTCTGAATCGCATTTATCATTTCACCCTCAACATTGCTCTGAAAATATTCGATTGTCAGCTCAGGATATTGCCTGCGCAGTTTCTTCAGGTAGCTCTCAAAGGACAGATTTCCATATACATCCGCTTCCCTGATTCCTAAAAGGTTCAGGTTGGGACCGTTGATGATAAGCAGTTTCATGTCGAAAGTTTGTAACAAAGATAAGCGAATTAGCGAGGTAGCGAGGTAGCGAGGTAGCGAAATTTTTTTCGCTATTTCACTACCTCGCTACCTCGCTAATTATTACTTTTGCATCGATACTTCTCCACAGGGGGTGCCTTAAAACAAGGGCTGAGATTATACCCCAATAACCTGATCCGGATAATGCCGGCGTAGGAAAATAATAATGATCATGAAAACAATTGCTTTTATTATGCTTATGGGGTTGATCCTGTCAACCAATGTGGTATCTGCCCAAATTACTGTTTCCGGCATCATTGTCGATAAACAGGAAAAAAAACCATTGCATGGCGCGCATGTTTCGCTTGAAACAAAACCTCTTTCAGCAATCTCAGACGAAACCGGGCATTTTTCCATTTCCAATCTTAAGCAGGGAAAGTCGACACTTATCGTATCGTTTGTCGGTTTTAAGACAGAAAAACGCCAGCTCGACCTGCGTAACGACACAACCTTAAACATTGAACTCGACGGGGCCATCCTGATGGGCGATGAGGTTAACATTGTGGCTACCAGGGCGCAGGATAAATATCCCACTGCCTATTCTACCATCACAAACAAAGAGATCAATGCTGTTAATTTTGGTAAGGATATTCCATATCTGCTGCAAACAACACCATCGACTGTAGTGACTTCCGATGCCGGAAACGGCGTAGGTTATTCTGGTATCAGTATCCGTGGCACAGACCTCACACGCATCAACGTTACCATCAACGGCATTCCGGTCAACGATGCCGAATCGCAGGGTGTTTGGTTTGTCGACCTGCCCGACCTTGCATCCTCTGCCGAAAACATACAAATACAGCGGGGCGTTGGCACCTCTACCAACGGGGCCGGCGCGTTTGGGGCATCCATTCATTTTCTCACCTCCGATCTGCACCAGGATCCCTATGGCGGGCTTGATATTTCAGGAGGATCATACAACACGTTTAAATCCACGCTGCGTTTCGGCACGGGGCTCCTGGCCAATAAAATAAGTGTAGATGGCCGTTTATCCTACATTCATTCCGACGGCTACATCGACCGGGCCTTTTCAAATCTCAAATCCTATTATATATCGGGGGGCTATTACGGCAAAAAAACAACCATCCGGCTGATCACCTTTTCGGGCTTTGAACGAACCTACCAGGCATGGGAAGGGGTTCCAAAAGATTCTCTTGCGACCAACCGCACCTATAATCCGGCGGGAGAATACACCGATAAAAATGGCAGCATTGCATATTACAAGGATCAAACCGACAATTACCAGCAGGATAATTACCAGGTATTGTTCTCGCAGATGCTTGCAAAAAACTGGAATTTCAACGCTGCAATGCATTACACAAAGGGCCACGGGTATTATGAGAATTATAAGCAGAACGCCTCTTTCTCGGGATATGGGCTCAACAATGTGGTTATTGGCGACAGTACCATTTCATCAACCGACCTGGTAAACCGCAAGATGATGGACAACAACTTCTATGGATTCACCTTTTCCAGTAACTATTCAATCCCCGACAAACTTAAAATCACCCTGGGTGGCGCATGGAACCAATATTACGGGCAGCATTTCGGAAAGATTATCTGGGCTGAATATGCCTCAAACGGCGACAATGACCGGAACTGGTACTTCAATACCGGGTTAAAAAATGATTTCAATATTTATGGGAAAGTCAGTTGGCAGCTGCTTGAAAAACTGAATTTGTTTGCTGATCTTCAGTACCGGAGGGTAAGCTACACGATGGAAGGAACCCTTGACAACCTGCGAACCCTCGACCAGCAGCATCTCTTTAACTTTTTCAACCCTAAGGGTGGTCTCTTTTTCGAGCTCAACAAACGTAACAATCTCTATTTCTCTGTCGGTGTGGCAAACCGTGAACCAAGCCGGAACAATTATAAAGATGCCGACCAGGGAAAAGAACCTACCAACGAGACTCTTTATGATTATGAACTTGGTTACACGCTCCGTCTCCCCAATTTTACAATCGCAACCAACCTGTATTACATGGATTACCGGAACCAGCTTGTGCTCACAGGCGAGATCAATAATGTTGGCGAAGCAGTGATGGTAAATGTACCGCACAGCTACAGGGAGGGTATCGAAGTTTCGGCAGCGCTTGAAATGTTCAGAAAAAAGCTTTCATGGAATGTCACAGCAACGGTCAGCAGCAACAAAATAAAGGATTTCGTACAGCTTATCGACCTGTACGATGCTGACTGGAATTACCTGGGCCAGCAAAGCAATGAGCTGGGTAAGACCAATCTTTCGTTTTCACCGGGTTTTACAGCGGGAAGTGCAATTACTTTCAAACCCCTGCCACAACTCTCTTTCAGCCTGAATTCAAAATACACAGGGAAGCAGTACATCGACAATACATCATCTGAAGCACGGTCGCTGAAAGGCTATTTCGTGAATGGGATCAGCGGTATGTTTTCACTGAAAACCGGGTTCTTCGAAGAGATCAGTTTCAACTTTGCCATTAACAACCTGTTCAGCGTCAGGTATGAGACCAATGCTTGGGTCTACCCCTATTACCTGGGCGGTGAATACAATGAGCTGAACGGTTACTTTCCACAAGCGCCGATCAACTTCTTTTTCGGGATTTCTGTGAAGATTTAATTTACCTGTGATCTTCCTTACCAAATGTTTTTTTTATTAGGTTTGCCGGTTCATAAAAGTTGCAATTGTGACCAGAATTAAGTTGTTTTCCTGCTATACACCTCCATGCCTGATATCTTTCTGACTTTTGATGTTGAAGAGTTTGACCTTCCCTTGGAATACGGCAACAAAATTTCCTTACCTGAACAAATAGAAGTGTCGAGGCAGGGTTTGCTATTGATCAGCAATATTCTTGACAAGCTGGAAATAAGAGCAACTCTGTTTACAACAGGAACTTTCGCCCTTCATAACAAAACACTCATACGCAATTTATCGGTAAAACATGAGATTGCCTCCCATGCAATGTATCATGGGAGTTTTAATGAAAAAAATGATCTTTCATCGTCTAAGAAAATTTTAGAAGAAATTACAGGGCAGCAGGTTATAGGATTCAGACGGCCTTTTTTGAAACCTGTGAACGACATTGGGTTATTAGAGGCAGGATACCGCTATAACTCGTCATTAAATCCCACTTACATACCCGGGAGATACGATAACCGGGATAAACCATTGAAACCATTTTTTAACGACCATATTCTGAACATTCCCGTTGCGGTAAGCCCATTTCTTCGGATTCCTTTGTTCTGGCTCTCTTTTAAAAATTTCCCGGTTCCCTACTACAGGTTTTTATCGAACATGACCTTGCGTAAAAATGGATTTCTGAATCTCTATTTCCATCCATGGGAATTTACCGATCTGTCATCTGTCAAAATGCCTTGGTATATGAAAAGACAATCCGGAACTTACCTGTTGAACCGGCTTGAAAAATACCTTTACTGGTTAAAGGGGAAGGGGGATTTTATTACCATGAGAGAATATACTGAATCCATCTGCAATCAGCAGGGGGCTTCGACTAAAAATATCTGAGGTGACGTACGATTTTCAATTCCTGCTTAAAAAGCGAACTGTTATTATTCTTTGGATCCTTGCTGGTATTGGGGCCGTAATGGTTCAATATGTACTGGGAACAAAGCTGGAAATCAACAACTTTCTTATTTTTCAATCCAGTTTTCACCATCTGATAAACCATCAAAATCTCTATATTGCATATCCGAAAGAATATTTTGATTTGTACCTCTACGGGCCTGTCTTTGCCATTTTCATTGCACCATTTGCCTTATTGCCTGCCTTTATCAGTTACACACTCTGGAGCTTCCTTAATTCGCTGGTTTTGCTTTATGCAATTTACCAGTTGCCCGTAAGTGATAAGAACAGGGCGATCGTAAGCTGGATCGTCATTAACTGTTTGATTACCTCTATGTTCAACAGTCAGTTTCATGCCGTAACTGTCGCTTTGATTGTTTTAAGTTATACGCAGATTCATCGCAGGCAATACATCTGGGCTGCTTTCTTCCTTGTGCTGGGGACTTTTATCAAGTTATACGGGATCATTGGGCTGGCATTTTTCTTTTTTGTTGAGGATAAACCCAGATATCTGCTTTATCTTGTCTTCTGGGCAATAATCCTCTTCATCCTGCCAATGGCCCTTGTGGGAGTTGATTATACACTTCAGTGTTATGTCGATTGGTACCAGGTGCTGGTGCATAAAAATTCATTGAATGTCATGCTTGAAAACAGCCGCACCGATGTTTGCGTAATGGGGATGTTTCGCAGGATTTTTCACGACTCAACCTTGTCTAACCTCTATTTTATCATCCCCGGATTGCTGATATTTGCATTGCCTTTCCTGAAATTATCACAATTTAAAAATCCTGTTTTTCAGCTCCGGGTATTGGCATCAGCGCTGCTGTTTATCATACTTGCAAGTACGGGCAGTGAATCCCCCACCATTATTGTGGGTTTCGTGGGTGTAGCCCTGTGGTTTATCCTGAGTAAAAAAACAAAAGCTGACCTTACGTTGTTGTGGTTTGCCCTTATCATTTCAAGCTTTTCCCCAACCGATATTTTTCCCGAATATATCAGGGATCAATTCATAAACAAATATGCATTGATGGTTGTACCGCTGCTGGCAGTGTGGCTGAAGCTAAACCAGGAGATAGTGTTTGAAAAAAATGATCAGCTACCTGTAATATCCCCTCATGTGGTTGATTTTCATCCTGAAGAGATCAATAAACATGACCATACCATGGCGCAAGACACGGACAGTTGATTTTTCCTGGTTTCGCAGCCTTACAGGGATCCGCTTTATTTCAAACCTCTGCTTCAGTGATATATAAACAATTTCTACATCAAATGCAAATTCATCAATTCGGGCACGTTGAAAAATAAAATCGGCAATTTCAGCCTTGAAACCTTTGATACCGCATTGGGTATCAAAGTAATTGGTGGTAACAATGGTGCCTACGAAACAGGTAAAAAACCAGCTGGTGATCTTGCGTAGTTTCGGGATTTTCAGAAAGTAGGCCGAATCCTGCAGGTTTCGGTCTCCCATTACCATATCGAATTCCTTGAAATCAAGAAATTTTAAAATTACACCTATCGTATCTAAATCATAGGGAATATCGGCATCGGTAAAAATCCGGAACCGGCCGCATGCCTTTTTCATTCCATTGCGCACCGCGGCTCCCTTGCCCATATTCCGTTCGTTCTGAGTGAAAACACAACCCAGTTTGCTGCAAACAGCTTGAGTGGCGCCATGATCATTGCTTCCATCATCCACTACAATCACCTCCCAGGTATAATCCTGCTTTTTCAGATAGGATAGCAAAACCGGGAGGTTTTTTTCTAATATTCCGGCTGATTTAAAAGATGGAACAACGACGCTGAGATAAACTGGTTCAGATATTATCATTATGCTGGCAGTCAATAGCAGATTAGTTCTTTAGATTCAGAGTCTGTGTTAGGCTTTTATCAAATTCCTGATTTGTAGTAACCTCTCCCCGCCCCTGTTTGATAAACGAGTTGCGGCGTCAAAAATAATGCTTTTATTTTCTGACAGTGTAACTTTTATTGAATTTATTGAGTGAGAGTGAGTGAGTGAGTGAGTGAGTGAGTGAGTGAGTGATTGATTGATTGATTGATTGATTGATTGATTGAGGGATTGGATAATTCCGGCAGATTACTTTTTCTTTTTTCTTCATGTTTTCCCTGGTATTTCGCTGGAATATTTAACTTGGGACTTTGCCGAAAAAATGGTAAAATTGCACTGGAATCCAACAGATGTTTTTTAAACTCCAACAAATGAAAAATTCAGTCATTAAGTCGCTGACAATGAGCTTTCTGCTATTGTTTGTCACTACTGTATTCAGCCAGCAGTCAACCGTTGATCTTACCACAAAACTCACCATCGATCCAAACGTCACCATCGGCAAACTGGATAATGGCCTTGTCTACTATATCCGTCAGAATAAAAAGCCGGAAAAAAGGGTTGAACTGAGGCTGGTGGTTAACGCGGGTTCGATTCTCGAAAATGATGATCAGCAGGGGCTCGCGCATTTCATGGAACACATGAACTTCAATGGCACCAGGAGCTTTCCTAAGAATGAGCTGATCGATTTCCTGCAAAAGACAGGTGTCAGGTTCGGAGCGGATATCAACGCCTACACGAGTTTTGATGAGACGGTTTATATGCTTCAGCTTCCGACTGATGATACCGTCCTGGTGGAAAAAGGTTATAAAGTCCTCGAAGAATGGGCCCATTATGCTTCGCTCGATGACAAAGAGATCGATAAGGAGCGTGGCATCATCGTTGAAGAATGGCGGCTGGGGCTTGGCGCGCAGGACCGTATGATGAAAAAATACCTGCCTGTGGTTCTTAAAGATTCCCGCTACGCCACAAGAGTACCCATTGGCAAAGTTGAGGTGATCGAGGAATTCAAACATGAAACCCTTCGTGATTTTTACAACGACTGGTACCGGCCCGATCTCCAGGCCATCATTGTTGTTGGCGATATCGATCCGTCTGAAACAGAGGCAAAGATCAAGGCACACTTTGCAGGGTTAAAAAATCCGGCAACCGAAAAAGAACGTGTTACCTACGACATCCCCGATAATACCGAGCCGCTAATTGCCATTGCAACCGATAAGGAGGCAACGAACAATTTCGTTATGTTGTTTTACAAACATCCGCTTACACCCGAAAAAAACCTGGGCGATTTCCGTGATAAACTTCTGTCGGAGTTGTTTACTGAAATGCTCAATAACCGGTTCAATGAAATTTCACAGAAACCCGAATCCCCCTATGTTTTCGCCGGATCGGGTTACGGTCGTTTCCTGGCAAGAAACAAAGATGCATATATGATCAACGCCATGGCAAAGGAAAGTCAGATAGATAAAAGCATGGAAGCGCTGCTTGCTGAAAATGAAAGGGTGAAAAGATTCGGATTTACCCAGACCGAGCTCGACCGCCAGAAGGAAGAGATGGAAAGCCAGTATGAAAAGGCATCAAAGGAGTTTGATAAAACAGAATCACCTTCGTTTTGCAGCGAATATGTGAGCAATTATCTTTCAGGCGATGCTATTCCCGGCGCCCAGAAGAAGTTCAAATATGTGAAACATCTGTTGCCCGGGATCAAGCTTGAGGATATCAATGCGCTGGCAAAGAAATGGGTGACTGATAACAACATGGCCGTAATCATCATGGCGCCTGAAAAAGAAAACGTAAAGGTCCCCACTACCAGCGAGGTTCTCGATATCATCAAACAATCGAAGACTGCGCCATTGGAGGCCTATGTCGATAATTTCAGCACGGCGCCTCTGGTCAGCGGGATTGTGCAGCCGGGAAAAATCACAAACCGCACTGAAAACAAGGAGCTTGGCTTTACCGAGTTGAAACTTTCAAACGGGATCACTGTCGTTCTGAAACCAACCAGTTTTAAAAATGACGAAATCCTTGTGACAGCGTATAGCCTTGGCGGCCATTCACTGGTGCCAGACCAGGAATTCATGTCGGCCAATTATGCCTCCCAGGTAATTGATATGAGCGGAATAGGCAACTTTGATAATATTGAACTTGAGAAAAAGCTGAAAGGCAAAAATATTCAAATCAACCCATATATTTCCGGTGTGCAGGAGGGTTTCAGGGGAAGCAGCACACCAAAGGACTTTGAAACCATGATGCAGCTGATCTATCTCTATGTAAATCAACCCCGGAAAGATACCACAGCCTTTAAAGCATTTATGTCGCAGATGGAAAACCAGTTGAAATTCATGAACAGCAGTCCCATCATGTCATTCTACGATACCCTCTTCAAATCTGTCTATCCCGGATACAAGCGTATGGTAATCTTCCCGTCACCGGCACAACTTAATGAAGTAAAACTGGATGAAATCTACAAGATCTACAAAGATCGGTTTGCTGATGCTGGTGATTTCAATTTTTTCCTGGTTGGCAATTTTGATATCGATTCAATTGCGCCCATGATTGAGCAGTATTTCGGAAGCCTCCCGGCGCTTAACCGCCATGAAACATGGAAGGATACCTCCCCTAAGTTTGCCGAAGGAGTTACGAACCTTACTATTTACAAAGGAACTGATCCGCAGAGCATGGTCGGAATCGTGATGTCGGAAAAAATTGAATGGAATGAAAAAAATGTCCTCCTGATTAATATGATCAAAGAAATCATCGGGATCAAACTGGTTGAAGTTATTCGTGAGAAGATGAGCGGCGTTTATTCACCGCAGGTCAGGATGAACATGGATCAGTATCCCCAACCCACCTTCCAGATGATGATCATGTTCGGATGTTCGCCCAAAACTACCGGCAAACTGACCAAAGCAGTTTTTGGTGAGATTAAAAAACTCAGGAAAAACGGGCCTGCGGAAGTTGATCTAAAAAAAGCCCAGGAGGCGATGATCCGCGGCAGGGAGACCGATCTGGAAAAGAATAATTTCTGGCTCAGCAAACTTGAATCGCTCTATTATAATCATGATGCACCCGGTGCAATTGCAACCTATAATGAAAAGGTAAATTCAATCACCATTGAGGATGTAAAAACAGCCGCAGCCACCTTCTTCAAGCCCGACCATTATGTACGGGTTGTTTTAATGCCCGAAAAAAAATAGATGGAGAAATCGGTAAATATCCGCAATAAACGGGCTTCGCATGAGTATTTTCTGGTGCAGGAGGTTACGGCAGGAATACTGCTTACCGGCACTGAGATTAAATCGATCCGCGATGGCACGGCTTCAATTGCCGATGCTTACTGTACCTTTACCGGAACTGAACTTTTTGTCAGGAATATGCATATTGCCGAATATTCCTTTGGAACCCATTATAACCATGAACCCAAACGTGACCGTAAGTTACTGCTCACCAAACGTGAATTGAAAAAACTTGCTATTAAGGTCAAAGAGCGGGGATTTACAATTATCCCGGTTTTGCTGTTCATCAACGAAAACGGACTGGCCAAACTTACGATAGCCCTTGCACGTGGAAAACACTCATACGACAAGCGGGAAACGTTGAAACAAAAGGACCATCAGCGGGAGATGGAGAGAGGGGGGTGAATCTCGAATATTGAATATTGAATATTGAATTTTGATGTGTGTTTTGATACACAAATTGCAGGTAAGAATAGCTGAACTACGAAACGGTAGTTTAAAGAAAACCGGACACTGAGCGGAACACCCGGACACTGAGCGGAGTCGAAGTGCCCGGATTTATTTAACAATATCGAACCTGATGAAAGGATTTACTTATATTCTTGAGTGTGCAGATAGATCCTTATATACTGGCAGTACAATAAATCTCGAGAATCGACTTAAAGAGCATCAAAGTGGTATTGGCGCAAATTTTACAAGAAAACGGTTACCTGTCCGATTGGTTTA
>Ga0247841_10012247_pt1 | contig 11229 bp, 7 predicted proteins | sample LaCruzMarch2015__2_FD_192410 | JGI IMG/M metagenome (GOLD analysis project Ga0247841, IMG submission 192410) | Freshwater microbial communities from meromictic Lake La Cruz, Castile-La Mancha, Spain - LaCruzMarch2015_18m | ecosystem: Environmental > Aquatic > Freshwater > Lake | place: Spain...
GGAGTTCATCCGGCCTTTAGGCCGGAAATTGGATGATAGAGGCTGGATGGCTGGATGACTGGATGACTGGACTGATTTATAAATTTCGATTGCCGTAGGCGATACACTCCTGTAGCATGGAGTACGTTGTGGGGTTTCGCCCGGCCTTTAGGCCGGAAATTGGATGATGGAGGCTGGATGCTGGATGGCTGGATGACTTTCTCTGGGGTTTATCGTGCAATGGTCGTTATACCCAACGGATATTCCTTCAGGATTTGCGATTTGATCCAGCCATAATCCTCCTCCTTTTTAACAAAATCCAATCCATTGGTGTCGATCAGCAGCACTTTTAAATCGGTTTGCTGGCGAAGAAATTCCAGGTATCCCGCTTGAATCTTCTCAAGATATTCAGCCGCTATATTTTGCTCATATACCCTTCCCCGGTGCCTGATATTTCTGGCCAGGTTTTCGATACTCAGGTAAAGGTAAACGATCAGGTCGGGACGCGGAACCACCGAACTTACAATGCTAAAGAGTTTGCCGTACAGACCGTATTCGAGAGGTTCAAGATTACGGCTGGCAAAGATCAGGGACTTGTAGATAAAATAATCAGAAATGGTGAAGCTGGTAAAAAGATCAGGAGTGACAAAATGCTTTTTCAATTGCTGGTAACGGTCGGCCAGGAACGACAATTCCAGGGGAAAGGCATACCGCACCGGATCCTTGTAAAATTTCGGCAGAAAGGAGTTCTCCTCAAACTGCTCCAGGATCAGCGAAGCATTCATCTCCGATGCCATACGCGAGGCCAGCGAGGTCTTTCCCGCTCCGATATTGCCCTCGATGACGATGTAAGAATACAAAAGCGTTATAAGTTTGGCAGTAGGCAACAGGCAGTAGGCAACAGGCATTAAAAGTTAAGTTGCTTTATCCATTGTCAATTATCAATTGTCAATTATCAATTATCAATTATCAATTATCCATTGTCCATTGTCCATCATCCTTGCTCAAAGAAATGCCCACTTCACTACCCCGGTCCGATCATTACAGTTCTGTAAAATTACGGAAATTGTTTTCTTCAACAAAGGATGAATAAATTCCGGGGCAATCTCGGCCAGGGGTGACAGTGTGAACCTCCGCTCATGCAACCGGGGATGCGGAACCATCAGGGTATCGGTGAAGATCAGCTGGTCTCCGTAAAACAGCAGGTCGATGTCGATCGTTCGGCCGGAGTAGCTGGATGCTGGTTGGCCGTATGGCTGGATATTGGTAGCGCAGGACTTGCGGTTGGCATCGGGTCTGATACGGCCGAGCCGGGTTTCTGTCTCCAGGAGTCGGGTTAGCAGATCTTCCGGGCTGAGCTGGGTATCGATCTCGAGCACCTGATTCAGAAAAGGAATGTCGTCGGAGAAGCCCCAGGGCTCGGTCTCATAAACAGAAGATGACCGGATCAGGGTCCCTGCATGAAGCTGCAAGAGATCACAGGCCTGCTTCAGGTAATCTTGCCGGTTGCCGCGGTTACTGCCCAGGAGCAGGAAGATATCTCTCATCGCGTGTAAAGCTTCTTCAGCAAGGCATCTATTTTTATCCCGTATTCAGGATCGGTGGCCCACCGGCCGGTAAGATCATAGATGGTGAAGACAGTACCCCGGCGGACACGGCCAAAACGTTTATCCACGGCAGGTGTCTTTATGGGTTCGATGCTCGCATAGGCCTTCAGGTGCTGGATATGGGCCCTCACCCCCTCCTCCATCGATCGAAACCAGTCTCCGGCTGTCAGGTTATCGGTGGCGCCAAGTCCGCAGAAATTATTCTGAAACCGGCTAACCGTTCCATCAAACCGAAGGAACCCGGTCTCCAAGCACATCTGACAAACCGCCACCTCGTAATTAATTCCCTCCCGCTCACTTTCCTTAATGTAAGTTTTGACCAGTTTCTCCACATAGACGGGATCGAGCGTACGGTTATGGTCGATCATAAAACTGACCAGATGCTGCAGAGGTTTCAGCCCACGATCCAAAATGAAAATTGAGGGAGGCATGGCCGGTTTTTCACTCCCCTTCATCGAAATCAGTTTATCTCCCTCTCCCTCCGTCAAAGAAAGAACATGCCAGGTCGGAAATAGCAAACACAAGATTAGGATTAGTCTTTTGTAAATCATCCGTTCGGGTTTCAAAACTGTGGCAATGATAGCCATTCCGGTTGTTGCATCCGGCCTTCATCGCAACTTTTTATCCACAATCTGTTGTTCATTGGTTTTTTTTATATTTGCTTTAAATATTCAAGAACCTCCCTTATGAAACAATTTTTCAAATTCATGTTCGCTTCCATGCTCGGAACGTTCCTGACCCTGATCCTCATGCTGCTCATCTGTATCGGCATCATCGCCGGCATCATCGCCGCCACCTCCGATGAAGAGGTTATGATCTCCAAAAACACCATCCTTCATCTGAAATTCGATAAAAACATTGTGGACAGAAGCTCGAAAATGCCCTTCGATCTCTCTTTCATGGGGACACAGAAGAGCATCGGGTTGAACGACATCCTCGATAACATTCGGAAAGCCAAGACAGATGACAATATTGCCGGGATATATCTCGACCTTTCCGGTATCCCTGCCGGGATATCCACCATCAGCGAAATTCGCGAAGGACTGGTCGACTTCAAGAAATCGGGAAAATTCATCTGGGCTTACAGCGAGGCTTACGGACAGGGGGCCTATTATCTGGCGACCGCGGCCGACAAGATTTTCCTGCATCCCAACGGAATGTTGCTCTTCAAGGGCATCAGCGCAGAACCTGTGTTCATCAAAGGAACCCTTGAAAAACTGGACATTAAGGTTCAGGTGATCCGCCACGGAAAATTCAAAGCGGCAACAGAACCCCTTTTCCTCGATAAAATGAGTCCCGAAAACCGGAAACAGATTATCGCGATCATCACCGATATCTGGGATAAAATCGTTATCGGGATCTCGGAAAGCCGCAATATCGGTCTGCAGGAACTGAACCGCATAGCCGACAGCATCCTCATCGAAACTCCCGAAGATGCCCTCAAGTATAAATTCGTTGATCAGATCGCCTATAAAGACGAACTCATCAAGGAATTGAAGAAAAAACTGGCCATCGGGGAGAAAAAGAAGATCAATTATGTGACCTTGGAAAATTATACCAATGTCGCTGAAAAAACAAAATCCGGGACAAAAAAGGATAAAATTGCCGTGATCTATGCCAGCGGCACCATCGGAGGTGGCGAAGGCGACGAACAGTCAATCGGCTCTGAACGCATCTCCAAAGCCATTCGCAAAGCCCGTGAAGACGAAAAGGTGAAGGCCATTGTGTTCCGCATCAACTCCGGCGGAGGAAGTTCACTGGCCTCTGATGTGATCTGGCGAGAGATCGACCTTGCACGCCAGGTAAAACCGGTGGTAGCCTCCTTCGGCGATGTTGCCGCCAGCGGCGGATATTATATCGGCTGTGCGGCCACCAAAGTCCTTGCCGACCCCACCACCATCACCGGTTCTATCGGAGTTTTTGGAGTGATCCCCAACTTCCAGGGACTCTTCAACAACAAACTCGGGATCACCTTCGATGAAGTCAAAACCAATGCCAATGCCGACCTCATTTCCGTTAATAAGCCGCTGCCTGCATACCAGGCAATGTTGCTGCAACGGGAAGTCGATCATACCTACGAGGTCTTCATCGGAAAGGTAGCCGATGGCCGTAAACTTTCCAAGGCACAGGTCGATAGCATAGGACAGGGTCGTATCTGGAGCGGTACAGCTGCAAAAAAAATCGGACTGATTGACGAATTCGGAGGACTCACCAAAGCCATTGAACTTGCCGCTGAACTGGCCAAAATAAAAGATTACAGGATATTGTCGCTCCCCGAACAGAAAGATGCCCTTCAACAGATCATCGACGAACTGACAGGAAATAATCCCTCCTCCGCCATCCGTGAAGCGCTGGGCGAAGACTACCGGTATTTCCAGTACATCAGGGAGATCAGGGAGATGAAGGGGATGCAAGCAAGAATGATGATAGATTTGGGAATTATTTTATAATTGATAATGGATAATTGACAATTGACAATTATTTGTAAGATATTATGAAAGGGGAAAATATCGTAAAGGAAAAGTCTTATCAATTTGCACTTCGGATTGTCAAGTTAGATAAATATTTACGCGATAAAAAAAAGGAGTTCGTACTTGCAAGGCAAATTTTACGTTCAGGAACTTCAATTGGTGCTTTGGTGAATGAAGGTGAACAGGCAGAAAGCAAAGCAGATTTCATTCATAAATTTGCTATCGCTTTAAAAGAGGCAAACGAAACCGATTATTGGCTAAGCATTCTAAAAGACAGCGAATTAATCACAACCAATATGTATAATTCTCTTCATCTTGATTTATTGGAACTTCTGAAATTGTTAACATCCATCATAAAATCCACAAAAAAAATGGATAACTGATGATTGTCAATTATCCATTTTCAATTGTCAATTTAATTATTATCTCATCGGATAACGCTTGAAAATCTCCTCGCTCTTCATGAGGATGTCAATGTACTGCGCACGTTTGTAAGCAAAAGGCTCCTTCATGTTCTTGCGGGATAATTTGCCTTTTAACTCCCCGATGGAGGCATATTTTTTATGCTCCATCCACGAATCAAGCTCCTCCAGGATATTCCCGATCTGGCCGATACCATGCTTGTAAAGGGCACTTACCACCTGCACACAATCGGCGCCGGCCAGCAGCATCTTGGCCACATCCCTTCCGGTGAAGATACCCGTGTTTGCACAGATTGAACCCCGGATCTCTCCATACAGTAAGCCCACAAACCGCAATGGCAGACGATTATCCTCTTCGTGGCTCAGGTTATACGGGAAGTGATGATTCTCATCCTCCAGATCGATATCGGGGTGGAAAAGCCTGTTGAACAATACAAAACCATCGGTACCAGCATAGTACATCTGCTGAATCACCATCAGTGCATTGGTATAAAAGGGACTGAGCTTGACACTCACTGGGATTTTGACATTTTTTTTAACCTCTGAAATAATATCTAGTTGCCCATTGATGATCGATTTGCCCTCCTTCTTGAAATCGCCGGGCATGGAATAAAAATTCAACTCGAGCGCATTGATACCCGTATTTTCAAGTTGTTTGGCATACTCCACCCAGGTTTCATCAAAGGTACAGTTAAGACTGGCAATCACCGGAATATTGACGGCATTGACCACCTTTTTCAAATGACTCAGGTGTTCGCGCGGTCCGGCATGTTCAATGTCGGGAAACAGGCTGATCATCTCTGCATGACGTTCGTTGTATTGGTTCAACTCTTCGCTCAGCTGAAGGCGTTCCAGTTCGATCTGCTCCTCAAAAAGACTTTTGTAAACAATGGCCGCTGCTCCGGCCTCCTCCATTTTCCTGAGGTTGTCGATATCCTTCACCAGGTTACATGCACCCACGATCACGGGATTCTTCAACTGAAGCCCCATGTATTTTGTAGATAAATTGGCCATAACAGGTTAGATTTGGATTAATTGTCAAAAATAGCAGGAAATTGATAATGGACAATTGATTATTGACAATTATCCATTATCAATTGTCAATTATTTCTCATAATTCATCTCCGCCAGCCTGCGATAACGATCGTACCTCCATTTGGCATCATGTTCGGCAGCTTTGAAAAGCTCTTCTGCCTCTTCCGGGAACATCTTCTGGAGCGAGGAATAGCGGACTTCCCCGCTGAGGAACTCCTGGAATTTCGTCCAATCCGGTTCTTTTGAGTCAAGCAGGAAAGGATTTTTGCCCTCGTTGCCCAATACCGGGTTGTAACGGTACAACTGCCAGTAACCCGATGCCACGGCGCGATCCATCTCTTCCTGGGTTTTGCCCATACCGAGACGCATACCATGGTTTATACATGGGGCATAAGCGATCACGAGCGATGGTCCTTTGTAGGCTTCTGCCTCTTTAACAGCGCGGAAAAGCTGGCTGTTGTTGGCGCCCATGGCAACCTGCGTGACATAGGCATAACCATAGGTCATGGCCATGGCTCCCAGATCTTTCTTGCGAACTTTTTTACCGGAAGCAGCAAATTTGGCTACAGCGCCCACCGGGGTTGACTTTGACGACTGGCCGCCGGTATTGGAATAGACCTCCGTATCGAGAACCAGGATGTTGATATCCTCTCCGGAGGCAATCACATGATCCAGTCCGCCGTAACCGATATCATAGGCCCAGCCGTCGCCCCCGATCACCCAGATCGATTTCTTCACGAGATACTGGCGGAGCGCCATGATATCCCTGGCCAGCGGGTTGTTTTCCTTTTCCAGTATCGGTATCAGTTTTGCCGTGGCTGCCTTTGACAGGGCTGCATCGTACATCCCGTCGATCCACTCTTTCATGGCTTCAAGGGTAGCCACACCCATCATGTTTTCTTTGATGGCTGTGCGCATCTTGCCGGCCATGCGTTTGCGTAGCTGTGCAATGGCAACGGCCATGCCATAACCATATTCGGCATTGTCCTCAAACAGGGAATTGGCCCAGGCCGGACCCTGTCCCTCTGTATTTGGACGATAGGGGGTAAAAGGAGCAGTACCCCCATAGATCGAAGAACACCCCGTGGCATTGGCAATCATCATCCGTTCACCGAACAGTTGTGTCAGTAACTTTATATAAGGGGTTTCACCGCAACCTGCGCAGGCTCCCGAGAACTCAAACAGGGGCTGTGAAAACTGGCTGTTTTTAAATGTCTTGAAACGGTCGATGGTATCGGTTTTGTAGGATACCTTGTTGAACAGCCAATCCCAGTTGGTGGTCTCCGGCATCTGTGATCCGAGTGTTTTAAACTCCAGCGCCTTGGTCTTGGCCGGACAAACATCGATACAGTTGCCGCAGCCGGTGCAGTCGAGCACGCTCACCTGGATACGGAATTCCATCCCTGCGAGCTCCTTGCCCACAGCCTTCAGGGTAGTCAAACCGGCAGGAGCGTTGGCCTTCTCGGTTTCATTCAACAGGAAAGGACGGATGGCAGCGTGCGGACAAACGTAAGCACACTGGTTACACTGGATGCAGTTCTCATGCAGCCAGAAGGGGACATTGACAGCAATCCCGCGTTTTTCAAGCTGGGTGAGACCACTTGGAAAGGTCCCGTCCTCGCGTCCCAAAAAGGCGCTCACAGGGATATCGTCACCATTCATGGCACTTACCGGTTCGAAGATCTGTTTCACAAAAGGATCGATGTTCGGATCGTCTGCTTTCGGCTTCACTTCAAGGGCTGCCCATTCGGCCGGAATTTCAATTTTCGTCAGTTCACCGCCACGGTCAATGGCCTCGTTGTTCATCTTCACGATCTCCTCACCCTTGCGGCCATAAGTCTTGTAAATGGCCTTTTTCATATCGGTCACCGCGTTTGCAAAGGGGATCACACCCGAAACCTTGAAAAAGGCTGATTGCATGATGGAGTTGGTACGGTTTCCAAGGCCTATCTCTTCGGCGATCTTGGTGGCATCGATGATGTAGAAATTGATCTTATGGATGGCAAGGTACTTCTTCATGCTATCGGGAAGGCGGCGTTTCGTCTCCTCTGCATCCCAGATGGAATTGAGCAGGAAGGTTCCGCCATCTTTCAACCCCTTCAGCAGGTCATATTTGTCAAGATAAGCAGGCACATGACAGGCCACGAAATCAGGGGTGATCACCAGGTAGGGCGAACGGATGAGCTGGTCCCCGAAACGAAGATGGGAAACAGTAACCCCGCCTGATTTCTTGGAATCGTAGGCAAAATAGGCTTGTGCATATTTATCGGTATTGTCGCTGATGATCTTGATGGAGTTCTTGTTGGCTCCCACTGTGCCATCGGAACCAATACCGAAAAACTTCGCGGAGTAGGTGCCTTTCGGGGCGATGTCCACTTCCGGAAGCAAAGGCAGTGAATGGAATGTCACATCATCGACAATCCCTAAGGTGAAATGATTTTTAGGCTCATTGGCCTTCAGGTTATCGAATACCGAGATGATCTGTGAAGGCGTAGTATCCTTTGAGCTCAGACCATAACGACCGGCGATGATCATCGGGCGGTTATCCCGTTCATAGAAAATATCGCGGATATCAAGGAACAAAGGATCGCCATTGGCGCCAGGTTCCTTCGTGCGGTCAAGAACACAGATGCGTTTCACCGATGCAGGAAGCACATCGAAGAAATATTTTGCAGAGAAGGGACGGTAAAGGTGAACGGTGATCAGTCCCACCTTCTCCCCTTTCGCCATCAGGTGATCGATCACCTCTTTGGTGGTATCGGTGATGGAACCCATGGCCACGATGATGTTTTCAGCATCCGGGTGACCGTAATAGGTAAAAGGATGATATACACGACCGGTCAGTTTAGAGATCTCTTGCATGTAAGCTTCCACGATATCGGGAACGGGTTCATAAAAGCGGTTCACCGCCTCTTTGGCCTGAAAAAAGATATCCGGATTCTGCGCGGTACCACGGGTCACAGGGTGTTCGGGATTCAGGGCACGGTCGCGGAACTCCTGGAGTGCCTGGTAATCGATCAGTTTGGCCATATCATCATTGCTGAAGGCTTCGATCTTCTGAATCTCATGGGATGAGCGGAATCCGTCGAAAAAATGAACGAAAGGCAGACGTGCTTTTATGGCGCTGAGATGTGCAACGCCGGCCAGGTCCATGATCTCCTGGATACTTCCGGTGGCCAGCATGGCAAAACCGGTTTGGCGGGTTGCATAAACATCGCTGTGATCGCCGAAGATGGAGAGGGCATGAGCCGCCACCGTACGGGCGCTCACATGAAATACACCGGGGAGCAATTCACCGGCAATCTTGTACATGTTGGGGATCATCAGCAGAAGTCCCTGGGAAGCAGTAAAAGTGGTGGTGAGCACACCGGCCTGTAACGAGCCATGCACCGCGCCGGCAGCGCCGGCTTCACTCTGCATTTCCACTACCTTGACCTCATCGCCAAAGATGTTCTTGCGACCATGAGCTGCCCATTCATCAACGTTTTCGGCCATGTTCGACGACGGTGTGATGGGATAGATCGCTGCCACTTCCGAGAACATGTACGCGATATGCGATGCAGCCTGATTCCCGTCACAGGTTAAAAAAGTTTTAATTTTGTTCATAATATATTGATTTATAAATATTTAGTTCCCTTGTTGTGAATCTTCTAACAAGTTGCAAAAATACAAATTTTATTCTGATTGATCGCAAAATTTTTTGGACACTGGATTGATGCCTGACTGCCGAAGGCAGGGATGCCAAATTGCCCGATGATAAATGCAACAAACTGAACTGTCGAATATTGAACAATGAATTTTGAACCATGAACTGGTTGCTGACATTTTTAATCTTGCAATGACATTTTATCGCCGTAGGCGATACACTCCTGTAGCAAGGAGTAATTAGTGGGTTTTTCGTCCGGCCGCAAGGCCGGAAATTGGTTGGCTGGATGGTGTAATCTGGATGCTGGATAACTATATTACTAGATGACTGGATTTTTTAAACACTCGATGAATGGATTTATTGATTGGTTTTGATGGATTGGGTTTTGATGGATTGGGTTTTGAATTTCTATCGCCGTAGGCGATACACTCCTGTAGCATGGAGTAAGTAGTGGGTTTTTCGTCCGGCCGCAAGGCCGGAAATTGGTTGGCTGGATGGTGTAATCTGGATGCTGGATGGTGTAATCTGGATGCTGGATGGTGTAATCTGGATGCTGGATGGTGTAATCTGGATGCTGGATCTTTTCTATCTTTGCATCCCATGTCAACACTGATGTTATATCCACCCAGTTTTGAAGAGAAACTGGGATTCGACCAGATCCGGGAGATCCTTCGGTCGCATTGCCTTTCAGCGATGGGAAGGCAATGGGTAGATAAAATCTCTTTCTCCTCCGATGCTGAAGAGATAGGCATTCTGCTTGCCCAGACAAAAGAGATGAAACATATTCTGCAATCCGGGGAGAAATTTCCTTCCCAGGACTATTACGACCTTGTTCCTCTTCTCCTGCATCTTCGCATCCTGGGCTCCCACCCCGAACCCGAACAACTGTCGGAACTTAAATTATCACTGACAACCATCCTGGATCTTATCCATTTTCTTACCTCCAACAAAGAGAAATATCCAATCCTGAACAGATATGTTCCCGATGAACAGGTTTCAAATGGAAATTGTCAAGTATCCGTAATCCATCTGCTCTCCTCCTGCATACAAAAGATCGATCTCCTCATCAACGAAAAATCAGAGATAAAATCTACCGCCTCTCCTGCCTTGCAGAAGATACGCAAGGAAAAGATCACCAAACAAGCCCTGGTTGAACGGAAAATCGTGCAGAGCTTCAAGCTGGCGCGTCAGAGCGGGTGGACCCCCGACGATGCCGACATCACCATCCGTAACGGGAGGCTTGTCATCCCCGTGACCAACACCCATAAACGCCGGATCCCGGGATTTCTCCATGACGAGTCAGCCACCGGACAAACGGTTTATATTGAACCTGCGGAGATCTTCGAAACCAACAACGAGATCCGTGAGCTCGACTATGCCGAACGGCGTGAGATCGTGCGCATCCTCATTGAATTCGCCAACTTCATCCGTCCCGGCATCGATGCCCTGATCAGTGGCTATGTTTTCTTGGGTAAAATTGACTTCATCCGGTCAAAGGCACTGTTTGCCATCGAAATAAATGCAAACTTACCTGTATATATCTCACAGCATCCCTTCCTCCGGCAGGCAGCATCCGGCACCTGGCATCAAGCCATCCATCCATTGCTGTTTCTTTCCCACCGGAAGCAGAAAAAAATCATTGTGCCCCTCGACATATCCCTGAATCCCGCTCAGCGTATCCTGATCATCTCCGGACCCAACGCAGGGGGCAAATCGGTATGCCTTAAGACAGTCGGATTGGTGCAGTACATGTATCAATGCGGATTGCTTCCCCCGGTAAGAGAGGATTCGGAGTTCTGCATCTTCCGGAAAATTTTCATCGATATCGGTGATGAGCAATCCATCGATAACGACCTCAGCACCTATACCTCAAAACTGCTGAACCTTAAATCTTTTATCGAAAATATCGATGATCAATCGCTGTTCCTGATCGACGAACTGGGTACCGGGACCGATCCCTCGCTGGGCGGTGCCATTGCCGAAGCCACGCTGGAGGCGCTCAATGCCAAAGGTGCCTGTGGTGTGGTGACCACCCATTACTCCAACCTGAAGCTCCTGACCGGTCGCGA
>Ga0247841_10012248_pt1 | contig 11228 bp, 15 predicted proteins | sample LaCruzMarch2015__2_FD_192410 | JGI IMG/M metagenome (GOLD analysis project Ga0247841, IMG submission 192410) | Freshwater microbial communities from meromictic Lake La Cruz, Castile-La Mancha, Spain - LaCruzMarch2015_18m | ecosystem: Environmental > Aquatic > Freshwater > Lake | place: Spain...
CACAGAAAAAGTTGATTTTATCAAGAATGGAGATGTTGCAGTTGTTAAATTGAAGCCAATGGGCAACTTAGTTATAGAAAAACAATCAGACAATCCTAACATGTCAAGATTTGCAATAAGAGATGCTGGAGCTACAGTTGCAGCTGGAGTTTGCATTGACCTTGTTCCAAAGAAAATAGTTTAATAGAAATATAAAACTAAAAAACCCAATTCTCACAAACTAAACCTATTACTTACTAAAGTAAAAACTTTCTAAAAAATACTATGACAACTTCTAATACATTCCACTTGTTTTTGAATAAGATAAATAGTTTTGGATCTGTATTCCCGGGAATATTCTGGGCTTCAATTATATTTAGTTTTTTGAATAAGAAATAAGTATTATTTTTTGGCGAGTTTCCATAAATTTTCAAAGAATGATCTAAATGATTTAGAGATTTGCTCATTTTTAATTAAAAGGCAAGAAGGTTCATCTTCATAAGTTTGTATTAACACGCTCTCTTTTAATATGCCTATTGCTGAAGGTGTTATACTTTCCAGATACCGAATTTCGGTTTGTTTTATGTTTTTAAATATTTTATCCACTTTTTTATCTCTCTGTGAAAAGATAAACCTTCCTTTTATTTTTCTACTGGCCCTCTCTTTATGCCATTTTTCCCACATTATATTAAAAAATTCTCCTTTGTCTCCACGGACACCCATGGCAAGAGCTTCGTCATCTTGATTTAATTCATCTAACGCTTGGAAAATTGCAGTTTTTATTCCTTCTGCCCCCAGAAAGAGAGTCGTTTCATGCCTTTTTTTATGCATATCTTGTATACTTGTTAAGAAAGGCATTTCTTTCTGTACCTCTTTTTCCGTTTGTACTAATTTTTCTTTTTCTTCATTTAGATAATCAAAAATTCTTTTAGGAGAAGAAGCAGAAAAGTATTTGGTCTTATTTTTTACTATATGAGAGACAAGCCCCTTATCTTCAAGTTTATCTAATATCTGATACACTTTTCCTCCAGAAATCTTCGCTTTTTCAATAATTTTTCCAGTTGTAGTCTCTCCAATATTTAAGAGGGTTAGGTAAACTTTTATTTCTCCTTTTGTGAATCCCAAGTCTTCCAAAGTCTTTTCTATCATTCTAGTATAGAATCTTTAGACTATTTAAACTTTATTATTTATTCCCCACCTGGTGGGAGATAAGCTATAAGAAGGAGCATGTTGTTACTAATCTGTGCTAAAAACACGACGATAAAACACAAAATGACAAAAAATGAACAAACAAGACAAGAACAAGAACCCATAATACAAACAGAAAGAAGTTCTATATCGTTTATAGAAACTTCAAGATTTTATAATAAATATGGGATAGAAACATATCCCCCTTTTTCAAAAGTAAAGGAAAGTACCATGAAAAGTATACTGGCTTTAGAAGACAATTATAATCTTTCCGGGGGAAGAATAATCGTTGTTCCCAGCATTACTGCTTGTTCTAATGAAAAAATACGAATACATCCCCATCTCTATTTGTTCAATAAAGAAGGAGATATTAAATTAACATCAAAAACAGACTGGAATAGCAAGGATATCAATTCTCTTTGGGCTGTTTCTGAGGCGGGTCCCAATTGGATATCCTTATGGGAACCTGCTAATATAAGAGAAAAGCTTAGTGATGGCGTGACTATTCCTTGGGGGCTTACCTTAGACTTTTTGGCATGCAAAGATTATGATAAAATCAATACAAAAGTATTATTAGACAGGTCTTTAACGTATTTTCTTAATTATGCCCAGCATATTCATGCTGGTGATAGCCCAACAATTTCAGCAAGAGTAAATGATAATAATATGGATGCTACTAAGTCCGATGAATTCTTGCCAAGATTATATGATTTTAGCAATGGAAAAATAGAATTAAAAACAGGACAAGGAACGGCAATAGATATACACTATGATAATAAACCAGTTTCTATCAATCAATTAAAAAAATATGGTCTGAAGGATAAATTAAAATGAAATACGGAAAATATTGGGCTCGGCCAGAAGACTGGAGAAAAAATAGCCCAGACCTTTACGATGAGATCATAACAAAGGGAAAAGAAATAGGGAGACAGGAGGGGGATAGATGGGGAATTCAGATGGTTTTTGATATTAATGGAGTTGCATTCTCTTTTAAAACTGTTAGCTCAGTGCGCGGCTCTGGTGGAAGAACCGGAATAGAATGGGGATACATTTCTGCTGCGAGTAGTGAAGATCTAGAGAAGTTTCTAGTTGAGTTCTCTTTAGAGAAAAGGGGGACAGTGGTCAAAAATGAATAAATCCTTCACCATCACGAAAAAAATCGCAAAACATGGAAACCAGGCGGTAATAATCGTACCTTCTTTGTTACAAGATAAACTCTGCCCAGGAACTCTAGCACAGATTACAATAGAAGTTATAGACTAGCAAAAACAATAATAACCTTTAAATACCAACTTTCTCTAAAAAATTATAATATGGCATTCAAAATAAACATATCCTATAAAGGAAGAACATTCAAGCTTGAGACAGAAAACGAATCTCTTATAAGAATGAAAATCGGCGATAAAATAAATGGAGATGTAATATCTGCAGATTTTGATGGTTACGAGCTAGAAATATCCGGAACCTCGGATATAGCGGGATTTCCTGGAATAAAAGGCGAAATAGGAAATCATCTTAGAAGACTTCTTTTAACAAAAAATGACAAGGGTATGAATCAAACAAGGCCTGGCGGTTTAAGACTTAAAAAAACAGTCAGAGGAGAAGAAATCGGAGAAAAAACAGTTCAGATAAATATCAAAGTTCTTAAAGAAGGCAAAAAGAAGTTCGATGAGATTTGCCCTGCAAAAGTTAAGGAAGAAAAGAAAGTTGAAGCGCCTGCGACACCAGCGGCTTAATTATAGAATTTTATAAGAATTAATCTTTCTTTGTTCTCCAAAAATACCATCAGCATACAAATCATTTATCAAATATTTTTGATCAGGATTTTTCATTAGAATTATTGATTTAACTTCTTCAGGAGTTAATTTTCTCTTTTCACCGAATTTATCATTTACTCGAGAACTTATCGCATCATAAAAATCTGCTAGAGATAATATTCTAGCAAAAAAGTCTATCATTAGCTTGGTATTTGGAGAAAAAGGTATGTTTGATTTGGGCAATTTTTTTGGATATCCTTTTTCTTGATAACGATGATGCCTAAGCGCTATTTCAGCAGAAAATTCATGTATGCCCCGCAATACCTGATAAGTGTATTCTGGGTGTTTCTTGATTTTTTTCATATCCTCTTCATTAAATCCCTCTGTTTTCTTTAAAACTTCTGGCGGCACTAGAAATTTTCCAATGTCATGCAAAACGCCTGCATAAAACATAACTTTTGGATCGAGGTGCATGTGTCTTGCTATTTCTGCAGAAATAATACCGACTCTTATACTATGTTCATAGGTAGGTATATCTTTGTTTCTTAAAATAATCAACGGTGCTTTAATAGAGCCCCTATCTTTCCGAGATATACCTAAATCTAAGAATTCGTTCTCAAGTTGTTCTTCAAGGGTTCTCATAATTAAGAGTATGAATTTAATCTTATAAAGATTATTGGGATGTATACTTGATTTGATCACAACTTATTTAAACAATATACTTTGTTCGTACTATGGGAGATTTGAACAATGGCAAAACTAGTAAGAGACAAAATACCTGAAAGAATAACAAAAAGTGGAAGAGTCCCAGTTACACATATAGCTCCTGATGAAGAATATAAAGAAGGATTAAAAAACAAGCTCCAAGAAGAGTTTAAGGAATTCTTTGAATCAGAAAGTGATGAGGAGATGGCAGATATTATGGAGGTAATATATGCTATATGTGATTATAAGAAATTCAATATGAAAAAGCTCGAGCTTTTAAGAAAAAAGAAAGCGGAAGAAAGAGGCAGGTTCAAAAAGAGAATAATTCTGGATGAAGTAAGATAATAATTCCCATTTTTTCTTAAAGCATAATTTAAAAACCCCCACGTCCTAAAACTATCATGAGAATAAAAGAGATAATGAAAGAAACATTAACTGTTTCTCCGAAGATTAGTCTTAAAGATGCTGCTGAAAAAATGAACAATAATGCAGTTGGTTCTTTAGTAGTTGTTGATGGTAATAGGGCAGTTGGAATAATAACCGAGAAGGATATTATTGGGAATATTTCAAGTTTAAAGAAGAAGATTTCTGAAGTCATGTCAAAACAAGTTGTCTCTATAGATGAAAGTGAAAATATAGACAATGCAGCAGAATTAATGGCAAAAAGCAAGATAAAGCATCTTCCTGTTACCAGTGAAGAGGAGATTGTAGGAATAATAACAATAAGTGATTTGATAAAGCATTGCGAAGATTTGAACGAAGATTTTTTCCTGGATTAAGATGCAAACCACTAAAACAACATATGCAATACCGGCGACAATTATTATTTTAATGATCTTCTCATTAACGCTTATCTCTGCAATAGAAACAACTTCAGATTCAACTCCCGGATTTTTTGTAAAGTTTATCAACTGGTTTAAAAATATTTTCTCAAAAACAGATAATATCACAATCAATCAGACCAATAATAACCAAACAAAAGTTATAACAACAAATGAAACAAAAACACTTCCAAAAGCAGTAGAATACAAGGACAAAATTTCTTTTTATAACTTTACAGACCCGAATGAAAATGCCTTCACAATTAATCTTCCAAATGGATGGCAGGCGTCTAAAGAATCTGGCCTAGTAAGACCATACATTGATGCAGGAGTCATGCTTCAAGTTAACTCTCAAAAGAACCAAGGATTCTTTTATATTAGTCCTTATTACTTATATGCTACACCAAACGATTTGTTAACTTTTGCAGGATTTACAGAGGGCAAATATTATAACACGATGATGGTAAAAGAATATGCTGAAGCAAAAGATTATCTAAATGATTATATCCACCAGTTAGATGTTGAAACAAAAATTATCGAAATTATTGACCGGCCGGATTTAATAAAAGACAATCTTGGACCATTAATTACAAAACAATCTGCCGCAGAGATAACCTATTTATCAAATCCAGGACCAAATCAAATAAAAAATAAAGTTGTTGTCTATATTTATCTTCTTGAAACAGGAAGCACGGGAATATGGGTATCAAGTTTATTTGGATATTCTTCTCCTGAAAATCTTTTTAATGAAACAGAATATCTTGTTCTTAAATCAACAGAGACATTTAAAGTTAATCCTGAATGGGCAAAAAGAGAAGCTCAAGAGGTAAATAAAAGGCTAGGCATAATTTCATCTACACAAGATTCAATATCTGAGACTATTTCTTCAACATTTGAATATAAAAGTAAAAGCATGGATGAGATTAATGACCGATGGAGCAAAACAATTTTGGGTATTGAAGAAGTTTATAATCCAGATACCGGCGAGATGCATGTTGTTGACAGCGGCTCAAAATATTATTGGATTAACAATAAAAATGAGATTTATGGTACTGACGTTTATGAAAGCCCAAACTTGCAGGAAGATTTTAAATTAATGAACTGTCCCGATTGTACTGACTGACTTCCTGATTAAAATCCATAGTTAACTTTATAAGTATTCTGAAGTTTTATCTTATCATAGCGGGGTAGAGGAGCCAGGAGTCCTCATCGGGCCCATAACCCGGAGATCGGTGGTTCAAATCCACCCCCCGCTATTAGTAGATTTGAATATATTGGGGCAAATTTAAATAGTGGTGGTACTTGGACATCTCATGGTACAAAAAATAAAATGTCCGAAGTGTAAACATGAATGGGAGACTAAATCTAAATTAGTTATGGTTACCTGCCCTTCTTGCCAGTTAAAGGTAAGATCAAAGAAGAAGTGAAAAATAAAAAATGAGCGGACCGGGCGAAGGAAAAATTCTGATAGGAAAAGCGAACGTTTACATTCATGAGAAAGGAAAGTCAAATGCGAGCGTGACTCATGTAGATATAGAACTCGATGAACTTAATGATATTCTGAAGCCTGGCGAGAATTCTTTTGTTGGAAGCAAAGAAGGCGGTGTTTTTATCGGCTTGAAAAAAGAGATGATAACGCGCGCAGAGAAGATTTTGAAAGAAAAACGATAATCAAAATATTTTTTCTATCTTATAACCTTTAATCTTTCCAGTGTGAGTTTGCAAAACTACCCAGAATTTTAATCGTATCAGGATGTTTATGTTTTGGATCTAATGAATATTTTAGTGCTTGCAAAGCAATTCTGACATTCTCATCGTTTTCATGTCCATCTAACTCTATATAAAAATAATACCCTTTTTTTCCATCTGGCCGGGAATGTAATCCTTCTAAGTTTATATGTTGGGAGCAAAGTATATTCAAACAATCTGCAAGAACTCCGGGCCTGTCTCTTATTGGTGGATGAATAGCGAGTATTATCTTATCATCTCCGGTGTGTGTATTTTCATCTTTTCCTAGAACTACAAATCTTGTGCTATTACTCGGACAGAGATCTGATGCGATTACTTTTAATCCAGATTTTAATAATGCCTCTCTTGGAGCAATTGCAGCTGCATCTAGTAATTTTTCTTTCGATATATATTCTACTGCTTCTGCGGTACTTGCAGTGGCAATAGTTGTTGCATCAGGAAAGTTAGCTGCAATAAAACCATTACATTGTTCTAGTGCCTGATCTTTAGAATAAATTCTTAATATTGAAGAATGACTCTTTAATGTACCAAGGTAATGAACAACCTTAATAGCCTTTTCTTGGATTATTCTTACATTACCGCATCTTGTTAAAGAATCGAATGTTTGAATGACCGGACCATTATAAAAATTTTCAAGAGGTACAACTGCCCTTGCTACTTTTCCATTTTCTACAGCCATAACCACATTTCTTATGGGCTGAATCGGAATTAAATCACCCCCCGGGAATATTTCCTTTGCAACTCTCTCTGTAAACGTATTTTTGGGCCCCAAATATGCTATTTTCATTTTATTAAAACGGGACAGTCCTTTAAAAAAATATATATTCCTGATTATGATTAAGTTTTTATACCCCCTTTTTGTTGATTTATCATGGGATTAACTGATTTATTCAAAAAAAAGGGAGGAAGATGGGGCACAGATCACATCACACTAGCAGAAGAATTTGAAAACAAGGGAGATTTTCTATCTGCAATATCGGAATATGGAAAAGTTATAAAAGAAAATTATTCTGACAAAGAACCTAAAACATACAAACACATTATGAAGAAGATTGTTGCTTGTTATGTCAAACTTGGAGACTACGATAAGGTTTTTGAAATGTGGAAATTTCAATATGAACCTTCTGAGTACACACCTCGGGAGATGTATGAACTTATTAAAATCCTTGAAGTTGGTCAGAGAAATGAGCAGATTTTACAAATATATGAACAAGCAGGAAAAGGTCTTCTTAAAAATAAGATTAATTTTTTGATAAAAATGAAAAAGAACCAAGAAGCGTATGAAGCACTTGGTGAGCTTTTATCCTATGTTTCTGAATCAACTCCCGGAATTGAAAAGTTTTGGCTTATGAGAGGAAAACTAGCGATGAGCTTGGGAAAATGGGCAGATGCCAAGAGATATCTCGGAAAGATTATAGAAAAATTTCCACGAGATTCAGAAGAAGCAAGAAAGTTAAGAGATATGTGCTTGAAACATGCAGAAGAAGAGTAGTTAGAGTTTCTATAAATAAAATGTTTAAAACAGACAAGGCATCATTAGAAAAATTATCCTTTGCATTTAACGAGCAAGATATTTCAAGAATTTCTAGATTATTAGAACTATTAAAACTGGGGGAGTTATCTACTTTATCTCAAGACGAAATAAATAGATTACAAGAAGGAATAGCTGAGATAGGAAAGTTAAAATTAGAGGGCAAGATTTATGCTTTTGAGGTAGATGATTCTTATGCCCGTAACCAGGGTGGAAATGCAGGAGAAGGTGTTGAGTTATACCTCCGGCAAGGAGATACTCTAAAAGATTTTTGCATAAATCCTGATAGAGATTGGGTTCTTAAAGTTGATCAAACATTAGAGTTATTAAAGAAGAAGAAAATAAAAACTCTCTATACTGGAGAAATAGATTCTATAAATGGTTTTTTAGGACTTGAAAGAAAAAGTGATCCAGAAGATCCAATCTTTAGAACTAAGCTTGGTGAAATTTATATTTCAGAATATGTTGAAGCAGGAATAAAAGTAGTAATGTTAGATAAATTAATTTAATATTTGCGTTAATCCCCAATTAATCTTCCTTTTTTATCAATCTAATTAGAGCATAAATGAACAATCCTGCACTAATGATAAATATAAAAAAACCGGTTAAAACAATTAGCGGTGCAAATGGTTCAATCCAGGCAAATTGTTTAGTTTGGGTGATTATAGTCATCGTATAAACTCCAATTAGAACTAAGATAAATAGTGCTATACTTGTTGTTAATATTGCTTCTGGTTTCATTGTTACCTTAGTGAATTTTGCTTTATAAGAATTATTATAATCAATTATAGTTCTCATAATCTTTATAAATAAAAGAATTGACTATTAACAGAGGTGATGGTAAGGAACCGCCTTAGAATTCTGGAAAAAATGACAATAGAAAATTACAGAGCAGAAGAGCAAATTGCAGAACTTGGTCTAGCGAGAATTTTAAGAGAATGTCCGAGATTAAGAGTTTTAGACATTGGTTGCGGAAGCCAAATGTGTCTTGTTAAATATCTTAATAAACATGGATATTCTGCGGATGGTTTAGACCCCGAATTAGCTCATTTCGGAGATGGATTAATGAAGCAAAGAATTACGGCTATATGGCCAGAGAGAGGATGTATACCCGTGCCCGATGAAACTTATGACTTAGTTATAGCTCACCAGAACCCCATACTAAATGAGGGATTATCCTGTCTTCGCGATACAGAATATTTAAGATTAGCATTCGGGGAAGATTTCGAGAGGCATATGGGGATTATTGATAGAGAAGCTGTTTCTTTGATTTTAGAAGCAATGAGAGTTGTAAAAAATACGGGCGCCGGCGTGATATATCCTAATATTGATTTGCTTAAAAGAAGACTAAACGGCCAGCTTGAGTTAAGAAAATGGATAATTTCAGAAAACGAAGTAGACTGCGTCCCTTATTTCGATCAAATAGTAAGTTACGATGAGTATCTAGAAGAAGATTGCTCTTCAAGCCTCGGTAGGCGAACAATAATTACGAGAACAGAAACAAATTCCGTAATAAAGAAAGCACTTGGATTATAATTAATTTTTTTAAAACTGTTCACCTTTTAGTTATAGATAAACTTATAAGACAATATTTCATATTTTATTTATGCCCACATCGCATAACGGTATTGCAACGGATTGCTAATCCGTACCTCGCAAGGGGTGCCCAGGTTCAACTCCTGGTGTGGGCGTCGAGCACTTAAGTAAAATTAAGTGTTAAAATAAGAAGTGTGAGACGCCCCGGGCGTTAGTTTCCATTTAAGAAACTTTAAGAATATTCTAGAAATGGAAACTAACGAAGTGATTTAACATTTAAGAAACCCCGGAAATAGTATGACAAGTCAAAACGCACATAGGGTGTTAGGGTTTATTTCTTAAGAGAACTCTTTTTCTTTTCTTTCTTCATTCTTTCATATATGCTCATTCCCAAGGGAATTCCTATAGTCATGCTTACAATCAAGGCTACAATCCCGCCAATAATCCATAAAATAATCCTATAAAACTCCAAAAAGAAAGTCATGTTTACACCCAGAGTATATAGCGCCGTGAACATGAATGTCATATGAACTATAAAACTTATTATCAAAAGTACTCTTTCTTTAAATTCAAATTTATAATTTTTTGACCTCTCATTAATTAATCTAGTTGTATAAAACCCTGCAAGAATCAATAAGACCGCAACTATATATCTCGGAGCCATTTTTATTACCTCTTCTATAATTTTTGTTGTAAACTCGCGATTTAAGAAAACCAAAGCCCATCTGACAAAAATCAAGAAGATTATTGCACCTACAAACCAAGATATAATCTTTGTGGAAATATCAAGTACCCCCCTAGATTCCGGATATAATTCAAAAAATTTTACAATTTTGTTAAAAAATCTTGTTAAAAAAATTATTGCTATTGTTGAAGCCAGTATTCCACTGATAATTAATAATGCAGGATAAATTATTTGATCATACATTTTTCACATCTTTATAATATTTTATTATCTCTTGCGCTATAATGTTCCAGTCAAAATATTTGGCTCTTTTATTCGCCTTTTTTCCAACCGAGACACATTCTTTTCTATTATTCAAAAGTTCTTGTATTGTTAAGTTAGAGGGTGCTGGAATGGGTAAAAAAATATAGGATTAACTAAATTCAACAGAAGTATCTATAATTTTATTTAATTCTTTTTTAAGTTCGTTTTTAACTTGCTCAATAAGTTTATACTTTCCTGCTAATTCTTTTTGTTTATCTAAATCAAATTCTCCTTTTTTGTCAATAGGTATCTTAATGCTTATCTTCTCAATATGTGTTTTTTTAAGTCTTTTATTACCTTCCCCCACTGAATGATTAGGTAGTTCATTATCTAATAGATATTTCAAAAATTCGTAATCTAATTTATCTTTAAATTGTTCTTTTATGGTTAATAATCCCCCATGACAAGTTAAGCTAAATTTTTCGTTCCTATAAAAAACTCTACCTGCATAACCATCAATAGTCCAAGTTAGACCTTCTTGTTTGTTTATTCCTTTTTTTTCTTCTGCTTTAGTTGGATAATCATAAATATCTATTTTTGCTATTTCTCCGTTATTTTTAGTTTGCCCAGAATAAACTGGATATTTTCCTTTATGAACTGAAAAATATTTATGGTTATATTTTGCACTACCTAAATCTATATTAAAAATATCGGGGATTTTTATTGTTCCAAAGTTAGTATCTTTTCCTTCTTCAAGTGTTTTTACTTCTTGTTTAAATCCTTTTAAGCTATTTGTTGTTTCATCAAGGAGAGAAGAAAAATCAACAATATTTACTATATTTTCTTCTTCAACAATACCTAACTTTACTTTTTCTTCTTTAGTCCATAATCTATCAATAACCCAGTTACTATCTGGTTTAAAATCATTGATAGGTATAATTTTACATCTCGGAGAATTTGTTTTGAATGATTTTTTTGCACCTTTAAATTGATTGAACAAATTAACAGCTTCATTCAAATCATTTGTTTCAGGA
>Ga0247841_10012249_pt1 | contig 11228 bp, 9 predicted proteins | sample LaCruzMarch2015__2_FD_192410 | JGI IMG/M metagenome (GOLD analysis project Ga0247841, IMG submission 192410) | Freshwater microbial communities from meromictic Lake La Cruz, Castile-La Mancha, Spain - LaCruzMarch2015_18m | ecosystem: Environmental > Aquatic > Freshwater > Lake | place: Spain...
AGCCGGCAGTCTGTGATAACTACACCAATTGCAATAAGCAGGCAGCGCAATAAATTGCAGGTTACATTTATAAGCACAAACGTTCAAAGAACATTGCTCGGTATGAAAATCAATCACCTTATGATACATATCGCGCAGAACAGTGGCCCACATTGACCAGCTTTCAGATTTTTTTGCGAGAGCAAAAAAACCCGCATTGATAATTGGCTTCGTGATCAACTCATTCGCTGTATCATCACCGAAGCATGCTCGATAAATTGACAATTCCTTGCTGCGTATCTCATGCGGCGATTCATACATAGATCGATAATATGGATGAATCTCAGGCACTAAAGCCATCAAACCAGATTTCGATGCGCATTCAATCGCAAGGAGAACAACTTGCTCATCCTGTATCCAGGAATCGGCATCCATCCAAACATAAATCTCTGCATCCGGTAAATGTTTGGGAAGAAAGGGCCGCCAATTCATCACCTTGAAATATTCTGGTACGCCAGATAATCCAAGAAATTCGAAATCCCAATCAATACGGATGGTCGCGACATTATGAGCGGTCAGCCAAATCTGATCTTCGGATGTCAGGCCAACATCAAGAACGATCATCGGTAAATTAGCAATTTCATGTGAGCGTCTTATCGACAACACCAGACCTTTTAGAAGCGGGAAAAAATGATGGTCAGATCCAGACACAATCAGTGCATTTTTTTTCATTATAATACCTTTATTTGCAATTCGACATAAGTGAGCCATCGATAACAATAGCAATCGTCATAAAACACTTTCATTTTGTCTCTATAATGAGGCTCGATCTCCTCTAGACTACCCCAAATAGCCGGGATATCTGAAACTTGACCGCCCAATGCAAGAAATCCAGCAGTATTTCCAATAATTTGGGGCATGATACAGTACTGTTTAATGACTTTTTTCAGAGCTGCCGCCTTCTCTTGATGTTGATTCATTTCAAAACAATCTCTCAACGTCAAATGAGGATTGCCGGCACAGTCGTCATATCCGGGAGGATAATTATCATCAAATATCAGGTGTTGAATGTTTTGTTTGGTTGACTGCATGACACGTTCATAAGCATTCTGATGATCATCGAAAAATGCAGCTTTTGTTTTGTAGGAATCTTGTTTGATCGACAATAACGAAAAATCCTCCGTCTTATACGTTGCATTTTTAGAAACATAGAATCTTTGAGTTAAATCAGGATCGATCGCTATGATTTTCGCATCAGGAACGGCTTGACCGATCATCCACGTGGATTGTCCTCTGTAAACACCGCTTTCTATGACCAAATCAGGCTGAATCTGTTTGAGAAGATACCAAAGAAAAAACATCCCATGAGAACGCATTCCCCATTGATTGTTAGAAATTGGGCGCTTTTCATAAATGTCTAGAAACTCAAAAAATACTTCAGAAGAAATTTTCATACTTTATAACCAACGCTATTTTTATCAAATCAATACACCAAACGTCATATTTATTAAATCAGTTATTTAAAAAAATCAATCTGTTTTTAATGAAAACGAATAAACATTACTACTTAAATAAGTAACATAGTTACTATGCTAAATACATTAAGTTGTTACAAGAAAACGATCCGGCAAAAAAATAAATATCGTCAATAGGCGCAGAAACATGATCGAGAATAGATTCACGCGTATACTGATCAAGATTCAAAATTTGAATTTTTGAGTTTAATTCGGTATATAAAGTTGCTGAACTTTAATAACAAAAAAAATAGTCAATAGACAAATGACTTTTCCCCTGCAAAACTGTAAAGTATACTGCTGTCAGCCTGAAGCTTTGATTTTTGAAGGCGAGATTTTGCGTTCCAATGTATTGCGGAGATCGAAGCCAACTTGCAGCAAGTTAGCGAGATCGAGGATCATTGGAGCGCAAAAGATGTCGATGAAAAATCAAATGTTCAGGCTGACAGCAGTATATGATTTGTTTCATTGCCTTAAGACCCAAATCCTTTAAGGGGAAGAGCCGTCAAAAGACGCTGACCCGAAGGAGGCGTCAAAAGACGCTTAGCCCAATTCTCATACGATAAAATCATGTCCTTAGCCTCTGTCATCTTATTTTCGCAGTTAATATCACAGATACAATTCTTAAAAATGCCATGGAGAGAAATCGTGCCATTTGCCGCGATATTGCAGGTCTCTCGGACTGAATAACTGACTTTGCTGCAAGCAGTTTGAAGGTAAGTGATTACATCGGGGCAAGCCCCCGAAATGGTTTTTGTTATGCAATATGGAAAAGGCTCCACAAACATTGAACCAAGATGTCGGGCCGAATTCAATAGCTGACCACAGCGTGCATCATCAGGACAAGTTAATTGAGTAGTATACCAATCTATCTGGCCTATTTTCCACCTTGTACAATCTGTTAGATTTAAACACGCATTAGGTGCGCATGATTCTTCGAGAACTTTCATTACTTCAGGGCATGCCTTACTTAGAAGAATGGGTTTTGTTTTGCAAATTATTTGAGGTCCCTCGAACATTCCACGAGATAATAAATAAGCGCTTACCATCGCAAGACCTATTGCGGCGACAATTGCGACGCGATCCCAATGAACTGTTTTTTTGGGGACGCTGACTTCGGCCGTAGTTTGCGGGGCAACTGCAAAATAAGGATCTTGCGATTGATTTTTCAAAGAATAGCTATTAATTCTTGCGGACATGTTCGACCTATTTTATTGAAAATAAGTTTACATTGAAATTGTATTAAGAATCAACAAATAAACCTGCAGGTATTAAGGAGTGTAACAAAAAGATTCTTCTGTCGATATTCGATTCCAATGGCAGGGATCATCCCCCCAAAAGATGCCCAGGCTGAGAAACACGCGTATTCCATTCCTCATACATAAAAAAATTGTCCTTAGCTTCTTTCATATAATTTTCACAGTTAAAACCACAGAAACAGTCCCTAACAACGGTATATTTTTTAACCATAATTTTTGCTTCATTATTGCAGTAGCGTTGGATATCAGGACTGAGCACCTTATTGCAAGCAGTTTGAAGATAATTGAATACATTTGAGCAAGCCTCAGAAAGGGGTTTTCTTATGCAATTTGTAAAAGGCTCCACATACATTCGACCTATATTTCGGAGATCCACCAATAGTTCATTACAGTTCGTAGTTTCAGCACAAAGTAACTGCTTTGTATAGAAATCTATCTGGCCTATTTTCCATTTATCACAAGCTGCTAGATTTAAACACGGATTAGGGGCGCATGATTCTTCGAGAACTTTCATTACTTTGGGACATGCCTCACTTAGAAGAATGGGTTTTGTTTTGCAAATTATTTGAGGTCCATCGAACATTCCACGAGATAATAAATAAGCGCTTACCATCGCAAGACCTATTGCGGCGACAATTGCGACACGATCCCAATGAACTGTTTTTTGGGGGGCGCTAACTTCGGCCGTAGTTTGCGGGGCAACGGCAAAATAGGGATCTTGCGTTTGATTTATAAAAGAAGATCTATCAATTCTTGCGGACATGTTCGACCTATTTTTTTTTGAAAAGATTTTACATTGGAATTGTATTAAGAATCATCAAAAAAAACCCCTACCGGTATTATCGTTTTCCATTAAGAAAACGCCTTCTTTCGATCAACAATAAATTGTTGATCATCAATGAATTACAGATTAATTAGAAGCATATAAAAATTATTTCAAAAGATTTTGGCAATACAAAAAAAATCACTGTATAGAACCAATCTGCAATAAACAACTTTTGACAAGATCTCGAATTTTCATATTCTTTTTGTAAAGATCTGAAGAAAAACATGATGAAACTGATTTGCTGCTTTTTCCTTGCTACCGCCCTGATTGCCGAAGAACCTCTCAGCCAACCGCTTCAAGAATATCTCGAATTGATGCATCGTTATCCTCAAAGCGTCGGATTGTCGGGAGACGCTACCAAGGGAGAAATCGAACTACTCGACGATGCAGCGCTCATAGCGCTGGCTGGGCAAAAAACCAAAAGAGATGTGGGCATTCTCTATCAGGACCGTTTTTGGATATGGGTCAACGATCCCGTGAAATATTCGAATGGAAATATCGGAGTTTATGGTCGAATTATCAACCGCAGCTCTTTAAACGGCTTTGCCGGATGTGCTGTAATACCATGCTTGAAAAATGGACGTATCGCTCTCAATTGCAACTTTCGCCACTCAACTCGATCTTGGGAACTAGAAATACCCAGAGGCTTTATTGATCCGGGGGAAACAGCCGAAGAAGCAGCCCAACGCGAAGTTTGGGAAGAAACCGGCCTAATAGCGAACAACCTCGCATTATTGGGCGAAATGGCGCCGGATACCGGACAAAGTAATACCATTGTCACAGTCTATCGAGCAGAGATCGATGAGTGGAGCCAAGCCACACCGCAAGAATCCGAAGGAATTGAATCGATCGTCTTTTTAAATATCGCTGAACTCAAGGACGCTCTTCGCAATGGATCAATTGTGCTCAATGTCAAAGGTGAAAAACGAAAAGTGTTTGTCCGCGACCCATTCATGACTTACGGTTTATTCCAAATGGATCTGCGCGGCTGGTTTTCGTTTACAGAAACACTTCCGTAAACCCAGACCTTAAGGCCTTGTACACCGTTTCAAAAGTTGTTAATGTTTGGGCTGAACGATACGTTTGCAGCGTAAAGGAGGTCGACAACAACTTGATAAAGCGGGGATTGCGAAGGCGCCTTTGCAACGCCGCGAGAAACAGAATTCAAAAAACAAACTACATCTCTATGTATGCGCGCTTATGCTAAGTTAATGCATTAATTTACTAATTACGTGTAATAAAAATTTTTATAATAAAAAAGAAGCTTACCCACGACGAACCGCAACATAAAAGGGAATTCCAGAGGAGGGAGAATAAGTATTTCTCACTTCCCATCCACGAGCGATTAAATCATCTGAACAAATATAAGAAGGGGCATGGCCGGCAATCAGCAGATAACAACCAGGTGGAGCAATTCTCGTTAAGTGATCCAAAACACGAAGGGCCGTCTGTCGGTCAGGCAAAACAAAATGTGTTAATAACCCACTCGCGATTATAATATTTGGATTTGTTTGCTGAAACGAATCGCCAACAGTTGCGTCTCTTTGCTCAACAACAGCTATTTTGGGGTTTTTACATTTAGATAAACGCCTTTTGGCTTCGCTGACTTCCTTTTGATTATTTTCCAGTATCAAGTACTGCTCAATTTGCCGAAAATTGCTATTGATTATCATTTCAGCTAAACAGCCTGTGCCTCCTCCAACTTCTAAAATACGAACTCGGCCATCCGATCTTGGAACGAAAGGATATCGAAGAATCAAATCATTAACATATTCCCAAATCGTTGGATGAATCACATTTCTATACTGTCGAACAGCCTCCTGCGCCACAGGATCGATAACAGCTCCCCTTGCCATACCACGATCTTCCCATTCAGCCCAATGTTCGGCGGGTAATTGGTATGAATCGGGGTTTTGGATGATTTCATATTGGTGTCCATCAACCAATGACGCAGCAACAACGCCCTGGGCATTATTGGAAACTGCGGTTGCAATTCCAGAATTGAATAAAGCCTGGATACTCGAGGCAGCTCGTTCGCTTAATAAGTAAGTCTCATCATTCCAAACAAAATAATTTGTTGATGATAAATCCTTAGGGTCACTGAAGAATTTAATGACCAAAGGCTGTCCATCAAAATGTTTACAACGATATTGTTGAATAAGTGTAAATTTTTTATTTTGAAAATCAGAAACGGCAGCTTTGTTCAGTCTTTCGGCGTGTTGCAACTCCTGCCGAATACGCGTTAATGTATCGTGCTTCTCAGCTTTATGACTTGAACCCTCAGACTCGCCATAATATCGATATAGATGATCTTTTTCTACCACAAGCGACATATCAAACAATTCCTTATAATGTTTGTATTATTTTAATATAATTTAACAAACAAATCAACTAAAAAACAAACTACACATATGATAACGCAGTAAGCGGAGATCGAAGCGAAATATTGGAGCGCAAAAGATGTCGATGAAAAATCAAATGTTCAGGCAGACAGCAGTATAAATGGCGCGATTCCTCTCAATCCTAAAATACCGAATGATTCGACGAACTTATTCTGTCGAGTTCTTACGAAATAGTACCGTAACTCTCTAAAGAGTGTACTGAAATGATTGCTTTGTCGCTTTTAAAGATTATTTTGGTACACTCGTCAGCATTTAAATTTAATTTTGCATCGGTTAAAATCTTTCATTTTTTGTAATTGATCGATCGTTTTTTGTATTATACACACTCTGGAAATGGAGGTTATAATGTCAGTTATTGATAATTTGCCAAGCATTGAGGAAGCAACGCAGGCTTTCATCAAATACAAACACGTTGCCGATAAATTGGCCAAGGCTCACTTCCACGTGGCAATTGGCCCGCGTTATTTTGAACTAGTCAAAACGGCGCTTGGCCATGAAGTGAAAACGGTAGAAGGTCATAAATCAGTTTTTATTATGTTAAGCAACTGCGGTTCCTGCCTGTACGACCAGAATCAGCCAGATACAATCGAAGCAATCAGAAAAATTGGTCAAAAAATAATCGCAGAACGACGCACCATGTCTTTCTAAATAATCTCCCCGCTTAAGGAACGAGGAGGGTGTCTATAAAAAAAATCGGATAATTTTTGAACCGCCGAAAAAAAAAGCGATGCTTAGCCCCATACTGAGCGCTGCGTAAACAATAGCTATAGCAACCATACCCTTTTCATATAGCAAACCAAATTCTAAGGAAAATGCGGAAAATGTTGTAAATCCGCCTAAAAATCCCTGAATTAGAAAATGTTTAATATTTATGGATGCATTCCAATGAATCGTCATGATTTCTGTCACGATTCCCAACACAAGGCAGCCAAATACATTTACAAACAGTATTTTGAAGGGAATGCTTAGAATAAATGACGGCAAAATGCCGCCCAGAGCAACTCGCGCAATCGCCCCAAGAGCCCCGCCAAGTCCAACAAATAGATACGTAGTACTCATTGCAGCCTATTCATCTAGCGCAGCCGAAACGGCCAAAGCCGAGTTAACCGCATACTACACTAACGGCTTTTTTGTTTTATCAGATTTTTGAGTCATGTTCGGTATAAGCAAAGAGGACCTTTCGTGCTCCGTTCAGTAAGCATTGAAAGGGGCGAGAGGTAAAGATGTTTTTTGTTATTTTGCAAATAACAGCCACCAAAGCAAACGATGCGCCTACGCCAACACCTGCACCCACAGCAAGCCTCCAGGGATTGTCGCTAGAGGAAACATATGCGTAATCGATAGCTTGATAATGTAGAGGATTTCTAAATCCGATTTGCAATTGTCCGTCCGTGAAAAATTTAGCAAAATGGCCTTCCATGCCGGCTGCGTCAAAAACATTCTGCGCAAAACTAACACAATTATTTTTTACTCCATATCTGCACAATTTTCCTTTCACGCGGCATGCTTCATCAACCCTTTTTTTATAGTTAAAAACGGCATTCGCTTGAGTGTCATTGATAGGAAAGCTTAATTTGAGAAAATTCATTTTTGAGGATACTCTTTCAGAAATGCTATTATCATCAAGAGATCCAATCGGATTTATCGACCATAAAAAATGTTCAAACAACGGTTTATTTTCAAGATCTTTGGTTTGAAAGGATTTTCGTCCCGCCGGAGAAAAACCAAAACACTCGTTAAAGGGATGCCCATCGAAACAGGAAGCGCATTTCAGAGCCACAGCGGCATGTCCTGGATTAAGATAGAAGGTTAACAAATTGTTCCCAGGCTGTTGAGTCGATCCATGAATTTGTTGGCGCCTTACATAAAGGTAGCGATACACATCGCCTACGGCTGTGTTTTCTAAAATCAACACCGTTCCGTCTCTCATTTTAACTACGGTATTGCAGAAATTTTGTGTGGCAGTAATTGGATCAGAAAAGAGCTCAAAAGGAATTGGATTCAACCTGAAGATTTGTGTAGGAAGCCTGCAGTCGGCATCCGTTTTAGATGTAAAATAAGCATTCGGATTAAATTTGGAAACTTCCTTGCTCAAAAACGCGTCAAGATAAACCGATGGACCTTTTTGGGCTAATCTTTGTATCAAAGTGATGCCAAATCGATCTGGTATGTTGCCCGAAACATTATATTGGAGAAACAACGCAAGCATTCTATCGTCAGGATGCATTCCTATGTGGTTAGCAATATCCGGCATCATTGAAGCCCCGCCCTCAAGCAATAATCGGGTCATTTCAACATTTATTTTTAAAACAGCTTCATGCAAGGGATATAAACTCAGTTTTTTGCCATAATATGTTTCTATCATTGGAGAGGCGCCATGATCCAATAGTAGCCGAGTCATTTCCAAATGCTCGCTTGCAACGGCTTCATATAATGGTGTACGCCCTTGTGTGTTACTTTGTTCTATTGAGGCTCCGCACTCTAAAAGACGTTTTACGACACCTAAATCCCCAATGCGGATTGCTAATATTAAGGGTGTATCCTTAGCCGGATTCACACAGCTATTAATATAATCGGAAGCTCCATGATCAAGGACTAGTTGTAAAAACGTTTTATCTTGAAGCGGGGTTTTTCCTTCTCTATTCGTCTGTTGCCATATTTGATCCATTTTTAAACGAACCAGGCCTGTATAAAACATGCCTAATGTTTGGCTGGAAAAATCATTAGCATCTTTCCATTTTATTTCAGAAGACGCTTGCTGAACCTTGGCAACCATTATTAGACCTAATTGTTAATTAATATAACTAAGTATACATTATAAATATTAATGCAGCAATTAAATAATTAACTATAAAAAAACTATCATTCGAATTTGATTCAAAAATTTTTGTAATAATTTTTATTAGGGACTAGCAACTTTTTTTTCGAGCGCTTGCGCCCGCCTGCCTGCATCCGGATGACCTAATTTTGCCGCTTCTTTGTAATATGTTATGGCGAGAGGGATATCTTTTTGATTTTTTGCGATTGTAGCCATCTCCTGAAAAGCCGTCATTTTAATTTCATCGGTTACTGCCCATGTAGTAAGTTCCTGAAAGTATCTCATCGCCTCATCTAAACGATGCATACGTCCTAACGAAAAACCGATGTTCAAAGGAGAAGAACATATAGGAATTTGTGGATCTTCTGCTGCTTTGCGAAAATATGCAAGATCGTGGGCTAGATCGAATAATTCGAACCGGGAGGAAAATTCGAACAAATTGGCGATCGCCTGATCTCCAATGGGCGTATCTTTTCCCGCCTCGGCAACAAGACAGTAGCATTCTTTTATTTTTGGGTAGTTATTCTTGGGCGCGATAATTGACAGTTGTCGTGCAAATTCCAAAAGACATGCAGGATTAATGGCAAGGACTTTACGACACCATTTTTCGGTTTCATCCAGGTTAATATCAAGCAATGGTTCCAAAAGCTCGATGCATAATTTTTGTAAAGCGATTGTATCATACTCGGCTGCCATTCGAAAAAAATTGATGGCTTGTTGTTTATCTTTGCTTTTTAAAAATAAATCGCCTGCCTGACGGGGGATTGTCAGCATTCCTTTTTGGGCTGCGATTGTACACCATTTTTCCACCTCTTTCAGATCCGGATTTGCCAAAAGCTGTGTACACAATTTTTGCAAACCGAACCAATCATCTTTTTCTGCGGCCTGGCGATAATAATCAATCGCATCGTCTGTTCTTTTCATTTCCAGCATAATATCGCCTAAATGGACCAAAGCGGTTGTATTTCCTAGTCTAGCCGCTTGCTCATAACGTTGGATCGCTTCCTTTTTATTAAAATTTTCGATCAGAAAGTCTCCCAACCTCACAAGAGCTGTCGAATCATTTGTCAAAGCAGCCTGACGTAACGATTTTTCTTCAGTATCTTCATTAGGTGAGTAACGGCACGTTGGGTCTATTAAACCAGATAAAGAAACTTTCTTCTTTTCCCAGTCGCTTTTACTGAGCGACGGTTTTGTTTTGCATGGCGCTGAGTAAGCTATTAGTTGATTTCCTTTAATTTTTAGAGCTCCAAAACGCTTCTGAGGAAATCCTGGATCCGCACACGCAAATCGCCCATCCCGATCGATATAAATGCAAAATTGATTATTGGCTTGCGTAGAATGTCCCATCACTTGGCAACCAACCGATTCCTTGAAACGGTTTAATTCGATGAGATCGGCCCAAAAAGATCCTGATTGATTAGAACCGATACGATCACAACAAAAGAGAGGGTGCCTATCGATCATCTTCGAATGAGTCGCTCCATCAACCAAAAGCTGATTCATATGATCGACAATTTCTTGAAACGTTAGGGAATCGCAACATTTCTCCCTACAGATCTCAGTAATCAAACATCTTTGTAAAGTGGGGAGGAAGGCACCATGTGAAAATAGTATTCCTCTTAAAAATGCGGCTGCCTGGACTTTTCTAGAAGCAATATCTTCATGCAGCCTCTCTTTGATTTTCTGCGAATCGTATGGAGTGCCTCCTTCCTTGACGAAATGGGAAACGAACCGTTCCGTTTCTGTGGGAGATCTGAGCTGTTCCAATTCATGATTTCCTGCAACACGAATGACGATTCCAGCCTTAGCTTGAACAGCCTGATTTTGCAAAGTAGCAAAAAAATCGTAGGCTCCCACCGAATCAGGTCCTCGATCGATCCAATCTCCTAGAACGACCAGTGTCATGTAAGCTTTCATGCACCATTGATTTTTATCATCGATGACTTTTAATCGTCTGAGGGTGGTTTTTGCTGAATCAAGACATCCATGAACGTCGCTAATCACAACGATGACCGGTTCGTGCGACGAAGAAACGACCTCCGCTGCCGATGTCGCTTCTGTTGAAAGAGACACTGTTGCAACAAAATTTGATCTTGCTAATACTGCATCCGCCACAATATTACCTTTATTATATAATAAATAGTTATTATAGCATTGCTTATAATTTAATAACACACATAAACATTATTTTAATTATTAATGACTTGGATGATGAGTTAAAAATAAACCGCTATATATGAACGCATTGCGTGTGAACCTATCTCAATAAATTTTTCGTCCATTCCAGAATGAGCGCCAACAATGAGCGCCAGCTGAACCATCGCTCTCCACAGTTCATCTTTTCTTTCCCATCGAACCATCAATCTTCTGTACCTTCTTTTTAGCCAAGCATGAGTTCTTTCAACCACCCAACGGATTGGTTTAAGT
>Ga0247841_10012250_pt1 | contig 11228 bp, 6 predicted proteins | sample LaCruzMarch2015__2_FD_192410 | JGI IMG/M metagenome (GOLD analysis project Ga0247841, IMG submission 192410) | Freshwater microbial communities from meromictic Lake La Cruz, Castile-La Mancha, Spain - LaCruzMarch2015_18m | ecosystem: Environmental > Aquatic > Freshwater > Lake | place: Spain...
TTACTGCCACAGATGCATTCTATATCTACGACAAATGGAATATCTACAATAGTGCTTTTCCTGCCCAAGGTGAAGCTGCCTATACCTTCGGAAACCCCAATCTGTCTTTTCAAAGCTTAGCCGGTTTAATCCGTGTAATGGCTGATAACCCGGAAAACTTGAAATCCCTCACTTTGAGTTTTAGCTCTGCCACCAATCTATCCATAGAGTCAGTGGCTTGGCAGCCTACTGATGAGCAAACTCTCAAAGCCGGCAGCATTGACAACAAATCCATCGGCTTGATTAAACTGCAAAATGCTGTTTTACCCTCGTTAATTGCCCAGCTTGATTATGCAACTTTGGACAACGTCATCCACTGCTCCGGTCTGGTCAATGATATTCCCGTTAGTTTTGACATTCAGACTGTTGCCAATCAAGACCCTCAGTCCGTTCCCTTAGTTACAAATCTGGCAGGCAATTATCCCAATCCCTTCAGTTCTGAAACTCGTCTGAGCTTCACTTTGGCAAAGAGCGATAATCCCGTCAGCCTTTGCATTTACAATGTCAAAGGTCAGTCTGTCAAAACTCTGCTCAGCGGAAAAGCCAAAAGCGGATTAAACCAAATCATCTGGAACGGAACTGATAACCAGAACCATCAGCTCGCCAATGGAATATACTATTGCCGGCTTCAGACTACCGACAAGACGATTACACGCAAGCTGGTCATGCTTCGATGAAGCCAACCCCAAAGACGCCTGCTCCGGAGCATTCTTACAAGAGGCAAATCTATCTGGGTTTGTTGTTTCTGTTGCTGGCTATCATTGCCGCTATCACGATAGTCATTTTGCCGGATACGCCTGCGAAACAGACCCCAAAAGAGGATTTCGCTTTTACCAAAGAAGGCAGTGCTTTTTTCTATAACAAAGATGGCAGTCAGAAGTGCAGGTTTGATATTGAGATTGCCGAAACACCCGAGAGCCAGAAACAAGGTCTGATGTACCGTGATACTATGGCTGTTAGCCAAGCAATGCTATTTCCATATACCAAGCCCGACAACCTTACATTTTGGATGAAAAATACCTACCTGCCTCTGGATATTATCTTTATTGGCGCAGACAGCTTAATAGCTTCTATCAGTGCCAATACAGTTCCTTTTAGTGAGGAAACCGTGAGTTCAAAAGCTCCGGCACAATATGTCCTGGAAATCAACGCCGGATTAGCCCAAAAGCTTAAACTCACAACGGGTGATAAGTTTAGCTGGACCAAGGACTAAGACAATTATGAATTACGAATTATGAATTATGAATTATGAATTATGTGTCATGGTGAGCCTGTCGAACCATGATGAGCAATCTTTCCTTCGACAAGCTCAGGATGACAGATTATGAATTATGTAGCACCTTTCTCCGAAAGGTTATGATGAATTATGAAGCACATTAGAACTATCCTGCTCTTCGAAATTTGCGTTATTTCTGTCTTGTTGATGCTCTCCGTGGTTGGATGTAAAAGCAAATCAGAAACTCCGGCTCCTGAAGAGCAACAACAGGAAAGCCCCCAAGAGCACAAACAACCCTCTTCAGACTCCACTCAAACAGATGAAACCGCCGTGGTAAAATATACCTATCAGTGGCTGGATTCCAAAGACATCCCACCGGTCTCTATCGTTATTGACGATTTTGGACAAATCAGCGGAAGTCTGTTGCAAGGCTTTGCTGAACTGGATGATAATATCACTTTTGCTATTCTGCCCGATTTAGCCAATTCTGCTAAAACAGCTAAACTCGCCAATGTATATGGTCATGAAGTTATCTTGCATATCCCGATGGAAGCTCTGGATGCCAAACAAAACCCGGGCAAGGTTTTTATCAAGTCCGGGCAGGATAAAGCGGAGCTAAAAGAAATCATCAATGGCTGGCTGGAACAAGTTCCACAGGCTATCGGAGCCAATAACCACATGGGAAGCAGAACCACTTCCGATTACAAAACCATTTATGCAGTTATGGATATTCTGAATCGAAAAGGACTGTTTTTTTTGGATAGTAAGACCAATTCCAAGTCCAAAGTCGTAAATGCTGCCTCAGAACTCAAATCAGACTATTCTGCCCGTGATATCTTTCTTGATGTGCCGGATGTCTCCAACGCCACTTTGAATGCCAAGCTCAAAGAACTGGAAAAGTTTCGGGGCAGAGTTGAGCCAATTATCATCATCAGCCATTGCCACAACCAAGCCAAACTCGATGCCATGCGCAGTTTTGTAAGCCAACTCAAAGGCATGGGAATCAACCTCATTCCTCTTTCCGACGCTGTCAATAAATTCAAACTCCCCACCTGATTTTCTTTTCATTTTAACAATTTAACACCTGTTTACTCATATCTCATCATCAAACCTTTCATATCCATCCACTATTGGCAACAAACCCGCTGCAATCGCAGCCTTAAGACTTTTACATGGCAAATTATCAGCAAATATCTGCTCTCTGGTTAAAGTCAAAAGATTCACTTCCGAATTTACTTTTGCCATTTTAAACAGCATTTTCAGATAGACATTGCTCCAGCTAACCAGTTGATTACCACGCATCTCTTTGAGAGCATTGTAGTCATCGAGATAATCTGCAAAGTTCTGCTTATAAGACTGAGAGGGGTTTAGCAGCTTTAGATTTGCCATTATCTGTTTCATCTTGTTGGTTGTTGCATTGGGTTTAAACTCAGGTTTTGAACGAACAATGCATACACCGCACTTGGAATGATAGTAAAAGATGCTATCATCATTCTTCCCTGACATTCCCTTAAAACCATCTTTGAAATACACTTTCATTTTTTTTCTCCTCGTTGCGTTGTACCTGCGCAGGCAGGTATCCAGCCGTTTTATTTTTCCATAAAGAGTCTGTAAGACGACACTATGTAACTCGGCACGTGAGTGCCGTGATGCTCACCCTCTAAATTCTTGAGTCCGTTCGGACGACACTTCTGTTTCTGTGCTTATTGTGCCGTCCTACCGGACTGTTTTTTCTTGTTGCTGTTATCCAGGCACTCACGTGCCTGGTTATATAGTTTCATCCTATCGGATTGATTTATCATAGCCTATATTCAATCCTTCCCTGAAAATTATTCCCTCTATATATTTGTGGTGATTTTTCTTTCTATAAAGTGACGTATTCTCAAACTATTTTCATTTTCCATTCTCCATTTCAGAAAAACTCCCCTCTATATATATAGTGTCACGATAATGCCAAAAATGGTCACGCATATCACGATTATTTTGTAATTAGCTCATCACTACATCCATTCTCAGCATAACCTATAACTATATATATGTGCCGGTTCCTTTTTTTTATGTGCCGTTGAGCTAATTATTTCAACAAAGTGCGGATTTTCTTGTTTGCTTCCTTATCCCTCCTCCTTTGGCTCTTAACGGACAAAGGGTATTTGAAAAGCATCTACGAGGAGTCAGACGGGAGTTTAGTCCTGTTATACTCCTGACAGACTCCTGTCTGACTCCTGCTGTCCGTTAAGGGCTGAAAGGGAAGGGAAGCAGAAAGTAGCGTGGTATTCCACTGCTGCGCTCAATAATGTTACATTTGGTCAATTGAGGACAATTGACCTACGATTGTAGGATAGCTGTCCTCAGCTGTCCAAACGAAGTTCTAAAAAAGCTCATTCTCTCATTTTGCTTGACCTAATACCTCACTCACAATAGTTTAGGAAAATGGCTGTTAAATAGTAATATTCTCAGAATGAGCACGATAGATATTTGAGGATTGATAGGATGATAGAACCGATTTTAAAGAAGTACATAAGCGACTTACAAGCCACTATTAACAAAGGTGATGCACGGGAAGAGAGCTTTTATGAGCATCTCAAAACCATGCTGCTGGCTTATGCTGACGAAACAAAGAAAAAGAAGATAGATATTACCATTCTGCCCAAAGTTACCGAAGCAGGAAATCCTGACTTTCGCGTCTGGGATGGTAAAAATCATATCACAGGCTATATTGAAGCCAAAGCTCCGACCGTCTTTCAGCTTGACCCGATTGCAGTATCACCTCAGCTCAAACGCTATATCAGTGTCTTTGCCAATGTAATCCTCACCAACTTCTACGAATTCCGGCTCTATCAGCATGGTACCTTTATCTGTTCTGCAACAATAAGTAGGTCATCAGTTGCTCTATCATTAGCAAACCCATCCAGAAAAGTAGGTCAATTGTCCTCAATTGAATCCAGGAACGTAGGTCAATTGTCCTCAATTGACCAACCGAAAACAAAAAAAAGTAAATCCGGTCGGTCAGCTGAGGACAGCCAACCTACGAGCGTTTGGACAACCGAGGGCGGTTATCCTACAGTCAAAGCACCACCCTTAGAAAAGATAGACGATTTTACTTATCTGCTGGAACGCTATTTCTCATTTTGTCTGCCTGCTATAGATAATCCCAAATCATTAGCCAAAGAGCTTGCCAAGCGCACCCGTTTCCTGAGAGATGAGATTATCGCCATTGAGCTGGAGGAAGAAACCAAACAAGGCAAGAAAGTCTTATTGGGTTTTTATGAGTCATTTAAGAAACTGCTGATAAATAACCTCACGCATGAGCAGTTTGCCGATTTGTATGCCCAAACCCTTACTTATGGCATCTTTGCAGCCCGCACCAAGTCAACAGGCGAGTTTAACCGTGAGCTGATTTATAAACTCATTCCCAATACGCTGGGCGTGCTCAAAAGCATCTTTAAGTTCATTTCTTATGATGAACCACCCCAAGCCCTGGTGGTGCTGATTGATGACATTGCCGAAATTCTCTGTGTGACGGATATTAAGAAAATCCTACATGCCTATTACAAAGAAGGCAAAGGCAGCGACCCGATAATCCATTTCTATGAAACCTTCTTAGCAGAATATGACCCCAAGTTACGGGAAAAACGCGGAGTTTACTACACACCTGAACCGGTGGTGCGCTACATCGTCAAATCCATTCATAGTATCCTCCAAACTCACTTTGATAAAAAAGACGGACTGGCAGACTTCTCTGTTACGCTCCTGGACCCGGCTGCGGGCACGTTGACCTTTCCCGCTGAAGCCATCAAACTGGCTGTGCAGGAATATTCGGATAAATACGGCTCCGGCAGTATCAATAAACTGATAAAGGAACACATCCTGCCCCATTTCTATGCTCTGGAACTGATGATGGCTCCTTACACGGTGGGACATCTCAAGATTAGCTACCTCTTGGATGAACTGGGCTATCAGATGAGTGAAGATGAGAGGTTTAAACTCTATCTGACCAATACACTGGAAAAAGACTTGCCAGCTCAAATTGAAACTCCCTTTACCCATGAGATTACGGAAGAATGCACCCTTGCCAATAAAGTAAAGCAGGATGAACCAATCCTGGTGATTCTGGGTAATCCTCCTTATAGCGGGATGAGTGAAAACTGTAACGACTGGACTGAACAACTACTCAAAACAGATATAGATGGTGCGACCAGCTATTATAAAGTGGATGGAGCACCTCTGGGTGAAAAGAACCCCAAAGCGTTACAAGACGACTATGTCAAATTCATTCGCTTTGCCCAATGGAAGATACATAAAGCCGGTAAAGGCATCGTAGGTATGGTGACGAACCATAGCTATATAGACAACGCTACATTCAGGGGTATGCGTCAAAGTCTGCTTAATACATTTGATGAGATATACGTACTGGATTTGCACGGTAACAGCACAAAGAAAGAAACCGCTCCCGATGGCAGCAAAGACGAGAATGTCTTTGATATCAGAGCCGGAGTAGCAATCTTGCTGATGATAAAGAATGGCAAAAAAGAAAAGAGTTTTTATCATGGTGATTTGTATGGACTCAGGTCTGATAAATACAATTGGTTAGAATCACATAGTCTAAATACAAAAGAATATCTACAGATAACTCCGATAGAGCCATATTATCTTTATAAACAATTAGATACAGAAAATGCTCATTACTACAAATGGTTATATATTAAGGATATTTTCCTATTGAGTAACGTTGGAATCCAGACTGCAAGAGATAACCTAACAATACAGTTTGATAAGCAGAAAATGCTGAATACCGTTAATCAATTTGCTACGCTAGAAGCAGAGACTGCAAGACAAGTTTTTGATTTAGGGAAAGACACAAGGGACTGGAAAATTGAATTAGCTCAAAAAGATATAAATGAAGCAGGGTTTAGTCCAAATAACATTAATTCAATACTATACAGGCCTTTTGATTTAAGGCAGACTTATTTTACTGGAAATTGTCGAGGGTTTCATAGTATGCCAAGAACCGAAGTTATGCAGCATATGATAAAAGATAACTTGGCTTTATTAGTCGGCAGACAAGGTCAAGTAATAGGTGCTGAACATAATTGGAACTTATCTTTTATTGCTAATTCTCTTGTGGATTACAATGTTTATTATCGGGGTGGTGAGTTATTATTCCCCTTATATCTTTATCCTGATACACATTCAGACGACATCTTTGCAAGTCAGGAAAAGCAGGTTAATATCAAGCCAGAGATTTTGGATAAATTATTGACTGCATATAGTCTGAGTGAGGCTGGAGCTGAGTCGGGAGTTGGTCAAGCGAGGGCGCTTAACGAAGATACATTTGGTCAATTGGGGACAATTGACCTACGTTCTAAAAATGCGTCAGCTAAAGCAAGTAGGATAGCTGTCCTCAGCTGTCCAAACGAAACCAAGATAGAGACAGATAAAAGTAGGATAACCGCCCTCAGCTGTCCAAACGAAACCAAGATAGAGACAGATAAAAGTAGGATAACCGCCCTCAGCTGTCCAAACGAAAGTTTACCTGAACAGCTATTTTACTACATCTATGCTATTCTCTACAGTAATATCTATCGGGAGCGTTACGCTGAGTATCTCAGGATAGACTTTCCCAGAGTGCCTTTTACCAAAGACTATCAGCTCTTTATGCAGTTAGCGGTTTACGGCAAAGCTATTGCGGGTTTGCATCTGATGACGAGCAAAGAGCTTGATACTCCCATAGCCAGATACCAGGGCAAGGGTGATAATGACACGGTGGAGCAGGTCACTTATGATGAAGCACAGGGACGCATCTATATCAACAAAGACAAGTACTTTGAGGGTGTCGAGCCCTCTGTCTGGAATTACCATATCGGGGGTTATCAGGTGCTGAATAAATACCTCAAAGACCGCAAAGGCAGGAAAATGGAAGACCCGATTTATTATTGCCGAATTGTGACCGCCCTTAAGCTTACTATCGACTATCAGGCAAAGATAGATGAGCTGTATGAGGGTGTGGAAAAGGACCTAATAGAGTTTGGGGATTGATAGTTGGTTTGGTCAATTGAGGACAATTGACCTACGACTGTAGGATAGCTGTCCTCAGCTGTCCAAACGGTGATTCATGTGTTACATATAAGCTCTTTGGTCAATTGGGGACAATTGACCTACGATTGTAGGATAGCTGTCCTCAGCTGTCCAAACTGTGATTCATGTGTTACATATAAGCTTATTGGTCAATTGGGGACAATTGACCTACGACTGTAGGATAGCTGTCCTCAGCTGTCCAAACGGTGACTCAGCATATGCAAAGTTCTTTGGTCAATTGAGGACAATTGACCTACGATTGTAGGATAGCTGTCCTCAGCTGTCCAAACGGTGACTCAGCATATGCAAAGTTCTTTGGTCAATTGGGGACAATTGACCTACGATTGTAGGATAGCTGTCCTCAGCTGTCCAAACGAAAGCTACCATGGAGAATAGATTGTCAGAGCAAGAATTTGTTATTAATAATCGCCGTCATCTGCCTCATAAGCAATTAACGGATTGTACTCTTTTTATCACTTGGAGAATTGCATTTACATTACCTGATAATATCTTGCGAGAATTAGCAGAAAAAAGAAATCAACATTTCAAAGATATTAAAACTATATCTCCAGAAGAAGAGAACATCTATCGAAATGAATTTGCATTAAGACATTTTGCGCATTTTGATAATTGGATAGATAAATTTGAAGGATGCAAGTATAATTTGTGTATTGAACCATTGACGAGTATCATAACTGATACTTTAAAGTATAATGATAACAGAAAGTACACTATATCATGCTATTGCATTATGCCAAATCATGTACATCTGATTATTAAACCTCTTTATAAAAACGATAAAGAGTACTATGCTTTAGATGAAATAATGCATGCAATTAAGAATTATTCTGCACATAAAATCAATAAAGCTGTGGAAAATAAAGGGCATTTCTGGCAAAATGAGAGCTATGATAGAATAATTCGCGATTATATTGAATATCTGAAAACTGTTGAGTATGTGGTATCGAATCCAGTCAAAGCTGGTTTAGTAGATAAATGGGAAGATTGGAAAGGAACTTATATTTGTAAAGATTTAAGATAGATGCGTTTATCATAAGCGCTATTTGGTCAATTGGGGACAATTGACCTACGATTGTAGGATAGCTGTCCTCAGTTGTCCAAACTGTAATTCATGTGTTACATATAAGCTTATTGGTCAATTGGGGACAATTGACCTACGATTGTAGGATAGCTGTCCTCAGCTGTCCAAACTGTGATTCATGTGCTACATATAAGCTCATTGGTCAATTGGGGACAATTGACCAAAGAAAAAGGCAGCCCTCTTTGCGAAAGCTGCCTCTGATTCCAATCTCTACTATTGATTAAAAGTCGAATATGTCGCCCAGAAAGGAGCGTTTTTTTCGATTGCGGTTGTTGCCCTGATTTTGGAAGCCTCTGTCGTGCTCTCTGTCTCCGTGGTCATCATCGTGGTCGTCGTCATGTCCGCCATATCCGTGTGAATACTGGCTGTTATTCTCAGGTTGCATTTCGTTGGCAGACCTTTCAATAATCTTATCCAGTTCGCCTCTGTCTAACCATATCCCGCGACAGGTGGGGCAATAGTCAATCTCAACTTCCTTGCGCACCGACATCAGCAGGTCAACATTACAAATGGGACACTTCATGGATTACCTCTCTATGATAATTTATTTGATTTAAATATAAAAAAATGCGATGGGTTTAACTTTTAAAAACCCTGTTTCTTTGGCAAGAGAAATCCTCCCCTGTTGTAAATATTCTGTAAAGTTGACACCCATGTACGAAAATTTCCTTGCCTGTTTTAACGCAACTCATTAAATGGTAAATAAAGATTTAAATTGGAGTCCATCCAATGTAAAAGGTAGAATAAAGACAATATAGCCAATTAGATAATTCTTTCTGGGGATTAAAACAGGCTGGATTCCTGCCTGCGCAGGAATGACGGCCTTAAGGTTATGTGATATGACAGGAATGAGAATTGGTTGTATCCTTACAAAGTAAATAATTAAGATTAGATAAAAGGAGATTCGGCATGGAGAAAGAAATTCATAAGCCGATGGCATTGGACATCGCTGCAGACTTCGCTTCTCCCACCCGGGAAGAGTGGATGAAAGCTGTGGAAGATACCCTCAAAGGTGTTCCCTATGAAAAGGCGATGATTACCAAAACCTATGAAGGGATCGACCTCAAGCCAATTTACCGCAAGGCAGACCTGCAAGGCTTAAAACATTTGGATAGTTTGCCCGGACAGGCTCCCTATGTGCGTGGGAACAAGGCTGAGGGTTATCTGGAAAACGGTTGGATAGTTGCTCAAAAACAAAACGCCTGGCATCCTGCTCAAGCTAATAAAATCCTGTTGGATGAACTGAACCGTGGATTAACCTGCGTAAATCTTAAGCTTGACCTTTTTACCAAATGGGCGATTAATCCTCCTGAAGACGCGTTGGACATCAATGGCATCTGGCTGAGTAATCTGGACGATATGGATACTTTACTCAAGGATGTTGACCTTACGGCAGTTCCGCTCTTTGTCAATGGTGGTGAAGCAAGCGTAATAATTCTGGCATTGGTTAATGCCCACCTGATTCATCAAAAGCAGCTTCCTGCTCTCCTGCACGGTTTTATTGGCTTTGATTTATTGTCTCAATTAGCTGAGCATGGTGAAATGCAAATCCCTGAAGAACATATGTGGCAATCCATGTATCAGTCATGCAGTTGGGCAGCAGCCTTTGCGCCTAATCTACGGACAGTTTTATTGGACGGCACTGTCTGGGGCAATCACGGAGCCAGTTCCATGCATGAACTTGGCTATCTGATTGCCATTGCAAATACATATATCAAAGAACTATTGGATAAAGGGCTTTCCATTGAGCAAATAACACCCCGCTTCCAGATGAACCTGACACTCGGCTCAAACCTGTTTATGGAAATAGCCAAGGTCAGGGCTGCCAGACTATTATGGGCAGAATTGCTGAAAGCTTACGGCGCTTCAGAAGCGAAGCAGAAGATTTGGATACACGGTGTCACTTCCGGCTTCAATAAAACCATGTATGACCCTTATGTCAATATGTTGCGCACCACCACGGAAGGGTTTAGCGGTGTTATCGGCGGAGTGGACAGCCTGGAAGTTTTGCCGTTTGACAGCATAGCCGGAGCTGATTCCGAGTTCTCACGCCGGATTGCCCGCAACCAGCAGGTTATTTTGAAAGAAGAAGCGCATTTGGACAGAGTCATTGATCCTGCCGGTGGCTGTTACTATGTGGAAACTCTGACTGCTGAGTTAGCTGAACTTGCCTGGAAAAAGATGCAGGACATCGAGTCAGCCGGAGGAGCATATCAGGCAATTAAGGATGCAGTTATTCAAGCGGAAGTGTGCAAGCTCGCAATGGAAAGAATGCAGAATGTGGATAAACGTAAGGATATATTCGTTGGCATAAATATGTTTGCCAATCCGTTGGAACAGCCACTTGAGCCAAGTGAAGAACCTTGCCATTGTGAATTGAAAGAGCATTTTGATAAGATTGTTGCTTATCAAAAAACCCATCGGCAAGGTCTTGATAAGTCAATTGACTATCTGGAAAAGCACTACAAAGACGCCATGGTAGTGGATTATGTGACTGATGCCTTTCTACATAATGCCACTTTGGATGAGCTTTCAATCAGTCTAAATCCCAATGAGGGCGAACTGAAAGTACCTGAACTACCAAACTGCAGAGTCACAATCGGTTTAGAAAGCATGCGGGAAAGAGCAATTGACTTTCAGCAGGATAATGAGATAGTTCTAACCGTCTTTTTGGCAAACATGGGTCCACTGGCTCAACATAAAGCCAGAGCGGACTTTGTCACCGGCTTTTTGCAGGTGGGTGGGTATTATGTGGCTGGCAATGACGGTTTTGATACAGTGGACGAAGCTGTCGAA
>Ga0247841_10012253_pt1 | contig 11226 bp, 7 predicted proteins | sample LaCruzMarch2015__2_FD_192410 | JGI IMG/M metagenome (GOLD analysis project Ga0247841, IMG submission 192410) | Freshwater microbial communities from meromictic Lake La Cruz, Castile-La Mancha, Spain - LaCruzMarch2015_18m | ecosystem: Environmental > Aquatic > Freshwater > Lake | place: Spain...
AGTTCCACGGCTGCAAAGCCACGAAGTGGGGCTTTTCAATAACAATGGATGCAATCCATTGTACTGAACAATGAAACGATATCTAACACTGAAAGTGTGTCACAAAATGGAAGTTGCATCTTTATAAGAGGAAATGCCGCCCTTCCGGGGCTTAGAACGAAGCTAACCTACAAACCGTGGACTGGAGTCCACGGTTTCTGAGATTTCGCACTTTCAGTGCTTTGCGGCAGGTATTCCGGGTACTGCTCAAAGTTGTTGAATATTTTCCGGGTGCGACTCGAATTCACGTCCGGAATAACCCTCACCCGAAATCGCGCCCACAATTGCGTGATGAAGTTCCCCGGCTGCAAAGCCACGAAGTGGTGGGATTTCAATAACAATGAATGCAATCCATTGTACTGAACAATGCAACGAAATCTAACCCTTAAAGGGTGTCAGTAGAGAAAAGGGGATCCGAATAAAAGAAAATACCGCCTCTCAAGAACTGAGGCGGTAGCTTTTTTCAACTGTGAACTGACGTCCAAGGTTTTTGAACTGGAATAGCAAAAGCTCAAATCAATTTCAACGCATTTTTAATCTGATTTTTTGATAAGGCAAGATCCAGTACATCAATCATTTCGGTCAGATAATGGAATGTTAATCCTTTAATGTATTCCGGCTTGATTTCCAGTATGTTGCGCCTGTTGTCTTCGGTTAGGATTATGTCTGTGATTCTGGCACGTTTGGCAGCCAGGATTTTTTCTTTCACCCCACCAACTGGAAGTATCCGTCCACGCAATGTAATCTCTCCAGACATGGCAATTTTTTCGTTTACAGGCCGTTGCGTAAAAGCGGAGGCCAATGCAGTGAACATGGTAATTCCTGCAGATGGCCCATCCTTTGGGGTTGCCCCTTCAGGTACATGAATATGTACATTCCATTTTTCGAATATTTCGGAGGGCACATGGAGCAATACTGCATGTGATTTCAGGTATTCAAAAGCAATAGTAGCCGATTCTTTCATCACATCCCCTAAGTTTCCGGTGATTACCAGGTTGCCTTTACCCGGGCTGAGACTGACTTCAACGAAGAGGATTTCACCACCAACTGCTGTCCAGGCCAGTCCTGTGGCAACACCGGGAGTACTTCCAGAAAGGCTTTTTTCAAAATTAAAAGGAGCAACGCCCAATATTTTCTCCACATCGGCTAACGAAATGTTAATAGGGATATGCTCGTTCATGGCAATAAAACGCGCCCTGTTCCGGATTAACCTTGCGATAGTCTTTTCGAGTAGCCGGACTCCGGATTCGCGGGTATAATTCTCGATAATATTTTGCAGTACCGGCTTGCTGAAAACAATTTGTTTTTTGTTGATGCCATGTTCGGTAAGCTGTTTGGGTACCAGGTGCCTGCGGGCGATTTCGATTTTCTCTTCGAGCAGGTAGCCGCTCAGATCAACTATTTCCATACGATCGCGTAACGCAGGATGAACGGTGCTCAGGTTATTGGCCGTGGCAATAAACATCACTTTCGACAAGTCGTATTCCACTTCAAGGAAATTGTCATAAAAGGAAATATTCTGTTCGGGGTCAAGCACTTCGAGTAAGGCAGCCGATGGGTCGCCATTGATGGTCATCCCGGAAACCTTGTCAATCTCATCCAAAACAAACACAGGATTCGATGATTTTGCCTTGCGGATGCTCTGGACAATCCTTCCTGGCATGGCTCCGATATATGTCCTCCGATGGCCTCGGATCTCTGCCTCATCGTGCAAACCGCCCAACGAGACCCTGATGTAATTCCTTCCGATAGCTTTTGCAATGGATTTACCCAACGATGTTTTGCCAACTCCCGGAGGACCAACAAGGCATAGGATAGGTGATTTCATATCGCCTTTCAGTTTAAGCACAGCAAGGTATTCGATGATGCGTTCCTTTATTTTCTCCATGCCGTAATGGTCGTGATCAAGCACTTTCTGAGCATGGTTCAGGTCGAGGTTATCCGTTGTAAAAGTGTCCCAGGGCAGGTCAACCATCACTTCCAGGTAGTTCATCTGAATGGAATATTCCATCGCCATGGGATTCATCCGGTTCAGCTTTGCGAGTTCTTTTTCAAAAACCTGGTAAGCAGCCTGTGGCCATCTCTTTGAATTTGCTTTGGTCCGGATCTCGCTAACCTGCTGTTCGTTGGGGTTGTTGCCCAATTCATCCTGTATAAGTTTCAGTTGCTGGTTCAGCAAATAATCGCGCTGCTGCTTGTCCATATCCACCTTCACCTTGTTCTGGATCTGATTTTTCAAATCAAGCATCTGCAGTTCTTTGGTAAGCAACCCCAACACTTTATGGGCTCGCTCTTCAACATCCAGGATACCAAGCAGTTGCTGCTTTTCGTCAATTTCTACATTCAGGTTCGACCCTACGAAATTGACTAAAAAAACAGCGCTTTCGATATTTTTGATCGCGAAAGCTGCTTCGCTGGGCAGGTTTGGCGACTGGTGAATTATCTGGATCGAGAGATCCTTGATGGATGAAATGAGTGCTTCAAAGTTTTTATCTTTTTTCGCTGGTAAGTTCTTCTGATCAAAACTGCTCACTTCAGCTTTAAAATATGGCTCCGATTGCAATAACCGTCCAAGTTCAAAGCGCTTTTTACCCTGAATGATGGCTGTGGTATTGCCATCCGGAAGCTGGAGTATTTTAATGATATAGGCAACTGTGCCTATCCTGTTCAGGTCGTTATAACCGGGATCTTCAATATCACCGTCTTTCTGCGAGACAACACCAATTATACGTTCCCCTTTGTAATATTCTTTGATAAGACGGATTGACTTATCCCGGCCAACGGTAATCGGGATCACAACGCCGGGAAACAGCACCGTGTTGCGCAAAGGTAAAATAGGTAAAACCGGTGGTACCTCCTCAGAATTGATCAATTCTTCATCTTCAGCCGAAAGCAACGGAATAAACTCTGTTTCATCTTCCATTATATTCGAAAGATGCAGGTCAGCTAAATCAATATTATGATTCATAAATATATATGACAGTTTGGCATGAAAATATTCAACATTTTTTGCAAAGTCAAAGGTCAATAATTATGCCACTAAAATTTTTAAGGATTTGAGGATTTAAATGGTATTCTTGGAATTTTCAATAGGCTGGAAGGGTTTTTCCAAAAAGACAGAAGATTGTTGCTTCACACTGAAGGCAGTACCTATTCGTTTAATTCCTATTTACCCAAATTAAGTGTATAGTTATAGACAACTTTGGGTTTTTGTTCCGGGATTTCTGCTTTTACTGGATTGGTGGAAGTATAATTCACCTGAATACCGGGTTGAACCAGGGTTTGGGTATTTCCGGTAAGTTTGAAATGAATCCTGGTTTTCATCAGTGCCTTCATTTTAATGCCCCGGTTTCGAGCCGGTTCATAGGTTAACATGCGTACGAGGCGTATGGCTTCTTCATCACAACCGCTACCAATCCCTTTTTTCACTTCGACGTCCACTATTTCACCAATGTTGTTCACCGTATATTCCACGTATACAAGGCCTTCCACTTTTTTTGACAGTGCTTCTTCGGGGTAAACCAGGTTTTCGAAAATAAACTTCCGGTATGCTTCTTTTCCACCGGGGTAAGAAGGGATACGTAGAAAATTCTTCTTTTTCGGATTTTTTGAATCGTTCTGCTTCATCTCGCAAAGCTACTATTTTTTCGTACCTGACAAGTGAAAGTCGCATCATTTAACAAAATATATAGGAATCATCATATTTCAATACTCTGTTTATCAATGCGATAGCTTGGAATGTCATGTGAATTTATATCGTTGGCAAGGCCAATTATTTGCAGATATTCAAATAATGTTATCTTTGCAACCTCAAAATTAGCATCTTACATAAAATTCACTGTTAATGAAAGTATTAGTTTGTATCAGCAATGTGCCCGATACCACGACCAAAGTAAAATTTGTTGATAATTTCCAAAAGCTTGATGTCAGTGGAATTCAGTGGGTAATCAACCCCTGGGACGAGTTGGCGCTTACCCGTGCCCTCGAACTTAAGGACGAAGCAGCAAACGCTGTCCAATCTGTAACGGTAGCGCATGTTGGGGCTGTTTCCAGCGATCCGACGATCAGGAAAGCCCTGGCCATTGGTGCCGACAATGCCATACGCGTGAATACCGAGGCAGGCGATGCCTATTCAATTGCTTTTCAGTTGGCTGAAGCAATCCGTACCGAGAGCTTTGACCTTATTTTCTGTGGTATCGAATCGGCCGACCACAACGGCTCAACGGTAGGAGGGATGCTTGCCGAAATGATGGGATGCCCTTCGGTTACCTGTGTTTCATCGGTAAAGTTCGAAAATGGGAATCCGGTAATCACCCGTGAAATTGATGGAGGCAAGGAAATTCTGACCATCCCGGTTCCATTTGTTGCGATTGTTCAGAAAGGTATCGCTAAAGAACCCCGGATAGCTGCCATGCGCGGGATTATGATGGCACGCACTAAACCTATTAAAGTAATTGAACCACAGGCTGTTGACTGCTTGGTCGAAGTGGTTGGCTACGAAATGCCTAAGCCCCGTGCCACCTGCAAATTTGTTGATGCCGAAAACGCTGCCCAACTTATTGATCTGCTTCAGAATGAGGCTAAAATTCTCTAATTTTATCAAATCTGTTAATAACAAACCAACGCATGTCATTATTAGTATTTCTCGAGAATTGGGATGGTAGGTTCAAGAAATTATCCTTCGAATTGGTTTCCTACGCTTCCAAAGTTGCCGAATTGCTTGGCATAGAGGCTGTTGCGCTTTCCATCGGTAAAGTTGAACCTAAGGAACTTGAAAAGTTGGCAACATATGGAGCTGCCAAAATTATCAGTGTTGAAACTGAAATGCTCAAAACTCTTGACGATCAGGCATATACATGTCTGATTGCTGAAATTGCCCAAAAAACAAACGCCAGCATTCTGATTCTTTCTAACAACAATACCGGAAAAGCATTGGCTCCACGGCTCTCGGTAAGGCTTAATGCAGGTTTGGCTTCTGGTGTGAGTAAACTTCCGATGAGCATTACTCCTTTTGTGGTTTATAAAAAGGTATACTCAGGAAAGGCTTTCGCTAACGTGATGATTAAAACCGAAACCAAAATTCTTACACTTTCCCAGAATTCCTTCGAGGTGATTGAGAATCAAAAGGTTGCCGTAATAGAAAAAATGGATATCCAACCTGACGGCAGGCTGATGAAAACGCAACTTACTGAAATACAGAAACAAACCGGCAAAATCCTGATCACAGATGCAGACATAGTGATTTCAGGCGGACGCGGAATGAAATCCCCCGACAATTGGGCACCATTAGTTGAATTAGCCAACCTCTTGGGGGCAGCAACCGCTTGTTCCAGGCCAGTTTCCGATGAAGGCTGGCGCCCCCATGAAGAACATACCGGACAGACAGGAAAGATTATTGCCCCGAACCTGTATATTGCCGTAGGTATTTCGGGTGCCACGCAGCACCTGGCAGGCATAAGTTCATCAAAGTATATCGTGGCAATCAATACCGACAAAGATGCACCTATTTTTGAAGCTGCCCAATACGGTATCGTGGGTGATGCACTGAAAGTACTGCCTAAATTAGTGAATGCGGTAAAAGAGATGAAATCGAAATAATACATTCACTAATAATTTTATAAGAAAGTGTCCTTAATTGTATATTCATCCTGAATTTCATTTAAGGCATTTTTTATTGTAAATCAATGGATTATGGTAAAACAAATCGTGTTCACGATTACAATCCTGATTACGCTTGGAGTTTTTAGCTTCACTATCCTGAGGTTGATCAGCTATTTTAGATTTACCAAAGCAAATTTCCCCATCCGGGATTTTGGAAAGCGGTTCAGGGTGATGCTCAATGTTGCAATTGGCCAGAGCAGGATTTTCCGCCGTCCTGTAATTGGTTTCCTTCATGCACTGGTTTTCTGGGGGTTCTGTGTCATCCTTTTTGGAAGTATCGAAATGATTATTGACGGTCTTTTTGGCATCGAACGCTCCTTCAGGATTTTAGGATTCTTGCATAGTGTGATTATCGCATCAGGAGACATATTTGCCCTTTTGGTGGCAATTTCCATCATAGTTTTCCTGGTCCGCAGGCTATTCATGCATATCAGCCGTTTCGAAGGCATAGAGATGAAAAAGAAATCGCATCAGGATGCCAATATTGCCCTTAGCATGATTCTGCTGCTCATGCTTTCGCTGATGGGGATGAATGCAGCCTACGTTCAGCATCAGCTCGTGAGTGAAAGCGAAATTATCGGGGTTTACCCGGTAGGAGGGAAGTTAGCCTTTGTTTTTGGCAATTTATCAGAAAACGGGGTGTCTCTTGCATATGAAATTTGCTGGTGGGCACATATTCTGCTGATTTTTTCATTTGCCAACATATTGCCAAATTCCAAGCATTTTCATGTATTCATGTCGGTTCCCAACACTTTTTTTACCCGCCTCGAACCGCTTGGCAAGCTGACAAATATGAACGATATTACCCGCGAGGTTAAATTGATGCTCGATCCCAATGCTGCCTTTGAAGCACCTGCTGCCGATATACCTGTAAGCCGTTTCGGGGTGAAAGACGTGGAAGATGTTTCTTGGAAAAACTACTTTGATTCATTATCATGTACCGAATGTGGGCGTTGCACTTCGGTTTGCCCTGCCAATACTACCGGTAAAAAACTTTCCCCAAGGAAAATATTCATGGATTTGAGGGCGCGTATGAAAGAAAAAGGTCCCGGGCTGGTGAAAAATGGCAGGGACTTTTCGGATAACAAATCATACCTGCGTGATTATATTTCGGAAGAAGAACTCTGGGCGTGTACCACATGCAATGCCTGCGCAAGGGAATGCCCCGTAAATATCAACCATCCTACTTTGATTGTTGATATGCGCCGCTACCTGGTTATGGAAGAAAGCAGCGCCCCCGGAGGCTTAAAAACTATGTTCAGCAATATCGAAAACAATGGAGCACCGTGGCAGTATTCGCCAGAAGACCGGCTTCTGTGGGCTGAAAACATAGAAATGAAAGTATCCTGATTTTTACTTTTTGAATCTGATGAATTATCGTAATAACCTGATTTAGAATGGAAACAATAAAGATTGATATCCCTGTTATGGCCGATTTGTTTGGCAGAGGCGAAAAACCGGAGTATCTTTTCTGGGTTGGCTGCGCCGGGGCTTTTGATGACAGATATAAAAAAGTTGCCCGGGCCTTTGCCAAAATCCTTACGCACCTTAACATCAGTTATGCAGTGTTGGGAAAAGAAGAATCGTGCACTGGCGACCCTGCACGGAGGGCCGGGAACGAGATGTTGTACCAGATGCAGGCATTGCAGAACATCGAAACGCTGAAAACTTATGAAGTCACAAGAATCATCACCATTTGCCCGCATTGTTACAACATTTTTAAAAACGAATATCCTGACCTAGGCGGAAATTATGAAGTGATCAATTATATCCAGTTCCTCAATAAGTTGATTGAGAATGGCCGTTTGAAAATTGATGCTCCTTTATTTGCAAATGCCCGTATCACTTACCACGACCCCTGCTACCTCGGACGTGCCAACGATATTTATTCCGAGCCACGCAGCATCCTGAAAAAGCTTACTTATGATTTCGTGGAAATGGAACGCAACAGGAGTTTTTCGTATTGTTGCGGGGCCGGTGGCGCCCAGATGTTTAAAGAAGCAGAATCCGGTAATAAGGAAGTTTTTATCGAGCGGACCGAAGAAGCTTTGCGTACCGAAGCCAATATAATTGCATCAGCCTGCCCTTTCTGCATGACTATGCTAACCGATGGCCTGAAATATAAAAACAACGAAGAGGTGAAGAACTACGACATTGCAGAGCTTATCGTTCAAGTGCTTGATATTTAATCAAATCCAATTATAAACAACAAACAATGGAAAACAGAAAAGTGTTAAAAAGCGGTGAATTCCTTGTGGATACAGTGGAAGCCAGGGATGTTTTCATTCCAGAAGAATTTGACGACGAACAACTGATGATTGCCCAGACCTGTCAGGACTTCCTCAATACTGAGGTTTACCCGAATTTGGATAAGCTCGATAGTCCTGATATCAAATTGATGAGGGCAACTCTTGAAAAAGCAGGCGAACTTGGGCTTATGGGGATCGCTCTGCCTGAAGAAGTTGGCGGCTTCGGCCAATCCTTTGTAACCCAAATGCTTGCAGCCGAAACCATTGGTGCGGGATATTCATTTTCAGTAGCCTACATGGCTCACTGCGGAATAGGTACCTTGCCGATTGCCTACTATGGAAATGAAGCCCAGCGCGAAAAATATGTTACGAAATTAGCTACCGGCGAATTTATAGGAGCATATTGCCTTACCGAACCCGGAGCAGGAAGTGATGCAAATGCTGGTAAAACCAATGCCCGCCTTTCGGAGGATGGTACCCATTATATCCTGAACGGACAGAAGATGTGGATTACCAATGCAGGTTTTGCTGACATACAGACTGTTTTTGCAAAAATCGGTAACGACAGGATCCTCAGTGCATTCATCGTTGAACGAAACATGCCGGGTGTTGTGGTTGCTCCTGATGAAAAGAAAATGGGTATCAAAGGCTCATCAACTGCACAGATTTTCTTCAACGATGTCAAAGTCCCTGTAGAAAATCTTATTGGCTCCCAGGGTGAAGGTTTCAGGATCGCCCTAAGTATCCTTCATATGGGACGTATTAAATTGGGTGCCAATGTGTTGGGTGCTTCCAAGAAAGCTATTAACGATTCTGTGAAATATGCCAATGAGCGCAAGCAGTTCTGCGTGTTGATTTCCTCTTTTGGTGCCATCAAGTATAAACTTGCCCAACAGGCAATCCGGACCTTTGCTTCCGAATCGGCCACTTATCGCGTGAGCAAGGATATTGATGATCTGATTATGCTCAACAAGGCTTCAGGCATGGACCATGGCCGCGCCACTATCGAAGGCATCAGCCATTACGCGGTTGAGGCTGCCATACTGAAAGTTTATGGTTCAGAAGCCTTAGATTATGTAGCTGATGAGGCAGTCCAGATTCATGGCGGGATGGGCTATTCGGCCGAAATGGATGTAGAAAGGGGTTACCGGGATTCGCGCATCAACAGGATATTTGAAGGGACCAACGAAATCAACAGGCTTCTGATTGCCGATACTGCCATCAAACGCGCGCAAAAAGGTGAATTTGACCTGTTTGGGCCTGCCGGAAAACTGTACAACGAAATGGATAGTATTACTTCGGGTAAGGAGGAAGGTGAAAGCTATTATAACGAAAAACGCCGCTATCTTGCTAATTTCAAGAAAGTTATTCTCCTTTGTATTCATAGCGTTACCAAACATTTTGGCAATAAATTGGTAAAAGAACAGGAAGTAATGAACAACATTTCGGAGATGATCATGGAAATCTATATTGCTGAATCATTGGCCCTCAGGGTCGAAAAAATTGAAGGAATGAAAGGCAATGCCGCCATTTATCGCGATATTCTTGATGTTTATGTTTACGATACAGCCGACTTAGTCCGTAAATCGGCTCGCGATGCCGTTAATTCCTTTGCCAGCCCGGAGGTATCGGAGAAACTGAATGCTGCAACCGAAAAGCTTACCGCTGTGGCGGGCATTAACGTAAAAGAAGCCCGCAGGCGCATTGCCGATAAACTGATTGAAGACAACGCGTATAAGATTTAAGGCAAATGCCCTTATTGCTGAGTTAAAGTAAAGACGCTTCCCAAAAAGGCGTCTTTACATTTTTATGAAGAATGACTTCCATCGGCCAATAAACCGGTTAGTTTTCTTATCAGTAATCCTTTTTGCAAATGCACTGTTTTTCAATGACATGAAGTCCATTTTAATTTTATTTTTGTCCAACAATAATTATCGGAGTACTTAACGATCAGAATGACCACTTCGTAAAGAATAATTTACTAATTACCTGATTATGAGAGAACCCAGGAAAAAACTTCTCGCTGCCGGAGCTTGGTTTTATTTGGCAAATGTTATTGTTGCAGTACTGATCTCTTTCCGGTATTTGAAATATTGTGCCCTTGCCGGAAACCCTTTTCTGATCTTTTACGTAAGTATAGCTTCTATCAGCCATTTTGCTTCGCTGATATTCATGTCTTTCCTATTTATTTACCTGCCATTTACCCTGATCTATCCTTCGCGTAAAGCATCAAAAATCATTTCTGTTGCTTTATGTTCCGTTAGCCTTGTAGTATTGGTTCTCGATACTTTTATTTACGACCTGTATCGCTTTCATATCAATGGATTTGTGATTGACATGGTTTTTGGCGGAAATTTCACCCAGATTTTTGTTTTCAGCACGGCGGTTTATCTTAAAGCGATAGCCTTTCTGCTCATCTTGATAGCATCCGAAGTATTGCTTTCAAAATTAGTTTGGCGACTTTTCGAATCAAACCGGCTGAAATTTGGAAAAATCAGCATTGTATTGATTTTCATTATGTTAATTAGTACACACATCATTCATGCCTGGGCAGGGGCAGCCTATTTCAGTCCTGTGCTCAAAGCTTCACGGTTTTTTCCTGCTTTTTATCCCCTTCAGGCAAGCGATGTTTTTTACAAATATGGTTTGGTGGATCCTGAAAAAGCACGCAATAAAATTTCGAGGATTGAAATGCCGGATGCTGAGAACCTGAATTACCCTCTTCATCCATTAGAATTTGATACGGCTTTCAAACCAAAAAACATTCTATTGATCATTCTTGATTCGTGGAATTATCGCGCAATGACTCCTGTAATCACACCAAATATCAGTGCATTAGCCGACTGTTCTATTTCATTTACAAATCATTACAGCGGAAGCAACGGTACGAGGGGTGGGATTTTTTCAATCTTTTATGGTTTGCCTGCATTGTACTGGAACGATTTTGAAGCTGAAAACCGTTCATGCGTCCTGATGGATGAACTTCTGAAAAACAGCTATTCCTTAGGTATTTTTGCGAGTGCTTCCCTGCGCAATCCACCTTTCGAAAGGACAGTTTTCAGCAAGGTTAAAAATCTGAGGCTTGAATCGATAGGGGAAACCGTGACTGATCGTGAAATAGGTATTACCAACGAATGGATCAGGTTTACAGATACTTACGTGAAAAAACAGGAACATCCACCGTTTTTTGGTTTTCTTTTCTACGATGCACCTCATGCATATGCCTGCCCACCGGATTTCAAAACCAAATTTAAGCCTGCCTGGGATTATTCTGATT
>Ga0247841_10012256_pt1 | contig 11224 bp, 10 predicted proteins | sample LaCruzMarch2015__2_FD_192410 | JGI IMG/M metagenome (GOLD analysis project Ga0247841, IMG submission 192410) | Freshwater microbial communities from meromictic Lake La Cruz, Castile-La Mancha, Spain - LaCruzMarch2015_18m | ecosystem: Environmental > Aquatic > Freshwater > Lake | place: Spain...
AGAATCTGCTCGCGCGGGAGGCTTTCGATCCAGCGATGCTTCCCCAAGGCGAAGTCAAGAGGCACACAATCCTCCGCCGGTTTGCGACCGATCACCGTCAATTCGACATGTGATCCAAGCATCGCCACGGCCTCGAAAAGATCGGCGATGCCTTTGCGCTGACTCAAGCCTCCAACAAACAGGACCCGCAAAGCGCCGCTGCTTGGCTTGGGATCGGAGGATGCGATGGGCGCCAAGGCGTCGTCCGCTCCAAAGGGAATCACGTCAACGGGAGCGATCGGAAAAGGGCACATGTCCAGGGTCACTTTGGTGAACGTGGAGGGGACGAAGATCCTGTCCGCCAAGCGCAACTCCTCGTCTTTCCTCGAGAGTTTCCCGGGAGAATCCGAGAGCCCCGGCATGGTCGGGACCCATTCCGGCCGGCGTTCCGCCTCCTCGCCCAGAATTTGCCGCGCGGCACGCCAGTAGCCGATGGGGAGATCGTAGAAACACTTTTTTCCCGCAGCGCGCGCCGCCCGGAAGGTGTGCAGCGCGCCGTCCTCATAGCAGTAACATGCTCTGATTTTCGCTGCAGGAACCCAGGCCGCTGCCATCCGATCGGTGGATTCGTAGATTCTATCGACCGAGAGCGGGCTCGTTTCTTTGTGAACCAGCTCATTGAGACCGAGTCGCAAGGCGGCCAGCCTGGCCAGCTCCCGCATCGGCGCGGTGCGGACAAAAGGACGCAGGCCGTTGTCATATCTCCTTCGATGAATCTCACCGAGCCCGGGGAGTGATGCGATCGCATGCAGCAACCCCGACGAAAATGATGCTATCGTGGTCTGGTAGGTTCCAAGAAGGCCAGCCTCGGCAAGGGCGCGCAGCACATGGCGCACATTGGCATTTCCGGTTGGATGGGTGACAAACACACTTATTGCTGGACCCATCACGCCATAGCCTTGGGTTGGTGATGAATCACGGTAAGTTTTCGTTTACTGCACTAAAAGCAGGTGTCTATGGGACATTACTCTTTGAAGTCGGGAGCATTGTGGCAAGGGTCTCACCCGAATTTTCACGATGTCTCAAAACCTTGGCGGGAATCCCTCCCGCAACGGAATTCGACGGGACGTCACTCAATACAACTGCTCCAGCAGCGACAATTGAGTTAGACCCGATCTCCACGCCGGCATTGATAAAGGCATGACTTCCGATCCATACGTTATCACCAATCATGGTCGGAAGGAGCAGATTCTTTGCACTGAATTTCGTGGCCGTTGGATCGTGGCTCACCGACGTAATCGCCACATGCGATGCTATAAGCACATCATTGCCAATTACGCCCCCCCCGTGGCCCCAAATGTGGAGAAAACCTGCAATGCTGATACGATCGCCAAACGTAATTTTGTCCCTTCCGAGCAAAACAACAGGTCCGTGACATTTGAGGTCGCTCCCGACGCCAGCCAGCCCTCTAAAGCGAATCCTAAGCAGGCCTTGTTGCAGAAGAGTTCTGAGAATGTGGCGCATGTGCTTTGCGAAAAATGTCAAAAAGATACCTCGGCTATGGCTTCTCCAAAGCGCGGTAAAAAGCCCTGCCTTGGAAGTAGCGCCTCCATCCTTTCAAGGTCTCGTAGAAGCCCACCGCGCAGACCAAAGGCCGCAACGGGTCGGTGCGGAAGAACAAGTCGAACCCGTGACCGACCGCAACCCTCTTGTGCAGAAGCTGCGGATTCCGGTTTGCCAAGCGATCGCAAAACCTGCTCACCGTTGGAATCCGGGTGTCATCAAGAACAGTGAGCGCTTGCGGGCCGTATTGCAGCGACGCGCGCAGCGTCGCTTCCCGAAAAGGCGTGAAATGGGGAGAGTCGACCAGAATCAAGTCTGCTCGTCCCAGTTGCTCTTTGAGTTCCTTGTCGATGCGCCACCCAAGAACCGGAAAACCACCGGCCATCCTCGTCTTGAGCATAGACACGGCACTCTCGTGAAGCTTTGCCTCATCATCGCCGAGAGACTCGACCGTCTTGGATAACCAGAAAGAGCTATCCTCAAGGCTGAATACGCTGCACCCCGCGCCGAGAAATGCTTGAGTGCTCCGACCGCTTCCAAATTCGAAAACACGCTTCGCACTGATCTTTCGGCATAACTCGAGCAGAAATTCGAGCGATGCAGCAGGCAAAGCTGCGTCGGAGTGGGGATCATCGCCAGACTCGAATTCCTGGGTAAGGTAGCTGTCGTCAAAAAGCCGGCGTATGTCTGGATTGTGCATAGCGTAGAAGCGGAGGGGGGCGCGAACGAGGTGGCTGAGCCTTCTGGGATAACGTCCCGGGTGACGATGGTCAATTTCGCGGAGAACAAACAGCTCGACGAAGAAGTCTGGCCATTGTTTCCACGTTCGTCTTTCCGAAATATGCAGCAACCGCACGATCCCAACACTGTGCATCAGGTCTCATCGCCAACACATCGCGTATCGACTCGTATCCAATCTCGCGGTTCAGATTATCCCACTGTCTGCCAACACCGGTCTTGGCGAGAAACTCGGACAACGTGCTGTCCGGCGGCGCATGCCCCAGGATGGGTCGCCGCGCGGCAACGTATGTACTCAACTTGGTCGGCAGGCTGGTCTGCGCGAAAAGCTGCAAACGCGGCGAAAAGGGGTAGGCAGCATATGCAAAATCACAGTCCTGCATTGCATCAATGATGCCCCCTTCATCCGTATTCGGCCTAAGGTCAACACAGCTTGCCAAGTGCTCCGGCAACTCTCCGGACCTGAGGTTGGCTCCCCAGAAGACAACTTTGGCTCCCACGCCCAACTCGTCCGTGTAGGACTTCAAAGCTCCCAAAACAACACGCAAATCGCTCTTGGAGTAGATAGAACCCACATGGCCAACTCGGACTTGTGATGATTCCTTTTTTCGCTCGGAAAACTTCTCCTCGCCAATGTAACGGTGAACAACTTCGGCATTAATGCCCGCCCGAGCAAAGTAGTGACTCCTCATGCCATCACTGACTACATCGACTGACTTCACTGCGCGCAAAACGCGGTCGCTCAAGCGAGCGGCGATAGGCGACAAAAAGGAATATCGCTTTGATCTCGCGCACAACGCACCTGCCCAGTCGTCGTGGACAGTTAGATGAATAGGACGGTCTGGACTCTGGACAAGGCATCGCGCCAGAGGCAATCCCTCGTTGTGGCTGACAATCCAGTAGGCGTCGCAGTCTACCGAGCGAATCTCCCCAACGATCTCAGACCACCTTTTCGCCCCTGTGCCGATGAGCATGCCAGCCGTTTCGACGATATCACGCAAAGGATTTGCGCCGCCCATCAAGGGCCTTCCAAGCCAACCATCGGGCCGTCCCTCGTCTGGCAAAGGAGACAAATAGCGCCAGTCGATATCAAGCTCAGCCGATAGGTGTGGGACCAAACTCCGCAAGATCGCGCCACCACCTCCACCAGACGGAGAGTGCGCGGTAAAAAGACAGATTTTGGGCCGCTTAATCATTGCTCAGCAGGTGTCGCCAAAATACGTCGCTGAGTGGACAGCATGATAGATCAGGGTCAATCAAGAGACGTGATATCGGTGTGGGTCCTGCACTCCAAAAGGCAGAGCTTCGGTAAAGCGCTTTGCGGTGGCGAACACAGAAGTTGCATCTTGAGGAAAGAGAAAATCTTCTCGGGCCTCATCCCCGTTGCGCAACGAGCGACCGAAAAGTCGCACCGCCAAACCGTGCTCTAACATGGCTGCTACGCCCCCGCTCTTGCCGACGAATTCCGGAGGATAGGATGTCAGCCCCATAGTCAGGCCGGATAAATAGTGTGACACCTCCCTTTCCTCCATCTGGCCAAGAAGCAAAAATCGCGTTTTGTCCGTAAAGCGCTGTTTCAGCCCCTCCCACACCGCCAAGCTGCTGGCAGCGAGGATTCCGCCGCTTAGAATCCATGGAGCGCTAGCTTGTTCCGCACACTCCTTGGCGAAAGACGCCAACCTATCGCGATCCAAGTTCGGGTGAATTTCTCCGAAAAACCCAAAACATAATTCGCCAGCGGAGCTTCCAATACGCTTGCTGAGCCATGTCTGACCGTCGCCCCTCGAGCAAGACACAGCTATGTTGCCGTGAAGAGGGAGAATCTCGCTTTGCACCCCTACCCTCCGCAGCATGTCGCGATAGAGCGAAGTTTGGGTATGAACTACTTCCGGCCGCAGATTCGTGAATAACTTTCGGAACAATGGCTTCTGTAAAGCACCCAAGAGACGGTTCTTGATGGAAAACCATGGCCCCTCCATCCACAACTCGTGGCACATGATGTGCAGGGGGTATTGGTTGATGATTGCCCTTAGTCTGCCAGCGAGCTGAAGCGGCAAGCCTCTGGGATCATACCCCCATGGAACATACTGCAAACTTATCCAATCCGGACCAAAGCTTTGCACTGCCTCGCGAATCAAGGGAAGACGTTCTTCCCACGCCCGGCGGCTTGAAAACCTTAAAACACGCGCTCCTCTTTCCGCGGCTTTTTCCTCGTTGCTGGCGCAAGCATCACCATCGAGCTTAGTGTCGTTAATCGCGATGCAAAGGCACTCGTGCCCCAGTTCCCGAAGCTGCTGGGCCAAGCGCAAGGTGTAGTCACCTACTCCATCGCGCCCCGGCTCAAGAGAGGCGCATAAAAAACTTATCTTCATACGCTACGAGCGCGCTTTCGACCGCCAAGACGCCTGCGCAATGCGCTTTTCATACTACTGACATTGCGGCAATGCGCGCCCAACCTCATCAGTGAAGCAGTCGCTTGTATTCCAATTTGTACTCCAAGTCCTGCCTGCGCTGCCCAACGGGCCTTGCTGGCACCCCTGCTACTATACTGAAGGCATCCACCGTCTTTGTGACAACAGCACCGGAGGCAACCACCGCCCCTGACGAAACCGTCACCCCACCAAGGATGGTCGCTCCTGCACCGATGAAAGCATAGTCCTGAATAACGATCGGTCGGGCACGACCCGCAAAGGTTTCGCTCTGTATATCGTGGTCAGCCGTCAGCAATTTGACCCACGGGGACACGCTGACATTTTTGCCGATCACTATTCCTCCAGCATTCCGAACGCGGCACCCTTCGTTGAGCACCGAATTTGCGCCCATCTCAAATCTAGTCGCATTTCCAAACCTCACGTCAAGGAGGACCGCCGCCGAAGCGTGCAGCTTGAATCCCATGACTCGACGGTAGAACCAGTCCCGACACACGTGAGAAGGTAGGTTCGAGATGACGAAATTGCAGAGATAAATCCGAAGATCGGAAACTTGGCTGCAACGCACACTACGATTCACTTGATTGTTAGTTTGCTCGCTACCTTGAGATTCACGCACTGGCATTCGGACGCAATTCGGATCCAGCACGAAAAGCTGGCAGCAGACGCAGGACGGCATCAACAAGTCGCACAACGAAACGCTGCCGCACTTTCATGGTTGATGCAATCCAGTAGTCAACAAGCGTTCCAAAAAGGCTGGGGCTGGTGTGACACTCGCGTCCGACTGCGGCCATTTCTAATTGCCAAGGATAATCCCAAATCGGAGCACTTTTGAGTTTACCCGCACTGTCTCCTTGCAAGATGTCCATGACTTGCTCCTTGTGCCAGGTGTCCCACGTGTCACAAAGGTCTACCTGAGCGAGAATTGCTGCAACGCGGGGCTGATACTGGGAAGGAACTCGCTGCCGGTTTGGAAAGTCACCCCGACCACTACGCTGATACATACGCCTCGTATCAATAGAGACAGAGCCAAATGAGTTCGCTTCTACCGCAGCATACCACCAAGTTTTCATTTGCTGGCGGCGGGGCCAAAGTAGATTGAGGTGCAAAATACAAATCTCGTCGCAAAAGTAGCTTTCCGGACCAAGCGGCACACGAGGTTGGTGAAATGCCATCTCCAAAAGGTGACCTCCATCGCAAGGTCGGCAAAAAGTGTTCCGCAGCGCAAACCACTCCACCCCTTTTGGAGCGAGGCACATCCAAGGGAACTCGATGGAGTGGTTGCTAAACTCCGTTACCCACTTTTTGCAAAGTGCCGCCCACTTTGCCTCATGCACAAGCATAAATTCGTCAGCGTCAAGACCTACGAGCAGCGCTGACGGGTCTAATTTCCTCGCTTCTTGTAACAGCAGTTGCCGGCGCATATTCTCATTGTAGGCCACATTCGCGTTCCGAATTGCAACAACCTTGGGATGAGAAGCAGCTATTTCCCAGGTGCCGTCTGACGAGCCTTGGTCAGCAATAATTATCTTGTCAAATAAGCAGGCGTGGTGGTCAAGAAAAGCGCCTAACAAATGCCCCTCATTCTTTACGGGCGTGAGAAGGAAGCGATTCACTTCGGGCGGCAAAGGAGGTTAATAACATGCTCATTCGAGAGTAGTTCCCAATCACATTCCGTAGGTTCCACCACCAAACGACCTTGATAACCCGCAACGACATCAAAAGCGTATCCAAAGGTGCTAAGCCATAGGACGAGGTCATTCAAAAAAGCATGCCTATTTTCCCGCATGAAAAGATGGACTTCGATATCCATCACGGGCTTATGCTTTGCGATAACATTTTTGGCGCCCCGCAAGACAGCATCCTCTGCCCCTTCTACATCAATCTTCAGGAAGCCAACTGCCTCAGCACAAAGACTATCCAGGGTGTTCACTGGTACACGGATCCCCTCTGTCTCGACTGCGGACGCGTTTGAGTGGTCGCTGAGGCGCAATTCGCCTTGGTGATCAGAGGCAGCGCAGTGCGCAAGCACGATGTTCCCCGCAATATTTCGTCTGGTGTTTTTTAAAATCTGACGCGCATTGAAGGGATGCGGCTCAACCGCCATTACGATGGAATCTGGGAAAGATTTTGCGTAAAATAATGTTGTTATTCCTTGGTTGGCGCCCACGTCGATCATCACGCTGCTAGCATTCCGAACATTTTTTAACGCCCACTCAAGTTCGGGCCACAACCGAGCGCTTTGGTACACGCCCTCTGCGAATAGATCGTCGATTGCGATAGTCATCGGAACGCCCGCAACGGAAAGATCCCGCCAATACGCACGAAACGTCGCGCGACGCCAGCGATAAGCCACTTTGTCGGCCAATGATTGCAATGCGCTTTTCATAAAATGAATGTGCAAGTGGTTTGGAGCAGAAGCGTTCGCGTGCGAGGTGTCATGTACTAGGCAGGCATGCATCCTGCTTTACTCTCATTGCCACTACCAGAGACAAACATCTCTGTGCCCGTCTATTCAAGTTGGAAAGGTTGGATGTAAACTTTGGCAAAGCTGTCATCTTGGTAAGTGACTCCGTAATGCCTAACATTTATCAGTCCGCGAATATGCATGTGCGGCATTACGCAAACGCCTGCTTTAATCGGTTTTGGTCTTGGTTTGCGAGCGCCTACTTTGGTGGTTTGGATATTGTCAACGCAGACGCCTTCCCCTGATAGTTCGCAGAGCAAGCCTTGGCAGCAATGTCGCCTTCGCCCATCGCAATGAAACTCGATCACTAACGCCAACGTTTTGAGCTTCATTCATCTTAGGAACAAGACCGGATTTGTCCGTGGCAACGCCCAGCACTCTAGCGAGCGCTTCGTAGGTCATTTCGCCGGCATCAACTTTTAGAACAAGAGAGCAATTCCCCTTTCTCATGAAAAACTCATGAACGTTAGACTCATGGCGCAGGAATGCTTCCCGCAAAGCCGCCTCGTCAAAGCGTGTTGTGCCATAAACGCGTTGGTGAAGTTCATCACCAATCTGGCCACGCTTCCACAAAACACCGCCCTCATCAAACAGCCATTCCATGCTTTTGATCCACGGTTCAATGCTGCGCGTCGTATGGATAAAAATGGATCCGGGGTAAAGCCTGTCGAGTTCGCGGAAATACAACGGCACTGGCAAATCGCCAAACGCGTCGTGCGACTCCAGAATTCGCCGCGCGTCGTGTCCCACGCGAGACGCTTTCAATTCCTTGCCGCGACGCCAGGAAGCGTAAGGCCCGCGCTTCAATGCGGGCGAAAACGACGGCAAACCAAGCACTTCACTCTGCGTGAATATGTGAATGGGATAATGGATCGTTTTTAAACCAAAGGATTCAAGGCCCGCGCAAAGCGACGTTGTTCCAGTGCGGGACAATCCTAGGCAAAACACTTTGTTGAATGATCTTGGCATTGCCTTCCCTAGCTTGTTTTAGCTTTAATTTCAGCATTCCAATCCCCGAGCAGGGCGGTGACTTGCGTCTCTAGGCCTCTCAACTCGGTAAGATCTGAGTGCATCTGGTCCCAGTGTTTCGCCGCTTCGAGATCGCCACTCTTGTTGCCTTTCAGCAGCGATCGTCCGCGGTAGAAAGCTCCAAGCCAGCGTGCAAGTCTGCATTTAATCTGCTTTCCTCGGGCCATTTCTGTCGACTGCGGATTGCTGAATTCCTTATCGACATGCTCTAACAGGGTTCTGAACATTGTCTCGGCCGGGAAGGGGGACCATTCAAGCCACGGCTTGCTGCGCGTGACAAAGTGCACATTAAGAGCTTTTCTTTTCAGCTGTTGCAGTGCTGCACACGGCCGAAAGTCGTCGTAGTGATTCTGCACATTCCACGATGGATCTAGCTGTAGGAATGCCCCATCCACAGAGTAGTTAAGAGCGCTCTGATCATAGACCTTGCAGCTCTTGGGGTAACTCGCAAGGATGCGAGCGGCTTCCTTAAAAAGGCCAGACTGGCGAGCCTTGCCGAGATCCAAGAGCAGGAGGCCGGCATTGAAATATGGCTGGCGCAGGTCACAGGAGATTGGCGACCCGACAGGTGGATCTGCTGCCAGCGTAGGCATTCTTTTTTCGACCACAGCTCCAAGCGCCGCGCCCGCAAGATCAGTCTCAAGCAAAGGGAGCAGGGGCTTTAAGCAGAGAATATCTGAGTCCAGATACAGGACACGCTCTGCTTTGAGCAGATCAGGAAGCAGGAGTCGGGCGTAGGTCAGCTTGGAAGGATAAAAGAATTCGGGGAAGGCGGAGAAATCCTCCTCGATCTTATGGAACCTAAAGGTCGTTTTACCCTCGATTCGCCTAAGCACATTGTCGATTCTTTGAAACGATGGAATTGAAAGGCTTTCGTGCATGAAAAACACTTCCATCGCGATCCCTGGGTCCAACGCCATTCGGGCACTCGCGAGGGTGCCGATAGCCCCGGGTAGATACCTTTCGTCGCAGGCCATAGCGATCGTTACTAATTTCATGAAAATCTAAGTTTTTCGGGACGCGAGGTAGTCACGCTTTGGCAAAGCCATATACGGAAACAACAATCCGAGTAAGCAGCGAGTAAATGCTGCCCAAAAGCATTGTCTGGAACACGCCTACCGCCGTGGAGACGTCAAAAAGCCACACACCGGCGACTTGGAAGACAATCGTGCCGGGAATAGAAATCACAGGCATCCACCAATAAATCCATTTGCGTGCCGCGTTCATTGTCCACAGAACGGAATTCAGATAGAGGATCGCTGTGGATCCCACCATAAACAGTAAGGCTGCGTGTGAACCTGCGTAGTTTGGTCCGAGCACCTTCAGAAAAAGATCAGGAACCCACCAAGCTGCGAAGCACAGTGCGATGGCAATTCCGGAGGCGCCCATAATAATAAGCATGTAACGCGGGAACAAAGCCTGGACCGACAGCCGAGCAACGAAGGGAGCAATGATCATGCCGTTTGCTGCGCCGAAGAAACCGAGAATGACGCCCAAACGGCTGAGCGCCCCGACCTCCGCGATGGTCGTGGTTTGCCCGAACCACGCAGCGAGAAACAGAGCAAGTTGGTCTTGGATCGCTGCAAAGACCACTCCGGGCATGATCGGACGTATGTATCTGAGAATCTCATGCTCCTCCTCGAGCGCACGCCCCGTTGGCACCTCATGGTAAGGCGCGGCCGCACGCTTGAGCTGGATCCCACTCATCCAAAGCACCGCAGCATTGAGGAGAGCGGCCATGGGGGCAAGCAACACATTCGCAAGGTGGGCAGCCGCATAACAGGCCAAACGGACGGTCGCCGAAACCAGTTTGATCCGGTAGATGACTGGCATCTCCCTGTGGATAGTCAGAGGGGGCAAGTAGTAAGTGACCAAACCAGAAGCAACCAAGTAGCCCAGGACTGCAACCGTCAGCAGCAGTCCCGAGCCGAGGGGCCAACCCTTCTGCACAAACCAATATGGGAACACAAATGCACAGATAGTGCCGACCACAACCAGCATACGGCGGCGGATATTGGTCCCGGCAGCAATCAAACGGCCCATCCGCCGCTTGTCCGAAATTTGCTGGCCGACCAAAGCGACCAGCGATCCTCCAAGACCGAACTCGACAAACTGCTGGGCTGTCGTCTGGAAAGCATTCGTCAGCGAATATTGCGCAAATTGCTCGACGGACAGCCATCTCACCAAGAGCAGCCCCGTCAAGGCGTTTAGCACCTGACTTAACGCTTCACCGCAAACGAAGCCCCGCAGAACCGCTATTCCGTTTTTGCTCAAGTCAATGAATTGCTGCTGAACTCAAGCTATCCACTCACTTTCCTGAGACCACAGACGAGCAAAAACTCATCTACAGAGTCAAGTAACGCAAGCCGTCACAAGCCGAAAAAGTTCCTCGAAAAAATTCCCGTCACCCACGATCGAAACATCCCCTCTTGGGCCGGAGGGGGGAGTAGTTTGTTCAGCCGGCCGCCGAGCGATGCACAAACCAAGAATTAGCCAGCTCACCCACCGCCAAAACAGGCTTAGATTCGCAGCCTTGAAAACCGAGAGAAATGATGTAGTCCCACAGTTCGTCAACCGATGACTCCTGCTCTTTCAACCAATACGAGTTAAACTCAACGAGAAGATTTTCCACGACACCTTCGGACAGCGCCCGACTCCCGCCTTTCAGTGCCTGGTGCTCATGGCCCTCGATATCTATCTTCATTAACCGGAACCGTTGGCCCGGATACGCCGCCAATTCGTCGTCCAACCGCTTGATCTTGACTGAAGTCGTCGGCCAACCCGTCACCGCAGCCATCGTGGCATCCTCGTTGTCCGATCCCGCCGGCGGGAGACTCAGGGAAACCTCGGCATTGCTCTCACCCAAACCGATCCGCCGGATCACCAACTGCGGCAAATCATTGTGCTCCTTCACGAAGTCCAGTCGCGCCTTGAGCCGCGGATTCGGCTCGAAGCCCAGCACCAGGCCGTCCCGGCCGACGCACTGAGCATAAATCGCCGAAAGCCCGCCGCAATTTGC
>Ga0247841_10012258_pt1 | contig 11222 bp, 18 predicted proteins | sample LaCruzMarch2015__2_FD_192410 | JGI IMG/M metagenome (GOLD analysis project Ga0247841, IMG submission 192410) | Freshwater microbial communities from meromictic Lake La Cruz, Castile-La Mancha, Spain - LaCruzMarch2015_18m | ecosystem: Environmental > Aquatic > Freshwater > Lake | place: Spain...
GCTCTGCGGCTTATAAAATAGCATCTACGCTACTATGTAAGAATGCAAGTTCATACAGTGCAGGTGGTTCCACGGCTTATGGCAATGACTATTATTATAACGCCTTAGCCGACAATTTGGCGCCTCGTGGCTTTGGACCTTGGACTAGCATTGGCGGTGCCGGGGTGGGCGCGCTCAATTTGGAGAGCCTTCGAGCGGCTGCCCACAGCTATGTGTCCGTTCGGGGCTGCCTTTTGATTGATTGAATGTCCGGGCCGATGCGATAGCGAGGCCCCTTCGAATTTTTTTTTGGGGTTCTTTGACATTTTGAAGATAGTTTGTGCAAAAACAATTACATTTGTTTAAATTCATTATCGGGGCATTAAGGTGAGTGAGTATCTTTTGATTGAGAAGAAAATTCGTGACATGATTGTTTACAACAACATCATGCTAAAGCAATTTCCAAAACATGAAAAATACCTGCTTGCCGCCAAGATCCGCCAGATGGGTTATGACCTTCTTGAACTGGCTGTTGCAGCCAATAAAAAATACATCAAGAAAACGACGTTTACTGAGTTCGATGTTAAGCATGAAGTGCTACGGCAGATGATCAACCTGGCGTTTGAACTTCAATATATCGATTCAAAAAAACACCGTGTAAGTCAGCTCAAGGTAGATGAAGTTGGCCGGATGCTTGGAGCATGGATTAAAGCAACAGATTGAAGGGGTAATACTTGATAATGTTCTTGGCGCCTATTGGCTTTGGCAATTGGAATAACATTGGCAATGCCGGGGTGGGCGCGCTCAATTTGAATAACAATCGAACGAATGCAAACAGAAATGTGTCCGTTCGGGGCTGACTCTGGAATATTTGTGTTTGAGAGTGCATGCCTTAAGGGGCAGAGCAATGGAAATTCCAAAGGGAGTATTATCCTTGTCAGAAATGACAAAAATTTAAGGGACTGGCCATTTGAGTAGTCAAGGCGAAAATCTGGCCAGCCCGTTTTTTATGAAACGATCTGGCAAATTAAAACATCTGTGGTTAAATTATGATGCCCTGCTGGATGCATGGTGGGAGGTGAAACGAAATAAAAGCTATTTTTTCACCATCCTTGATTATGAGCAGAACCTGGCTGTTAACCTGTCCAATCTTCTTACTTCACTCGAAAATGGGACATACCGACCTGAGAAACTCAGATCATTTTATGTTCATGATCCAAAGACCCGGCTGATTGAAGCTCCTGTTTTACAGGATCGCATTGTGCAGCACGCGCTTCTATCGGTCATCGGTCCCTTGATCGAAAAGCGATTCATTGATCATACGTATGCCTGTCGGATAAAGAAAGGCACACACGCCTGCAGTGATCAGCTTGTCAGGTACCTGGTTAATTACAAAAGTTCAGGTTATTGTCTTAAAATCGATATTGAGAAATATTTCTACTCGATCGATCATCATGTGCTTGATGTGCAGCTTCACCAGATCATAAAATGTGAAGAAACACTTTCCTTTTTGAAGCTTTTTTACCGCAATGAATCGGGCAAGGGGCTTCCTCTTGGTAACGTTACTTCGCAGATCCTGGCTAACCTGGCATTGAATCCACTGGATCATTTCATAAAGCGGCAGTTAAAGTTTCATCATTATGTACGCTACATGGACGACATGGTGCTCTTGTGTGATTCAAAGCAGCGCCTTCGTGACGCACTTCCTCAGATAAAGAATGTGGTGGAATCGCTCTGTTTGAAAATGAACCAGAAAACAAAGATTTCCTGCATCAGCGAAGGCATTGATTTCGTAGGTTACAAAACCTGGTTTAATCGCCGGGTGATCCGCAAGCGGTCACTATATCGTATAAAGCACAAACTCTCTCAAAATGCTAATCAAAACCGCGTAGCATCGTATCTCTCGCATGCCAAGCGAACTGATTCGATTGTTTACGTGATAAAGCAGATTCTTAAAGTTGCGCCAGATTATAGGCCATGGATAGAACAGTGGTATCGTAAACATTTTAAAAATAAAGTAAAATGAAATATTTCAAGTGTAAAAGAGTCCTCTCCGATGGTGAACTCTACGGGTTTGTTGCCCCGACATTTATATTCGAAGCGCCAACCGTATCTCATTGTTTTTACGATCCTCCCGATGGCGACATTGAGCTTCATGGCATGGATATAACCCAGGATGAGGTTGCTGATTTTATTGCCCTTCAACACGAATGTTGCCAGGTGCAGCAGGTTGAGTTTACTGAGGTTGAAACTCAGCTCAAATCATGTCGGATTTACCGGGAAATCAACGAGCGAACAGTATCACGAATCCGGGAACTATACGACCAAAACACAGAATTATCTCTGATGAAACTTGAAAAAACAGATCCTCTTTATTTGGCCATGGTTGACCATATTATGCTCTGCCGCGCTGGTGGTACGGACGAAAAAGTGGCCCTTGGGCTGAAACAAAGTGTTTAGCGTTTACTAAACTTATTTTTCCCTCAGCGTATGCTCTCTCTCTCCATTGGCGGCCAACTGGTAGAATTGCCGCAGGATTTTTCCCTGACAATGAATTTAAAATCTCCGATTTTCTCAGAGGTAGGGAGCTATTCATATCCGTTTAAAATTCCAAACTCCCCGCGTAATTCAATTCGCATGGGCTTTCGGCACCGGGTTGCTTCAACTGGTGATCCTTACCGCACCGACCAGGGCGTTTTTCGCTGGCGTGGACTTAATTTGTTTTCAGGATTGGTACGGATGAAGGTACTGAATTCAAGCTCGTTTGAAGGCAATTTGATTGAGGGAGCCGGTGATTTTAATTTTTCGCGAAAAAACGAAACTCTTCAGAATGCCGATTATGGCGAGCTGATATTTTCCAGCGAGCAGCTCAGACTTAATTACATAAATTCGTGTGCAAACAAAGTTTATCCACAAAGTAATATTGTATTCCCCCAGATTCTGAATAAAACGTATTTCGAAGAGTTACCGATTAACACCGGATTACACTACTTCAACATTTATATCAATTCCTTAATAAAATCTGAGTTTACAGGTGGCCTTACCGAGCGGACCATTATTGTTCCAATGCTTTACGTGCGTTACGTTCTGAATAAAATATTTGAACACCTGGGATATGCTTTTGATGATACGTTTTTTTCATCTGATGCGGATTACAATTCGCTGGCTCTTTTTAACCTGGTGGATTGCAACTCCCATCCAAATGGTTTTTTTCTTTATGATTTTGAAAAGCTGTATTTGAATTATCATGTTCCACGCATGAGCATGAATGATTTTTTTGCCGGATTGGAATCCTTTTTTAACGTGCGTTTTTTTGTCAATAACCTACTTAAAACCATTAAATTAATATCAGTAGATAAAATAGTAAAGCAAACACAGTATGTAGAGTTTTCCAATCAGATTATATCAATCAGCACCGAACCTTCGGATCAGATCACCGGGTACCATTTATCAATGACAATGGACACTGATGATGAATTATATGAATCAAGAAAGGCGCTGGATGAAGTAAGATTGACATCGTTAAAAGAAAGCGTACAGTCAGTGTCAGATTTACTGCCCTGGCCCTGTGATGACATTCTTGATCTACGATATGTCATTGATCAGAATACCTATTATATAATGTGGAGCAATAAACAGTGGATTCCATGGGATGACACGGTTGATCTTTATTTGCAGTACCGGTATCGAACAGATAACCTCTCGATAGAGACTAAATTTTCAACCTTGTTAAATGATAATATTGGAGATGATGCTATTGTCGGCAATGCCAGGGAAAATTGGAAAAAGGTAACAGGCAAGCTGTTTTTTACTCGTTATGTGGTTGGTGGGGTAATAGGTAATAAAGTCGTTGCTACTCCTGTTACCGAAAATAATAGTCTTTATTTTGGCGGAGAGAACGGGTTGTTTAACAAACATTATAAGGCCTATTTTGATTTTCGTATTACTTCAAAACTTGTCAAGATCGTTAAGCAAATGGAGTTTACAGATCTTAAGGATTTTGATTTTTCAAAAAAATATATGATTAACGGCATAAAGTACCTGGTCGCATCGATCCAGGTAAACATTAAAAAGGACCGGATCATGCCCGCCACACTAGAATGCTATCCATGTCCATAGGCAGGATATTTTAATTTTAACAATAAAAAAAGCGGACCGGGAAACAGTCCGCTTTTTTTTTATCTTTGACTCGTCGCATACATCAATTTCACTGTAGCTAAAGGCTAATCCCTGGTAGAGTAAAGGGGAAGCCTTTACACAGGCATAACGCTACGGTGTTGATGATGTGCGACAGCTACCGGGGTTTTTTTTAATACTTTTGGCCATGTCGCACATCGAATTGGAAGCTATTTTTAAACGCTTCAAAGAATCTTTTCCTCCCACCGCGGAGTATACCGAGGGGGTTACCTTAAAACTTACTACCGCCGAATTGCAGGCCATGATCGAGGATTTTTGTCCGGGCATTGAACCGGTGGATCTGTTTTCGCTCATGACCAAACAGGGATATGATTTCCGAGCGATTGAATACAATGAAACGGTGACATTTTACTGGATTGTTGGCCGGTCATAATCGGGGCAGTGATTTCAGGAATGCTTCCGAGGTACGGCGCGAAAACCGGTCAAGGTATTTCTGAGTCTCTTCGAGCGAAGAGTGCCGGTTCTGCAGCTGTAGGTCCCTGGCTCCGGCTCCGGCCTGAACGGCCAGTCCGTTGCCGGTATGCTTAAGAGCATAAATATTTTTTTCAATGTTGTTTTTTTTGGCGTACACTCCCCACGCTTCGGCCAAACGCGTAGGGGCTATCTCTTTTTCTCCCCTTTTCATGCCACGGGCAAACACGAAGTATTCACCCGGGTAACCAAGGTCCAGTTTTCCGATGGCTTGCTTCACTGCCTGGGTCAGGGTAATTGTTTCCTCCTTTTTATTTTTTGATATTTCGCCGCTCACATGCAGAACATCGCCGATGTCTTTCAGATGCCGAACCTTGAGCCTAACAATCTCTTGTGGGCGAAGGAAACAGTTGAAAATCAAAAGAGCGATCACATAAAGGTTATAATCGTAATCGGCAAGGGTTTCAGATACAATCGCCAGTTCCGAAGAGTTGAAGGCAATGAGCTCGGTTTGCTCAAGCTTTATTTTTTTCTGCTTAAAAAACGGGTTGACCAGTAAATATTCTTTTTCGACCAGAACGTTAAAACATGTTTTTACGGCCTGAAGTATATTATTATAGGTGCGCTTGGATATCTTGCGTCTTCCGACACTTTCCATATACTGGCCGGCGTGGTTGTAATTGAACGAATCAATCGCAAGCTTGTTATAACCATTATCCTGGGCCCACTGGCGAAACTGGTTTATGTAGGATTTATAGGATGTATTGGTGCGGCGGCGATGGAAAACCCCGGTTGTATCCAGGTAATAATCCAGCGAGGCTGATAGGGAGGTGAGTGAGCGGTTATGCTGTGCGAAGGGATTAAAGCCGCGCGAAAGCTTATAGTTAATCTCCTTGATAAGCTCCCTGGCGCGCCCATAGCGCTGTGAACGGGTAATATATTTTGCTGGAATATACTGAGAAAATCGTTGGTTTTTGCCTGTATCCGGGTCTTTAAAGAAATAGTAGACCTTCCAGCGTGCGGCCAGATTACCATCGGCATCGTAAAGTTGAGCTTTTTTGTAGTTCATTTTCCCTAAGTTTTTGATAAATAAAATCAAAAATCAATAAGGGAAAATTTGACAGAATCACACTTTTGTGTTTCACTGTGTTTCAAACCTGATTCAAAATGAGCGTAATCGACTGGTTTTTTAACACTTATGAAACTTGGTAGCGGGGACAGGACCTATCTTTTGAAATTCCCATATTGATTTTTAGTATATTACATTTTCTTGGTGTTGATATTCGTCAATAGGATTAAGGCAATGTTTCAATTTTTGGTTCTGTTTTATTGGCTTGTCCTTTAATGTTTCGTAGTGAAAAGCTATTTTTGTCAAAAACATTTTATGTCAGATGAAACTTTAGCTCGTAATAAACGTGTCCAAGCTCAAAAAGAAATAAACAGAATCCTGTTAGCTTCGAATATTATCAGTTTAATTGCCATAGGGATTTCGTTATATGTCCTGCTTTGTAAGTAATGCAGCAATTGAAATTATAATGGCAATTATTGAAATGATAATCGCTGAAATGGAATAGAATCTTGTCCATTTAGCTGTTATTACATTTGCTTTTTTTGATTCTAAATCTAATTTTTCAGCATCGGAAATTTTATCCAGGTAATTCTGATATCCCATTTCCGCAGCCTTGAACCCTTCACTTGTAAGGCTTAGTTGATAATTGCTTTCGTTTTCTTTAACGAGCCTCTGTTCAAGTAATATTTTTTTAACATGATTAATATCCTGTTCCAAGTGAAGCTTGCCCTGTAGATATGATGGATATTCATCTTGTGATGAATAACCTCGTTTTTCATTCAAGTATTGTATTAAATCATCGGCGATTTTAATTTGATCAGGTATCATAACTATTCATTAAAAGTAATGATTTCCCTATCCATCATGTCAAAAAAACATTTACAGGTAACAAGTACATCAAATATTGAGTTGTGTGCCTGTGCTGAAGAAATGGATGTGGCATACGGATAGTACAGTTCCTTAAACAATTCCATCAGGGTAGGGTATTTGTACCCATACCCATAATTTCTTGGGAGTTCACAAAATGCCGTGCCCTTTTTCATTGTGCATATTTTTCTTTTACGCGTGAATTGCCGCTTATATCCCGCCCTCAGGAATTCACATTCAAGAATAGGGATATCAAAATCTATGTTATGAGCTACTACATATTTTGTATTCTTGATGTCAGCAATTAATTTATCAAAAACCTCCTGAATTCCCATCCCTTCAGCATCACATATCTCATTTGTAATACCGTGAATTTTTACCGCGTTTGGCGGTATCCGTGTATGTTGCTTAATGTAATTTGCATCGCTATTAATCTCTTTGCCCTTCTCGTCTGTCAGAATCCATGCAACTTGGACAATCCGTGGCCAATTATCGAAATCATCAACTGGCGCTTTTTTATCACGCGGTAACCCCGTGGTTTCAACATCAAGTATTAAATATTTTCCTATTGTTTGTTCTGACTTTTCAAGCTTTAGTAATTCAGTTATTTCAACTGGTTCTCTACTAGGTATTGGTAATCGTGTCCTACGGATTTCTGCTTTTACATCATAATTTTCTATTTTCGATTTGAATACATTTATTGCAATTATTACTATAATAACAATAAATATCAAAAATATAATTTCCATGTTTTATGAAACCTTTTTCAAACTTTTAAGTATATTCATGTTATGTTTATATTAGGTGGGTAGGGGAGCCTACGTCACAACCCTGAGGTACCATCTTTCTTTTTAGGTTTAACAGCATTTAACTGCTTTTCGTATATATTTATAAGTTTCTCTTTGTCATGCAGTTGAGATTCCAATGTTTTAACCTGTTTATTTAAAATTCTATTTTTTCTTTTATACTCCGATTCAGGATCGTTAGAATATCTTTCATCAGAATCCCACCAAATACACATAGAAACCTCGAAGGCTTCGGATATTTTTTCCAACGAGTCAACCCTTAACCTTCCAGTATTTATCATTTTCGACAACCCGGTTGGAGATAAACCAGCTTTTTTTGCAAGATCTTTTTGATGCCACCCTCTTAATTTTAGTAAATCAGCTATTTTACTATGATTCATATTATTATATTTATATTCATTACAAATAACACACTAAACAAAAAATAAATACGAAAAAGTTTGTTTTACGATAACACTATAGTGTATATTTGCTCACAGTTTCATCACAAATATATAACAGTTTGGTAACAAAGTCAACCCTATTTTAATATGATATCCGAGGAGTCTATTTCAAAATTAAGAAAAGAATTACCAAAAGGGTTTGCTGAGAAAATAAGGATCCGGCTATTAGATCGTGGCATTAATTACAGCCGTGGCATGATCCAGCAGGTGTTAAATCCAGAGAATCCTAGATATAATGAAGAAATTATTCTTGAGGCTATCGCCTATAAGGACGATATAAAGCAACATAATAGAAATATTGAAGAACGTATCTTATGATAACACAATCCTACAGGCTTCCTGGTTTTTTTGGCATTGAACATGAATTTGAATTTATAGTAGTAGGTGATGAAATACTTTTTGCAAAAGGAGACCTATCCTGGCATCCATTAAAAGACATTGACGTTTCAATCCTTGCCATGATTCAAATGGATCTGGAAGAAAATCCAAATGCTGAAAAAGCCTTGGATGAAATGAATTTTAAGGATCCGATTGAAAGGATTTCACAGTATATAAAATGCAACATGGGCGACTACGATAATCAGGTTGATATAACCCACGATGGTATCCTTCATAAGGAACATGTTCATTGCTCGGCCAGGGGAACCTGTAAATATGAAGGCAAATTGTGTTTGAATTTTTTTCCCGCTAAAAATGGGAATCTTACCGAAAGAGAAATTCAGGTTATAGAGCTGACTGCAGCGGGATTTGGAAACAAACAGATTGCCGCTGAATTCGGAAGAAAAATATCAACAGTGGCATCTCATGTGACCAGCATTGAACGCAAAACCGGTTGCCCAACCAAACCTGCAATTGTTGCTTACGCATTCCAGCATAATCTGATACGATGAACGAAACTTTTGCATCGATACCGGAATGTCCGGATCCTGCCCAACTCGAACTGTTTGACTGCCCGGCCAAGGATGGCGATGTTACACACTCCGAGCTTTCGCCCGGGTCGCAGGCAATCATCCATTTGCATATCAGGGATCCTACTTTCAACATGAAAAGGGAAAATTTGACACAATCACAAAAATTGTTAGCCGAGACCCTGTACCTAAAAAGCAGGGCTCTGGCTTCAAAACCAAGACCAAAAACCGACGAAGAAGAATGAGCTTAATATTTCAATCATGGTCAAACAGCGATTTAGAAATCACACGTGAAGCATACATGGTTATGATTAACAAGCTTATCATAGATAAGCAATTGATCCCGCGTGACAAAAATTATCAGAAAACTTTTATCAAACTGCAACAGCAAATTGATCATGCAGTTAAACTCAAAAAAATAATTGAAGATGAATTGTCATTCGCAGAATGAAGCGCTGGTGGTACTTAGGCTGTTCAAGAATTATATTGAACATGCCCTTAAGATCCATCGTAAAGGAAGCCAATACTACTACCATCGGGCCTACCGGCTTGAAGCCCTTGACAAATGCGAAATACATTACCAATATTTTAAACACCTTGATCCGGCTGCCGCCTGCCGGGTTATTCCCCGGCTCAGGAAAGAGCTATATGATATCTTGCCAATCCAGGATAATAATTCATACGCCAGCACCCTGAAAAGACTTGAATACCTTTTACAATTATGCGAAAATATCAATACTAAAACACATGAAATTAACAAATCTTGTAACCGATCTAAAGACCAGCAAAACTCTTTATTATAAAGGGATTCGGCGTAAAAGCAACTATGTATGGGTTTTTTATAACATTGCTTGGATTTGGGTTCTGAAAGAAAATAAAGGAATTTATTTTGTCCATGGCTCAATTCCGGCTTATACTCTTTCTGAACTTGGTGAGATGTTCCAGTTTGGCGATTTTTCCATGCAACCGGTTATTAAAATTTCGAATAATTTATGGACGGTTCCAAAGAACGACAGTGAAAAGGTGTCATTTATCAATGAAGTTAATGCCAGGGCCTTTTATCTTATCAGATTGCTTGAACAAAAGAAGGTAACGGTTGATCAGATTAACGGAGTGCTTACTACCAGTAAGTTGGTTCCAGTTGCCGAAATGGTAATTGCGAAAACCGATCCTGATAATTCCAATCAACAGTCTAATCCATCATAATATATCGCGCCGTGGAGAAGAGGTCTATCTCGCTGGGCTCATAACCCGGAGAACGGTGGTTCGAATCCACCCGGCGCAACATCCCAAATAAACGAGGGCTTTCAGGTTCTTTGAGCGGTTAGGGACAGATTCGATTAATGGTTTGCGTACCAATGGCCATTGATCAAAAACCGGAGTTCACTTTAAATAAGGGCACCCATGTATTTAAAGACCGGTAAGAAACATCAAAGTGCGATGCTTAAAGAATACGCCTTCACACTTCACAGACAGGAGAAAACCCTCCAGGTGCATGGAGGTTGGCAGCCGGGAACAGACCGGCTTTATAAACCAAATAATCATTAACAATTAAAAAAAACACAGGTTATGGCAACAAAATCAAAGAATTCGAAAGAAATCACCATCACGGAATTAACATTCGCCCAGGTGGAAATTAAAATTATTGGGAAAACCCCATTGATTGTTCATCGGTTCGATGAAAAGTCAAAAAAGCAAATGCTTGATAAGCAGACAAAGAAGGAGCTGAAGGGCAAAGAGGCGAAAGATCCACAACAGCAATATTTAAATTCTATTTATTTCTTCAAGGATGGCCGCCGCACCGGATTTCCGGCTAATGGATTTAAGGCAGCCATGGTTCGCGCCGGAAAGCAGCTTGGAATGATCATGACTGATTTGCGTGGCCAATTTTGGTTACTTGATGATGGCGAAAATCTCATTGAAATTAATGGGACCCATCGTTTGAGAGAAGATGTTGTACGGTTGAACGGGGGAACCGCAGATATTCGTTTTCGGGCCGAATACCCGGTTTGGGAAGCAACCGTGAGAATTGAATATATTCCTAATCTCATCGGGGAAGATCAGCTTGTTAGTTTACTTCAGTTAGCCGGTGTGTCGTGCGGCATTGGTGAATGGCGCCCTGAAAAATGTAATTCCGGGACATACGGCACTTTCACTTTAAAAAAGTAAGATGGTTTACTGTCGGCTTGGATTCTATTGGTATCCGGTGGTAAGGTATTAAATGGTTTTTTGTGGTAAGGCAGGTGTGGAGTGGTAAGGTAAGGTGTGGTTGGCTGGGGTGTGGTGAGCTCTGTTATGGTAAGGCAGGTTCGGTAAGGTCCTGTGAGCTCTGGTCGGTCATGGTGAGGTTTGTTTTGATGAGGTGTGGCAGGTGCGGTTCGGTAAGGTAAGGTATGGTGGGGTAAGGTGTGTTTTGGTAGGTTTAGGTGAGGTGAGTTGAGGCAGGTTCGGTATTGTTGGGTTAGGTTTTGTGGGGGTTGGCATGGTGAGGTTTAGTCAGGTTTGGCAGGTGGGGTAAGGTAAGGTCTGGTGCGTTCAGGTG
>Ga0247841_10012260_pt1 | contig 11221 bp, 8 predicted proteins | sample LaCruzMarch2015__2_FD_192410 | JGI IMG/M metagenome (GOLD analysis project Ga0247841, IMG submission 192410) | Freshwater microbial communities from meromictic Lake La Cruz, Castile-La Mancha, Spain - LaCruzMarch2015_18m | ecosystem: Environmental > Aquatic > Freshwater > Lake | place: Spain...
GAGCTATCAATTATGGACTCACCCTAAATGATAGAACATGGCAATGTCCCTCCTGCAAAAGAGTCCTAGACAGAGACCTAAATAGTGGAGCCTGTCTAAATGAGGAAGGACTAAAACTTAGTAAAACTCTACCGTGGGGCACACGGGATATTAAGCCTGTAGAGATGGTGTAAGACATGCCATGGCAAAACCATGGTGCAACTGTCGTTGAAGCAGGAACCTAATTTGCGAGGATTAGGAATCCTTTCCCTTTAGGGAAGGGAGGATGTCAATAGGACGAAGGGATAGGACAAGAAATTGTCCTTTTCTTAACCTTCAGACTTCTCATGCATGTAAGGAAACGACTCTTTGACTCTGTCAATGGTTCCAGTTGAAATCATCTGCACAGCGATCAGACAAATTAGCATACCACCGAAGCGTTGCATTGCATTCAGTCCTTTTTGTCCAAGAACGTGTTTGATACTTGATGCCCCAAGAAGGATAATTACAGAAGGGATCCAAGCAAGTAGTATCACTCCGAACATAAAAAGGTTGTTGTTCAGCTGGTCTGCATAGATCATCACGGTAGTTATTGTGCCAGGCCCTGCGATAAGAGGCATAGCAAGAGGTACAATAAAAGGCTCTTGTTTTCCAAGCTCTATGGCATCGGATTTTTTAGGGAAGATCATCCCAAGACCGATGATAAAGAGGATGACGCCACCTGCCATACCCATGATCGCCTGAGAAATCCCAAGAAATCGAAGGATGTGGTCGCCAAAAAGCATAAAAATTACTAGAATAGCGAGCGCTATTATAAGTTCCCGTAAAATAATTCTTCTTTGCTTTCTTAAGGGATATCTGCCCAGAATCGATAGGAATATAGGGATGCTACCTAAGGTGTTCATGATGAGAAAAAGGGAAAAAGCTAAAGAAAATGCCGTCATGACTCTGGTGCTCCCTTAAGAGTTGCTTTCCTCATCTGTAACTCTTTTTCCCTTAAAACGTCAAAAAAACTTTTTAATTTACCGGCCGTTCCTTGCCTTTGTATAAAATTTGGGAGTAGATTCTCTTGAAAACCGGCTTTTTTCCTGGCATACTGTTGGCCCTCTATAAGTTTTAGGCAAGAAGTGGAAACAAAAAAGTTTAAGGTAGTGACTCTGGGATGCCGTACCAACCAGTACGAGTCTCAAGCGTATACAGATCAGCTCTTAGCGCTCGGTATGCAGCCTGCGGCTGATGATGATGCGGCTGAGATCTGTGTCGTCAATACCTGTACGGTCACAGAGTCTGCTGACAGCTCTAGCCGCCATCAGATCCGCCTTCTTGCCAAACAAAATCCTGGGGCTAAAATTCTCGTAACAGGCTGTCTTGCAGAAAGAGATCCTGACTCGATCATGCAGATTGAGGGAGTGAGCCACGTAGTATCGAATGCAAAGAAAGAATCCCTTCTATCGACTGTTTTTCCGGAGGAAGATCTCCCAGAGTTTTCGATCAAGCGTTTTGAAGCTCACACAAGAGCCTTTGTGAAAGTACAAGATGGATGTAACTCTTTTTGCACTTACTGCATTATACCATATGTAAGAGGGCGCTCTAGATCTAGAAGACTTGATGAGATCTTAGAAGAAGTAAAGACCCTTATTTCGAATGGCTATAAAGAAATCGTCCTTACAGGCATCAACATCGGAGATTTTGATGGAGCTCCCAAAGAAGGAGAGGCTCCTGTCCGTTTAGCAGATCTCGTAAGAGCTGTTGATAAGGTAGACGGGATAGAGAGGATCCGTGTCTCGTCGATCGATCCTGATGAAGTTGATGAAGACTTGATCGATGCAGTGGTAAATGGCAAGCACACCTGTCACAGCTTTCACATCGTATTGCAATCTGGCTCCAATGTCATTTTAAAAAGGATGAATCGGAAATACACTCGCGAGATCTTTAACTCTACGATTGAAAGACTAAAAATGGCGTCTGCCGATTTTACCTTCACAACAGACATCATCGTAGGATTTCCAGGTGAATCAGATGCTGATTTTCAAGATACTCTCGAGATCATGAAATCTGTCCGCTTTGCAAAAGTCCATATGTTCCCTTATAGCGAGAGAAAACGAACTAGAGCTGCTCTTTTTACCGGCAAGGTATCTTCTGAGAGTAAGCAAGAAAGAAAAAGAGAAGTACTGACACTTTCTGAGACTACAGCCTTTGCTTTAAGAGAAGACTATGTAGGACGGAAAATGAAGGTGCTCATCGAGAGTGAGGAAAAAAATAGGAAAGGAGTTTTTTCAGGTCATACGGAAAACTTCCTGCCTGTTCTCATTCAGGCAGAGGGCCTCAGCTCCAACCAAATTGTAGAAGTAGAATTGATTCAAAACACGCAAGAAGCACTCATAGGCAAAATACTCTAATGAACATAACTATCGCTGAATCTTTAAAACCCTTTTGCCATACTCCTGGTGCATCGTGCATCGTTCCCTTTAGCGCATGGAAGATTACTGTGTTTCCCTCGCGTCTTAATTGTGAGAACTTAATCGATGGATCAAGCCATGAATTTACCTTTTCTCTTCAAGGCCCGGTAAAAGAATTCACCGTACAACAAGAGCTTGAAGAAGGCTCTGTAAAAGTATTTGGTGTAGCTATTGATGGCTATTTTCGTTACTGCCTCAAGATGGAAGATAACATACTTCAGCTTTGGTTTGAAAAAGTGCCTGCCTCAGGTGTTGCACTTTCAACAGGATGCACCTCTGCACAGATCCAAATCGGAGAGAAAATCAAAATCGGAGAGAAGAGCTCTTCTGTTGAAAACTCTTTAGAGAAACTTTCCTTGGGTCAGCACAAAGCTCAAGACTGGAGCGCTATGAGAAAAAGAGGAGATCTTTCAGAGATCTTCCCTCACTGGCTTCGCCTGGGTCAAATCATTCCCAAAGTAGAAGAGTCCTCTTCTAAGCAAGGCATGCTACAGCTTCTGCAAAACTGTGAGAGAGCCGCAATCTCTGACAAGATGCAAGTTAAAGATGCTTTTACTAAACTCTTTTTAGCCGGCTTCTCGAGTATGCTCATGCCCCGTCTCATTGATGAAGAGCACCAAGGGATTGTACCAGCTGTTGGTTTAGATCATAAGGTATCTGCGATGGAACTACTCGCTAAAGGATCGAGTCTAATCCGTTCCTTATTTTTCCAAGAAAAAGAGGGCGTATACCACCTGCTTCCTTGTCTTCCTCCTGATTTTCACTCAGGACGGATGATTCGTATTAAAACCCTTAAAGGGGATCTGATCGATCTGGAATGGTCAAAAAAGACTCTTCGAAAAGCTGTTATTCATATTGGATCTTCTACAGAAATTACTCTTAGCCTGCAGAAGCATATTGAATCGTTTCGAGTGCGCAAATCTCTGTCTTCACGTGGAGTGGTTTGCAAACCAGGTGATAAAATCACCTGCGCGCCTGGGAATCTCCTTTATTTTGACCGGTTTCAAAAATAGCTTTTTCTTCATTTCCCTTTTCTCTGTAATTCCGTATACAAAGAACATACGAGAAGAGGGCTAGGCTATGACAAATCTTTCCTACGAGCAGATGATTGCAAATGCGTGGCATGCAAGTTTGCACGATCCTCATAGTGTCCTCGGTCTTCATTCTATTGATAAAGACACCAAAGTCATCCGCCTTTTTCGCCCTGGAGCTACTACTATTCATTTGGAGGTTCTCGGAAAGATCTGTGAGGCTAAACAAGTTGATGACTCAGGCCTGTTCGAATGCAAGGTTCCTTCTACAGTAGAAGCGTTAGATTATAGAGTCTATTTCCAAAATGGGGCTATGGCTCACGATCCTTATGCTTTTTCTCCCACCTTTGGAGAGATGGATGCTCACCTTTTTTCTAAGGGAGTTCATTATAAACTCTATGAAGTGTTAGGAGCGAGAGTGCACACTCACCAAGGATGTGAGGGTGTAAAGTTTGCTATATGGGCGCCTGCGGCAAAGAATGTAGCACTTGTTAGTGATTTCAATCACTGGGATGGCAGAGTAAATCCCATGCGGAGCATGGGACCCTGTGGCGTGTGGGAGCTGTTTGTTCCAGGGCTTGCGATAGGAGAGAAGTATAAGTTTGAAATTCTAGATGCGGAAGGGTTTTTACGCCTTAAATCTGATCCGATGGCGTATTACTCTGAAAACCGTCCCAAGACTGCATCCGTTGTTGCAAATGTAGATACTTACAAATGGAGCGACGGGGAGTGGATGGAAAAAAGGCCCGCCTCTGATGCCAGCATCCCTATGACAATCTATGAGGTGCATCTCGGTTCTTGGAAAAAGAATCACGGCGAGTTCATGAACTACAGACAGATAGCCCATGAACTTGCAGAATACTGTGTGCGGATGGGGTTTACGCATGTTGAGCTTATGCCTATTGCTGAGCATCCACTCGATGAGTCGTGGGGCTATCAGGTAACGGGGATCTACGCTATTACATCAAGGTATGGTTCTATCCAGGACTTTCAATATTTTGTCGATCACATGCATCAAAATGGGATCGGTGTTATTGTCGATTGGGTTGCTGCGCACTTTCCTGTCGATGACTTTTCTCTCGCTCAATTTGATGGGACCTACCTTTATGAGCATGCCGACCCAAAAAAAGGATTTCATCCCCATTGGAACACCTATATTTTCAACTATGGAAGATTCGAGGTATGTAATTTTCTAATTGCGAATGCGCTCTTCTTATTTGATAAAATGCATCTCGATGGTCTTCGTGTCGATGCGGTAGCTTCCATGCTCTATTTAGATTATGGAAGAAAAGAAGGGGAATGGATCCCCAATATCTATGGGGGACGGGAGAATCTAGAGGCGATAGAGTTTATCAAACACTTAAACTCCATCGTACAGCAAAAATTCCCAAGTGCCCTTATGTTTGCAGAGGAATCTACCTCCTTTCCTGGAGTGACCCATCCATTAGAGCAGAATGGTCTTGGTTTTACTATCAAATGGAATATGGGATGGATGAACGATACCTTGAAATATTTCAAGGTAGATCCCTTCTTCAGACATTATCACCATAACTCGCTCACTTTTGGCTTGCTTTATGCCTACTCTGAGAGATTCATTCTTGTTCTCTCTCATGATGAAGTAGTGCATGGCAAGGGAAGCCTTTATAATAAAATGCCAGGCGATGAGTGGCAGAAGTTTGCAGGGGTAAGACTCTTTTATAGTTATATGTTATGCCAGCCGGGAAAAAATCTCCTTTTTATGGGCTCGGAGCTCGGCCAGACATCAGAGTGGTTTTGTAAGGAAGAGCTGCCTTGGTATCTTTTAGGAAATCCGGGTAATAAAGCACTGCAGAAGATGGTCTGTGATAGCAACCATTTTTATATACATAATGCGGCTCTATGGAAGTATGATTTCGATTCTAAAGGATTTGAGTGGATTGATTTCTCCGATAGGCAAAATTCTGTCATTAGTTACTTAAGAAAAAGTGATGACACCTATCTAGCGTGTGTACACAACTTTACCCCAACGTATTTCCCAGATTACTTTATCCCTCTGCGCAATATCTGTGAGGTGAGGGAAGTATTCAATACCGATAGAGAAGAATATGGGGGCTCTGGTAAGATCAATCCATCAGTTATCGTGCATAAAGATGGCTCTTCCTCAAGTGGTTTTTCCATCCACCTAGCCCCTCTTGCTACGATGATATTCGAGGTAAAGTTTCTCTAAGGGTAATTCAATGGATAAAGAGCAGTACCTAAATCTAATTCAAGAAATCCAAAAGCATGACCGTCTCTATTATAATGAGGCCCGTCCTGTTATTTCAGACTTTGAGTATGACCATCTGCTTAAAAAACTCGAAGAGATCGAAAAGAATCATCCTGAATGGATTTCTCCAACATCACCTTCTCAGCGTGTGAATGAAACACCTACCAAGGGATTTACCCAAGCAGAGCATAAAGTGCCTATGCTCTCGCTTGCTAACACCTATTCGAAAGAAGAGATCGAAGACTTTTTACATCGTGTGAAAAAGCTACTCGAGAATAAGCCTGTATCTTTCTATGCCGAGCTTAAGATGGATGGCGTTGCCATCACAGCAAGGTATGAAAACGGGGTGTTTGTAAGAGGCGTGACTCGTGGTGATGGTAAGAAGGGAGATGACATCACAGCCAATATGAGAGCGATCCGCTCACTGCCTTTAGAGCTTAGTGGAAAACATATCCCACAAGTTCTTGAAGTGCGTGGTGAGGTCTATATGACCAAGAAGACATTTCAAGAACTCAATAGGCAAAAAGAAGAAGAAGGGGAAGAACTATGGGCTAATCCCCGTAATGCAACGGCTGGGTCACTGAAACTTCTCGATGCAAAAGAATCTGCCAAACGTAAGCTCTCTGTCGTTTTTTATGCCATAGCTGAAGAGGGGGAAATGCTTGTAGAGACGCAGCATCAATGCCATGAGATGTTGCAGGATCTGGGTCTTCCCGTCTTTGAGAAGCGGCATAGAAAGCGCTGCAGCGATGCTGAAGAGATACTAGATTTTGCCCATAAGATTGAAGAAGAAAGAGATAGTCTTCCTTTTGATATCGACGGTGTTGTGATTAAGGTCGATGAAAGAAAATACCATGATAGGCTCGGCACAACAGGAAAATCTCCCAGATGGGCTGTAGCTTACAAGTTTGCTCCAGAGCAGGCGATGACAAAGATTTTAGGGATCACAGTCCAGGTAGGCAGAACGGGTGTTCTGACGCCCGTTGCAGAGCTCTCTGCTGTATTACTTGCAGGAAGTACTATAGCTAGAGCTACCTTGCATAATGAGGAAGAGGTGCAAAGGAAAGACATTCGAATAGGAGACACCGTTCTTATTGAAAAAGGGGGCGATGTAATTCCTAAAGTTGTCGAAGTTGTCATGTCTAAACGAGATACTCATGCAAAGCCTTGGAAGATGCCCTCTCATTGTCCTAGCTGTGGAAGCTCCGTCATCCATATAGAGGGGGAAGTTGCGGTACGCTGTCCAAACGCTGAATGTCCAGAGCAGTGCCTTGGACGGATCGTCTTCTTTGCAAGTAAAGACGCTATGGATATCAGCCATTTGGGAGAAAAAGTCGTAGAGCAGCTAGTCTCTAAAGGTCTTGTGAAAAAGGTATCAGATCTTTACTCCTTAACTGAAAAAGATCTAGCGCAGCTTGAAGGGTTCAAAGAAAAATCGATCCACAACCTCCTTACTAGTATCGAAAAATCCAAAACACCGACACTCGCTCGTTTAATCCTCGCTCTTGGTATAAAATATGTTGGAGAAGGCACTGCAGAGCTTTTAGCTGAAAGAGCAGGTGATATTGAAACGCTGGCTCAGCTAAGCACAGAAGAGCTCGAAGAGATCGATGGAGTAGGGGAGAAGGTAGCAAGCGCCGTTGTTGAGTATTTCCAAGATAAAGCAAACCTTAAAGAGATCATCCAGCTTTTAGAAAAAGGGATCACACCGCAAAAAGTTGTCAAAGCAGAATGTATCGATCATCCCTTCTTTGGAAAAACGTTTGTGCTCACAGGAACGCTTGCTAATTATACAAGAGGGCAAGCCTCTGAACTTATTAAGGCTAAAGGTGGCAAGGTCTCCGGCTCTGTAAGCCAAAATACAGACTTTGTTCTGGCAGGGGACGAAGCTGGCTCTAAACTGGAAAAGGCTCAGAAATTGAAAGTTAGGGTACTCAGAGAAGAAGAATTCTCTAGTCTGCTTTAGGCAGCGTAACAAGAAACGTTTAGTCTAAAGGTTGTCTGTTTTACGATATTTTCCTTCTCTCTTTTTTTCAGGGAAAGAACGATATGGAAAGAGTGTGAACCGATTTTGGATGGAAGAAGGTATTTTTCTCTTAGTTCAGTAAGCTCTTTTGATTCAACTTCTAAAAACCACGCTTTCTCTACATGATCGTGAAGCGGGGTATCCACGCTAAAGCATCCAGTAATAGAAAAGGAAAATTCTTTTCCGAGTTCATTTTGAATACCTAAATTCCTAGATTGCATCGTCTCAGAAGGCATAATCACAGGGACATGTGCGCCCATAGGATGCGGAAGAAGATGTATTTCGTTTGGGTCTAAAAGCTCTTTAGGCAGTGGATGTATGAGGGTCTCATTATTTCCTATAAAGAGATACATCATTCCTGTGGGGTCTTTTCTTAATTCGCCTTTTAATGGGAATGTATTGTTTACAAGAGTAAGAATGGTCTTTTCGCTGCTGATTCTATGAGCTGGGCTATAGGGAGGTTCTCTCATAAGACAAGGTGGGCTGTATGCATCTTGGGCTATAGGCTCAGGAAGAGTGAAAAAAAATCTTTGAGGCTCTTGCATCACAAATACAGGATCGGGTAGCTGCGGGACGAGTAATTCTTTAGGTTTTACGATGTCAGAGGTGTTGTAGGGGGGAGATTCATAAAGAAATCTCTTTAAGGTCTTACTAACGCCATGAAAACAAAAAGAGAAGAATCTCTCGATTCCTTTTGTACGGCGAGGCTGAGCTTTGTAAAGATGGAAGCAGGAATGCACTCTCGAGGCTGTCGGTATGGAAAAATAAGGGGTGAGCATATCCTTTACAAGTGCCGGGCTCGGAACTTTAGCCGCTGCTTGAAATTCTTTATATTGCCAGAACAGAGATACGGGGCATTTCTGCTCAAATGTAGTAGGTAGTGATTTAGTCATAGCATTTGTTAATAATAATGTTAGTATTTTAACAAAAAATTACTTTTGAAAGTATTAAAATATAAGTTATTTGGTTTATGTAAAACAATATATAGACTTATTATTTGCTATATATTAAAGATTTGAATATATAGTAATGTGCATTCATGAGGTGTGTTATGCAGAAATCCTTAGTAAAAAGCGCTATAATCGGCGGAATCATCGCCTTTGTGTGGGCGATATTTTCTTGGACAGCGATCGGCTGGCCAAGTCATACTTTCAAATCTTTTTGCGATGAGAATAAAGTAGCGCAAGTAATTCAGGAGAACACTCTACAGAGTGGTGTTTACCTACTTCCTAATCCGTATGCTCCAGGTACTGACAAGCAGGTAAGTCAAAGAAATACCATGTTTAAAAATGGTCCGGTAATGTTTGCAACAGTGCAGAAAAAGGGTCTTACTGGGATGACAGGGTCTTTAGTACTCGCACTCATCAGTCAGATTGTTGCAGCGTATTTAATTACATGGGCACTTCTTAAAACGAAAGGTTTAAGCTATTTCCGCAGAGTAGTCTTCGTAGCTATTTTAGGAGGTGTTATAGTAAGTATTCTAGGAATCTTCCCTGCGTATCTTTGGAAAGGATTCCCACTCACTTATGTACTCTTCTGTATGATTGATACGACAATTGCTTGGCTTCTTGCCGGATTTGCAATGGCAAAGCTTGTCAGTAAAGGAAATCGCTAAGATTCTGCCAGTGTTTCTAAGGCTTCTCTTTTGGGTACCCCCTATAAAAGAGAAGCCTTTTCTTTTTTAGAGAGTAAGCAGCTTAGTTGGAGCTGGCTTTTCAGCAAGAAGGGTCTGATTGCTAAAGCTGTGAACCTTCACTTTTTGTAGCGATCCAACCATCGAAGAATCGCCTGGGAAAACAACATTTTTCCAGCATCTTGTGCGACCTTTGACTTGCCTCTCTTCTGCACTATACTTTTCGATCAGCACTTCAACCTCAGATCCCAGCATCTTCTGTCTTTCGTCAGAGCAGATTTCAGCATGAAGCGATAGAAGTCTATGTAGACGCTCTTGCTTTACTTCTTCGGTGATATCATCTCTCCAGCGGAAGGCAGGTGTACCTTTACGCGGGCTGTAGGCAAAAATAAAGGCTACTGAGTAGGCGATCTGTTTGAAGACATCATAAGTCTCTTGAAACTCTTCTTCTGTCTCCGTTGGAAAGCCTACGATGATATCTGTGCCAAGGGATACATCAGGTGCTATTTCTTTCAGCTGAGCTACTTTATCAAGGTACTGCTCTTTCGTGTAGATCCTGTGCATTTTTTTTAGGATCCGATTAGAGCCCGCTTGTATCGGAAAGTGAACGAATTCACAAACAGACGGTAGATCGCGTATTGCTTCCATGAGTCCGAGTGTAATATCGACAGGGTGCGATGTCATAAAGCGCACTCTTTCAAGGCCTGGGATTTTATCCAGACGATAGAGAAGGTCATGGAACAGGCAGTTCCACTGCGGCTGGTCTTTGCCGTAGCTGTTTACATTTTGACCAAGGAGAGTAATCTCTTTATATCCTTTAGAAACAAGAAGACGGCATTCTTCTTCGATGCTCTCTGGGGGTCTTGAAACTTCTTGTCCTCTAGTATAAGGAACGACACAGTACGTACAAAATTTATCGCACCCTCTAATGATAGAGACGTAAGCTTTTACAGGGTCGTCTCGCTTAGCTACGAGATAGTCGAGGTTTTCTTCGAATTGTGTATCTGTTCTAAAGGTTTGTTTACCGGTATCGAGTACTTCATTAAGGACTTGGTTCAAATCGGTGATGTTATTGGTTCCTAAAACAAAGTCGACGTGAGGGAGTTTGCGAAACAAAGAATCTTTCTTAGCCATAGCCATGCAGCCGGTGACGCCGATGAGAGATCTCTTTATTTTGGATCTGCCGAGCTGTCCCAGTTTGCCCATGACTTTTCTTTCTGCAAGATCTCTGATAGAGCAGGTATTGAATATTAGCAGATCGGCATTAGACTCGTCCTGGATCCTTTTCATTCCTCGTTTCTCAAGTTGGCCTACCATGATCTCGGAGTCCAGTTCGTTCATTTGGCATCCGTAGGTGCGGATAAAGAAAGTTTCTAGCTGACGCATGTGTTTCAAAGCTCTATGTGAAAATGAAAATTTTGGTCGGATTTTATAGAAACTAGACTCTTTTGACAAGACTCTAGTTTCTATGGAACGAGTGAGTGATTATATTTTTGGAGTGGTTCTGTAAAAACTTTTTGAGAAGTGATCTGGATAGTCGCTCTATATTTCAATCCTTCACTATTTAGGTAATCTATGATGAGTTGCGGATCTTCCATCCTTTCTAAACATGGATTCGAATAAATCTATTCGCTATCATTCTAGTTTATTTTATCATTAAGTATGTCTCTGTTTATTAATTTAATTTCGAGTTTTTTTATCACATGCGCCGTAAAACCTGCTCCTTCAGGGGCGGGATATAAGGCGCAAATCAATCTTAGCATGACATGCTAGATTGAGTTCTATTCTCTTGAGATTTTCTTCACTAAATTGTTAAAATATATTTTCTTTTTTGGTGAAGAGTGTGAT
>Ga0247841_10012262_pt1 | contig 11219 bp, 6 predicted proteins | sample LaCruzMarch2015__2_FD_192410 | JGI IMG/M metagenome (GOLD analysis project Ga0247841, IMG submission 192410) | Freshwater microbial communities from meromictic Lake La Cruz, Castile-La Mancha, Spain - LaCruzMarch2015_18m | ecosystem: Environmental > Aquatic > Freshwater > Lake | place: Spain...
GTGCTGCGTTTCGGCGCGCCAGTCACGGAGCCGCAGGGGAAGAGTGCCTTAAAAATCTCCCACAGGGAGGTGGACTCCTTCAGCTCCGCGACAATCTCCGAGGTCATTTGGTGGAGGGTACTGTGGGTTTCGACTTCAAAGAGCTGGGTGACCTTGACGCTTCCCGGGGTGGCCACCTTTCCAAGATCATTGCGCAAGAGGTCCACGATCATCACGTTTTCAGAGCGGTTCTTGGCATCCCCCTGCAGTCCGACCCGATTGGCGTCATCTTCAGCGCTGTCTTTTCCGCGGCTGGCGGTACCTTTCATCGGCTTGGCGCGGATAGTGCGTTCCTCGATCTCAAAGAAGAGTTCAGGCGAGAAGGAGAGGATGCTCTCGTATTGGTTTCCGATGAAAGCGGTGTAAGAGGTGGTCTGGCGCGGGAGGAGCATCTCGTAGAGGTCAAGCGGCGCGAGCGATGTCCGAAGGCGACTGTCATAGGTGTAATTGACCTGATACGTGTTGCCCTCGGCGATCTCCTCCTTGATCTTCAGGAGAGCATTACGGTAGGTGGCGAAGTCAATCGAGGGGATGGCTGTCAACGGGACGCAGGCTCGGACAGCCGGGGTCGTGGGCTGGGCTGTTTGATGAACCTCAAAATAGAGCAGGGGGAGTTTTGAGCGGAAGGCGCGGTCGAGCAAGGCGTTCTTCGCCTCATAGCGGATGTAGCCCAGAAGGGTACGGCTTTGCCATGCCTGCTCGATCCTTTTAAAGGCAACCACGAGTCCGTCATAGTCAAAGGCTTCTATGACCTCGACAGGGTTCTCAAAAGATATCTGTGCGTAGCGTTGCATGGCGGGATAGTGTCAAAGGGCTCGAGGCGCTTGAAACATCTTGTCTGTCTCCTTGTGGTTCAATCCGTTGAAGGAGGCGATTCAATGACATCTCGGGGTTGCTGCTTGACCTTTTGACAGAGCGTGTAGATGGCCATACCGGAAAGAAACATCATCAGCATCTGCAGATGATTTTGGCAATTGCAAAAGAGGGGGGAAAACAAAAATTGTATCCATGCCGTGTTGTAAAGTTCGGTGTTGACGGCACGTTCTCGAAACAAGTTTAAAAGGAGCATCCCTGCCTCAAGATAGAACACGACACTAATCCACCTCGGTTTTGTTCCTGTAAGTGCTATTGCTGAAAGCAGAATGAAAATGAAGTAAGCCAATGTGCTGGTGAGTCTCTCAGAAAAAAAGACCACAGGACTGAGCAGGACAATGCAGATGGTCAAAATATCCTTTTTAAGCAAGGAGCGCTCCTTTGTCCTGTCGGCCAGATCGTTTCCCTGATTTGACCGTTGCCTTCCAACGCGCAAGATGACCTCGATAATCAGTCCAAGCACGAGAGCGGCTAGGCAGATGAAGGGATAGGTTATATATCCGGCCGGAGGAGAGTGCCCTGTTTGGCCCGACGATTGTGAGAACACAATAATAGCGAGAGCAATGTTAAATATGATGGAAATGAGAGGGACGAGTCGCCGCCCTTGGGTTCTTACATACAGAAGGACCATGGCAAGTAATGTAGGAAAAGCGAGAAACAACAGAGGTCCGATTTCTTTCATTCTATTCTCCATGAAATGCGTACGATGCGCACATCACGGAGAGTATAGGCTGATCGGGTGTGAAGCTCAAGCTGAAAGAGCTGAAAATGAATCTTGAACAGCAGAGAGCAAAACAAGTATACTCTTGCTTATAATGTTGGCTTTTGCATCAAGGGCGTAGCTTGCGGAAGACTCATCGACGCCTTGGAGTAAGAAATGTATGAGATCAATTGTTGATTTAAAAATGGCATTATGCCGACAGTTAAACAACCAAAGAAAAGAGTTCAATATGAACATCGAAATGAGAGCGACAGGTCGTTGGATGGTCGCAGGACTGTTCGCAGTGGGCATGATGGCGCAGAATGTTTGGGCGCAAGAATCCGAAAAAGTGCCGACTGCAAAGTCAGATAATGTGAAGGCCGTGACGCCTGAGGAAAGTCAGGTGCAAGAGCCGCATGTGACTGTTGAGATAAATGTGTCTTTGGTGTTTTTCCCGCAGGCATTTATTGAAGCTCTTGCCAGAAAACCGGGCTCGCCCTCCGAGGAAGATCTGATCAAGGCGTGGCGCGAGGGCAAGGGACGTCTGGTGGCTTCACTTTTGACATTTGGCAATTCAGGGCAGGAAGTGATAGTCAAGGGCGTGTTGGAACATATTTATCCAACTGAGTTCAACGTGACAGATGGCGGAGTGCCGGAGACGACAACAGTATCAGAGTCCGTGCCGGAGACGACATCGGAATCTACCTCAGAGCCAGTGCTAGGGGAATCTGCGGCATCGGTAGAGAAGCCGATAGAAAAAGCGACAGCACCCGCGACAAAGACGGTAACCAAGACGAAGGCAATGACCGTCGAAAGGACAGTCAGTACGGGAAAGAAAAACGGAGGTACGGCGGGTGCATATTGGTTTGTAGAGCCGCAGAATTTCTCGACTCGTGAAGTCGGGTTCTACATCCGAGCGGTTCCGGTTATAGACTCTGCTTCGAAAAGCATAGACCTGACGGGGGATGCTGCGAATGTCGTGCATGAGAAGGATCGCGAGATTGGCGCTGTGCAGTCAGGAGTTGCCGGAGAACTCATCCGTATGGTTCAGCCGGAATTCCAAAGAATGGAAGCATCTATCAACAGGGTGTGCTCGGATGGCAAAACAGTCGTGCAGGGCGGCATGTTGAGCAGCGATCGCAAGGAGATGGCGTATTTCTTTATCACACCCCGCATTGTGAAGGTTTCAAAGGACGCGCAGGCCAACAAAAACGAGAAAGAACTCCGCCAGATCGAAACGCAGCAACTCTTGGTGTATTTTCCGAAGACGCTCGTTGAAACATTTGCCAGGGGATCTGGCTCTGCGGCGGCCTCCTCTGAACAGATCATCAAGGCGTGGCGCGACGGCAAAGGACGCCTGGTGTCTTCAGCTTTAAGTGTGAGTAAGTCAGGCGAGGAGATGGTCAGCAGGGATGAGCTGGAACATGTGGATCCATCAGAGTTCGGGGTGTCCGGTGGTTCTCTACTTAATGGCGATGTGCTTTGGACGGTTCATCCGCAGAATTTCACAATGCGCGGAACCGGGTTCACGACCCAGTTCATAACGGGAATAATCGATGTTCAAACCATCAAAATGACTTTTAAGCCACAGTATGTGTGCCGTGGTGCAGACCACAAAATCGATGTTGCTCGGTCATCAGGGGGTAAGCTTCTACAGGTCGTGCAGCCGGAATTCTATAGACAGTCTGTTGAATCTTCCGGGGATGTTCAGAGCGGTCAGACTATCGTGGCCGGCGGTATGTTGAGCGCTAACGGCGAGGAAATGGGTTATTTTCTGATTACGCCCAAGATCGTAAAGTCACAAAAATGAAAAATGGATGGATTGAAGTTGGCTTGCGTCCTGGTGTCCTGCTGCCTGCCACGCCGTAGCTTTGGCGAAGGCGGGTCCTGATGTCACGTGCTGCAAGTCGCATGCCCCAAGTGCCACGTCCTCGTTCGCCCCCGAACCCCATCATTTCTAAAAACTTACAGTTTCGTAAAAATGCGACACTTTTGTTTTACTTGAATGTAAACTTGAGGGGTTTCGCTTAGAGGGACAGGAATCAAAAAGCCTTTCGAACGGTCTTTTTAAACTCAAAAAGGCTATTTCGGGCTATTTTTAGAAAAACGGCTTGTATGGCATATTAGTTGCATGTATCGTAAAAGGTTTGAGGCAGAATAACGCTGAGAGGGGTGTGTTGATGCAAAATAGAGCATTTTTGGCGCTGGCGGATGGAACGGTCTTCTTTGGTAAGGCTGCAGGAGCCGCTGTTGATCAAGTGGGCGAGGTGGTCTTCAATACCGGCATGACGGGGTATCAGGAGATTGTCTCGGATCCTTCGTACGCTGGACAGATTGTGACACTGACCACGGCTGAGGTGGGCAACTATGGCTGTTGCGCCGACGCAATGGAGTCCAGGAAGCTCTTTTTGAGCGGCCTGATCGTTCAGGGGCTGAATCCTCCTTCGAACTTTAAGTCGGAGTGTTCGCTCCCTGACTTACTCAAGCAGCATCAGGTGCCGTGCCTTTACGAGGTCGACACGCGTAAACTGACCCTTCACTTGCGTTCATGCGGAACAGTGAAGGGTTTTTTGCATACTTCAACTGAAGCCATTACCCCGGAGCAGGGTGTTGCCCGTGCGCGGGAGTGGTGCGGGTTGGATGGACAAGACTATGCGGCAAAGGTCACTGATCCCAAGGGGTATGAGTGGAGTACGGAGGGAGACTTCCGTGTGGTGGCCTACGATTTTGGTATCAAGTATAACATCCTGCGTTGCTTGGCAGGACAGGGCATGGCCGTGACGGTGGTTCCCTCTTGGACCACGTCAAAGGAAGTTTTGGCACTGAAGCCGGATGGCGTATTTTTCTCCAACGGACCTGCGGATCCTTCGGCTGTCAAGGGCGCGATCCAAGCGGCAAAGGAGCTGACCGGGAAGGTGCCACTCATGGGCATCTGTCTGGGGCACCAGATTATGGGACTGGCCATGGGCGCCCAATGCGGACGTCTGAAATTCGGCCATCATGGATGCAACCATCCAGTCAAAAATCTGCTGACCGGGCTCGTGGAGATTACGAGCCAGAACCACAACTTTGCGCTCAGTCCCGAGAAGCTTCCCAGCCAGCTCGAACTGACGCATATCAACTTGAATGACCAGACCGTCGAAGGCATTCGTCACAAGAGCGAGCCGGCGTTTGCTGTCCAGTATCATCCTGAGGCAGCACCCGGACCGAATGACGCATTTTATCTTTTTAAACAATTTAGAGCATTGCTGGAGGGCGCAAAATGACCAAGTATATTTTTATGACCGGAGGTGTGGTTTCCAGTCTGGGCAAGGGCATCACTGCCGCCTCGTTGGCGTTGTTGCTGAAGCGTCGTGGACTGAAGGTCGCGATGCAGAAACTCGACCCCTATTTCAACGTTGATCCAGGCACAATGTCTCCGTATCAGCATGGCGAAGTCTTTGTGACGGCGGATGGAACGGAGACCGATCTGGATTTGGGTCACTATGAGCGTTTTACCGGTATCCGGTGTACGCGTAACAGTAACTACACTTCGGGTCGCATCTACAAGGCTGTGATCGAACGTGAACGTCAAGGGGGTTATCTTGGCGCGACGGTGCAGGTGATCCCTCACATCACGAATGAGATCAAAGAGGCTTTTAAGTCGGTTGCGGGTCCGGATATTGACATTGCGATCATTGAGGTGGGTGGTACTGCGGGCGACATTGAATCACTTCCCTTCTTGGAGGCAGCTCGTCAGTTCCGCCACGAGGTCGGACAACTGAATGCGATCTTTGTGCATCTGACTCTCCTGCCATACTTGAGGGCTGCAGGCGAGTTGAAGACGAAGCCGTCGCAACAGTCCGTCGGTATCTTGCGCAACATCGGTATCTTCCCAGACGTGCTGGTCTGTCGCACAGAGGTGTCGATCAGCGAGAGTGAGATGCAGAAGCTGGCGCTCTTTTGCAATGTGCCGGTCGAACTGGTGATTGAAGAGCGGGATGTGTCGCACTCCATCTACGAGGTGCCTTTGGAGTTGGCGAAGCAGAATTTTGACAAGAAGGTCTTGAACCTTCTTCATCTGCCCTGCGGCAAGTTGGAGATGGAGGATTGGCGTAAACTGGTGGATACGGTGATCTCGCCCAAGAATAGCTGTACGATTGCGGTGGTCGGCAAGTACACGGGTTGCCCGGATGCCTACAAGAGCATTGTGGAATCTATTCATCATGCAGGCATTGCGAATGATTGCCGCGTCAAGGTGGAATTGGTTGAGGCGGAGTTGCTGGAGAAGGCCCCAGAAATGCTGGATAATGTGGATTGTATCTTGATACCAGGCGGCTTTGGTCATCGGGGTATCCCTGGAAAGCTCCAGGCAATCAAACATGCACGTGAAAAGAAGATTCCTCTCCTCGGCATCTGTCTTGGGTTGCAGTGCATGGTCATTGAATACGCGCGCAATGTGCTGAAGTTCGAGGATGCGGACAGCGTGGAGATGAATCCCGAGACGACGCATCCGGTTGTCCATCTCATGCATGACCAACGTTCTATCTCTGCCAAGGGTGCAACCATGCGCTTGGGAAGCTATCCCTGCCGTCTGTCAAAGGATAGTATCACTCACCAGCTCTATGGTAAAGACGATATTCTGGAGCGCCACCGTCATCGCTATGAGTTCAACAACCTCTATCGCGAGGATTTTGCAACCTCGGACTTGAAGATTGTTGGCACGTCGCCAGACGACCTCTTGGTCGAAATGGTGGAATTGCAGAACCATCCGTTCTTTATCGGTTGCCAGTTCCACCCTGAATTCCAATCGCAAATTGCAGAAGCCCATCCATTGTTTAAAGGTTTGATCGCAGCAGCGCTCAAGCAAAAGGAGAGTCATGCCTAAACGTACCGACTTGAAAAAGATCATGCTCATCGGTTCCGGTCCGATTGCCATCGGGCAGGGATGCGAATTCGATTACTCGGGTGTTCAAGCCTGTAAGGTTCTTAAGAAAGAGGGCTTTGAGGTCGTGCTGGTGAACAGTAATCCAGCGACCATCATGACTGATCCTGAATTTGCGGATCGTACCTATATTGAGCCTCTGACCGTAGAAGTCCTTCAAGAGATCATCCGCTGTGAGCGTCCCGACGCTCTGCTTCCCACGCTGGGCGGACAAACCGCGCTCAACTTGGCCATGGAGTTGACCGAGGGTGGCATTCTCGACCGGTATCACGTCGAATTGATCGGCGCCAATGCAGAGGCGATTCGGCGCGCCGAGGATCGGCTGATTTTCAAGAATATCATGCGGGATATCGGACTAGAGTTGCCATTGTCAGGCTCTGCCCACACCATGCAGGAGGCGCTCTCGATCGCCTCGACCATTGGCAAGTGGCCGCTGATTATCCGTCCAGGGTTTACGCTCGGTGGCACGGGTGGCGGTATTGCTTACAACATGGACGACTTCAAGACCATTGTCGCGCGCGGACTTGCTGCAAGCCGTAACAGCGAAGTGCTGATCGAAGAATCCCTGTTGGGCTGGAAAGAATTTGAGCTGGAGGTGATCCGCGATCGTAAGGATAACTGCGTGATCGTCTGTTCGATTGAAAACTTTGATCCTATGGGTGTTCACACCGGGGACTCCATCACGGTTGCCCCTGCCCAGACCTTGAGCGACAAGGAGTATCAACTCATGCGCGACAACTCCTTGAGGGTGATGCGCGCGATTGGCGTTGAGACGGGCGGCTCGAATGTTCAGTGGGCGGTTAATCCCGTAGATGGTCGTCAGATCATTATCGAGATGAATCCCCGCGTCTCGCGTTCTTCGGCCTTGGCCTCGAAGGCCACAGGCTTCCCGATTGCAAAGATTGCGACCTTGTTGGCGGTTGGCTATACGCTGGACGAGATTCGTAACGACATCACACGCGCCACGCCAAGCTGTTTTGAACCGGCCCTTGATTATGTGGTGACAAAGATCCCCCGTTTCGCCTTTGAAAAATTCCCGGCAGCAGATAGCACGTTGGGCACGCAGATGAAGTCTGTCGGCGAGGCGATGTCCATCGGACGCAACTTTAAGCAGTCCTTCCAGAAGGCGCTACGGTCGTTAGAGACAGGTCGTTTTGGTTTCGGTGCGGATGGCAAGAACCAGAAGTTTGAAGCGTTGAGCGATGCGGAACTTGAAGCCCAGATCATACGTCCCCATGCCGAGCGCGTCTTTGTCCTCTATGAGGCAATGAAACGCGGCGTGACGGTTGAACGTCTTTATAAGCTTTCAGGTATTGATCCTTACTTTTTGCGCCACCTTGCGGAGTTGGTTCAGTTTGAAGCCGGTTTGGCCAAGGGCCTTTCAAAGCCGGATTCAGAAGCAACGGAGATGATGCGCCAGGCTAAGATCTGGGGTTACTCTGACCGCCAGCTCGCTTATCTGCTGAAGACCAAGGAGGCAGAGCTTCGCAAGCGTCGCGTCCAGCAGGGGGTTCTGCCGACTTACGGACTCGTGGATACCTGTGCTGGTGAGTTCGAGGCGATCACGCCGTACTACTACTCAACGTATTCCGAACATGATGAGCCGGTCCGTGATAAGGGCGGCAAGAAGTCCATCATGATCTTGGGTGGCGGACCCAATCGTATTGGACAGGGCATTGAGTTTGACTATTGCTGCGTGCATGCGGCCTTTGCTTTGCATGATGCAGGCTTTGAAACCATCATGGTCAACAGCAACCCCGAGACCGTCTCGACCGACTATGACACCAGCGACAAGCTCTACTTTGAACCGCTGACGCTCGAAGACATCATGAACATCTACGAGCGGGAAGCCTGTGCGGGCATCATTGTCCAGTTTGGTGGACAAACCCCGCTCAATCTCGCAATGCAACTCAAGGAGGCGGGTGCGACTATCATTGGAACCAGCCCCGAAGATATTGAGGCTGCCGAGGATCGTAAATTCTTCAAGCAGTTGGCAGACCGGCTGAACATCAAGCAGCCTCCGAGTGGCATTGCCTACACCGTGGATGAGGCGGTTGCGATTGCAGATCAGATTGGCTACCCTGTGTTGGTTCGTCCCTCCTTTGTGCTCGGCGGACGTGCCATGGTGATTGTCTACGAACCCCAATATTTACGGAAGTATGTCGAAGAGGCTGCCCGCGTAGCTGAAGGCAAGCCGATCCTCGTGGACCGTTTCCTTGAACATGCGACCGAGATTGATGTGGACTTCATCTCCGATGGCACGAACACCGTGATCGGCGCGATCATGGAGCACGTGGAACTGGCGGGTATCCACTCCGGTGACTCAGCTTGCTCCATTCCGACACATTCGATCTCGGAAGAGATCAAGAATCGTATTCGTGTTCAGTCTGCGGCCTTGGCAAAAGAGCTGCATGTCTGCGGACTCATCAATATCCAGTTTGCGGTACAGGATGACGATGTTTATATTCTCGAGGTCAATCCGCGAGCTTCCCGTACGGTGCCGTTTGTGAGTAAGGCGATTGGCGTGCCGCTGGCAAAGAAGGCCGCGCTCTGCATGGTTGGCAAGACCCTGCCTGAGCTCGGTTTCACCCAGGAGGTCACGATTCCCTACACAGCCTTCAAAGAGGCGGTCTTCCCGTTTGTGAAGTTCCCTGGCGTGGACATTGTCTTGACCCCAGAGATGAAATCCACGGGCGAGGTGATGGGCATTGATTACCACTATGGTACAGCCTACTTGAAGTCTCAGATGGCTGCGAATAACGCGATTCCGCTGAAGGGTGGCGTTTTCCTCTCGTTGCGTGATGAAGACAAACTGCCAGCATTGCCGCTCATTCGCGAGTTGAGCAAGTTGGGGTATGAGTTGTACTGCACACGTGGAACGGCCACGATGCTCTACAACAATGGCATCAAGTGTCATGCGGTATACCGGATTCCGTCGGGACGCCCGAATATTCTCGATCTGATGGCTGAGAAGAAGATCCAGTGGATTGTGAACGCCCCAGAGACTGGTGCCTCGTCTAAGATGGATGAGACGCAGATGCGCTCAGGTGCTGTACTTGCGGGAATCCCGCTGTCAACCACATTGGATGGCTTCCAAGCAGCACTTCAAGGGTTGCAGACGAACGATCTCAATGGTCGCATCGCGGTGTGTAGTCTCCAGGAGTACCACAAGCATCTCCCTTAATCGAGCGTATACAGATGGCCTCATTTGAAGGTTTTTCAATCGGATGATTGACCAACCTGACAAAATGATGTATATTCCAACATCTAAAAACCTACCTTATTTACATTGTTTTCATGACCTGTGGTTTTTTGTGGAATAAGAAATAGAAAAGGAATCGTATATGCAAAGTTTGATCAACCATTTGAATCAGTTGCAAGAACTGCTACTGATTCGAGACGAGCATCGTACAACAGGTGATGGTCGCCACATGGATCGTTTAAATGATTCGATCGAACAACTGACGGATGTGTTGCCCGTAGAGATGAAATCTTTGTATCTGCGGTTGTACAAGAAGGACCACATCGTTATGGCTCCGATGCACAACGGTTGTTGTGCGATCTGCGGCATGCGGATGCCGATCAGCCAGGTCCAAGCGGTTCGCCTTTGCAAGCAGATCCAGAGCTGTCCAAGCTGTGCGCGTATCCTTTTTGAAGAGAGTGATGCTCCAAAATGGATCGGAGATGCCCCCAGTCGTACAGAGCCTCGGAAGTCCGGAATCTCTCGTTTTTCAGCTGAAATATTGATGGTGCCCAACCTAAAGGCGCACTCAGCTGTTGAGGCGATTGAGAAACTGGCCAAGGTCATGGAAGAGCAAAACTTTATTTCGGCGTCCGATAAGCTCGTTCAATCTGCCTTGGAGCGTGAGGCGGTGCTCAGTACCGCCATGGAAAATGGATTGGCCTTCCCGCATGTACGCGGGGTCGAGGGCGGTGGACTTACATTGGCCATGGGTGTCTCCAAGAAGGGAATTCCCTGGGATGACGCGGGCAAGCTCGTCAACATTGTCTTTTTTATCACGATCCCGACCGCAGTAAGCGCCTTCTATTTGCGCCTGATGTCAGGATTGACCGAAACCTTCCTAAAAGAGCAGAACCGCGAAGCAATCCTTGAGGCGAAAACCTCTGAGGAGCTTTGGAAGGCGCTTTTGAAGGCCACGCGCTACTCGATTAAGTAAAAACCAAGTTCTAAAGTTCTAAAGTTCGAGAGTTCTAAAGTAAAAGACAATAGGTTTTTTCAGACAGCACAGATAACGCAAATTAGGTATTCATCTTCCCTCACTTTAGAACTTTAGCATTTTAGCACTTTAGAACTTCTCTTATATCTGTTGATTAAGCAATCATTTAGTCACCAAGAAGGAGTTCTATATGTCTGGTATCTTTAAAGCTTATGATATTCGTGGCATTTACGGTAAAGATCTGACGGATGAGCTTGCCTACAAAATTGGTCGTGCGTTCGTCACGTTTACGGGTTGTACCAAGGTGGTCATTGCACGCGATATCCGTCCTCACTCGGAACCCCTCTTTGCCAATCTCGCAAAAGGCATTATGGAGCAGGGGGCCGACGTCGTAGATATTGGCTTTGGTTCCACGCCGATGTCCTATTTCGCCAATGGCACGTTGGGTGCTGATGGAAGTGTCATGATCACAGCCTCCCATAACACAGCCGAGTGGAATGGGTTT
>Ga0247841_10012263_pt1 | contig 11219 bp, 8 predicted proteins | sample LaCruzMarch2015__2_FD_192410 | JGI IMG/M metagenome (GOLD analysis project Ga0247841, IMG submission 192410) | Freshwater microbial communities from meromictic Lake La Cruz, Castile-La Mancha, Spain - LaCruzMarch2015_18m | ecosystem: Environmental > Aquatic > Freshwater > Lake | place: Spain...
CTGGTTGCTGATAATCCGTCAAACGTTGCTGCACTTGCTCCGACTAAATTCGTACCGACGATGGTTACCGTCGTACTGCCGAGTGTCGAGCCGGTTGCCGGTACTACGCTGCTGACCGTCGGCGGTGGGAAATACGTGTAGCTCGTCGTGGCTGTTCCGCCGGGTGTAGTGACCGTGACCGTAACGGTTCCTGTACCAGCCGGGGCAGTCGTATTGATCGTCGTTGCGGTCTTAGTGTCGATTGATGCCGGGTTGATGCCGAAGGTGACTGAAGTTGCACTGGTAAGGTTCGTCCCGGTGATATTGACCTTTGTACCGGTGGTTTCCGGACCACTTGCCGGTGAGATACCGGTTACGGTTGGGACTGGGTTTGTCACCGTGAACCCGTTCGTCAGGGTGCCGGACTGACCGTCGCTATTGGTCACCGTCACATCCCACGAACCGGCTGAGGTTGCTGATGGTGTGGGTAACGGCAATGTACATGTGATATTTGTTGAGGACACTACGGTGACACCCGTCGCTGTGATATCACTCGCCCCGGTCTTTGTGAGGTTGACCGTCGCACCCATGACAAAGTCCGTACCCGCAAGGTTCACTATCGAGACCGATGTCCCGGCTACCCCGGTGTTTGGCGTGATAGCGGTTACTGTCGGGGCATTAGCCGCAAACGATGCTGCTATTGTGTGGTTTGCTACCACGTTCGTGAACTGATACGCGGTTCCATTCCCAACTGAACTGTCGTCGACCAGAACATCTGCAACATGGTACCCGGCGTTCGGTGTGATCGTATACGTCTGGTTGTTTCCAGAAATTACCGTTGTTATACCAGGAGGATCTATCGCTCCTCTGGCTCCGGCTGTGGCATTGATCGTGTATGTGAGAGAGTTTACCGTGATGTAATTGGTACGGGTCATGATGTTAAATCCGGTACCGTTGCCTACCGTCAGGCTGACCGTATAAGTCCCAATATCCGGATATTCATACAGCGGGCTTTGGTCGGTGGATGTATTGCCATCGCCAAATGTCCATGACCATGATGCAACGGGCACGGTAGATTCATCCGTAAACTGAACGGTAAGAGGTACGATACCAGATGTCGGGGTTCCAGTGAAGTTGGCAACCACCGGAAGTGGAGCTGGATTCACCGTGATGTAATTCGTATATGTCGCAGTATCGCTGCCACCGTCATTCGTCGCTGTTAATGAGACACTATACGTTTCCGGAACCAAGTATACATTCAATGGGTTCTGGAGGGTAGACGTGTTGCCATCGCCAAATGTCCATAACCAGCTCGTCGGACTGCTGCTCGAACTGTCCGTGAACCGGACAACAAGCGGGACATATCCAGACGTATTTGACCCTGAAAAGCTAGCAACAGGCTTAGGGGGTAACGGATGGGGGATATGGACGGATTTTGTGACACTAACCCAATGAGAATCCGTTAAGTTCCTGACCGAAAGTATTACGTTATAATTTCCTTCTGCCTCGTACGTTTCAGTGGGATTTATTGATGATGAATGCACGCCATTACCGAAGTCCCAGTCATATCCATAAGGAGGTGCCCCCCCGGTTGTCAAATCGGAGAAATCAACCGTCAGCGTATTGAGTCGTACAGAATACGTGAAATCTGCAGTAAGCGGACCAACCCCGATATTTCCAGTCGTGGTACCATTCGTCGCGAGAAGATGTGTTCCCGGACCTCCACCCGCATAAACAACCTGGACAAGTGTATTGGCGTTTATCCCGGCAGCGGTCACCGTAAGTGTGTTACCTACCTCCCAACTGCCCGTAGTACCAGAATTATGCACATACTGCGGAGGAACTTCTTCACCACCGACCAATATCGTGTACTGTCCGTCCGGGATTGGATCTCCACCATTATGTTGAATTGTTATGGTATGTGTAGCGGGATCGGCAGTGAACTGCATGTTCAGTGCAGGAATCTTCTCCGGAGGGGGTGTCGAAAAAACACCGACAGCAATGATGGCAATGACCAGACAAAAGATGGAGATCAGTAGGAGTGCCCCGATCATCTCCGCCGCAGCTTTCTCATTGTGGGGTGTGGGTGTCATGCGGTGCTCTATCGCGGTATTCTCTGTTTGTGAATCTCCACGAACACGAAACCATCAATCAGGTATTTGGTTATGCATCTTTTGCTTATGTTTAGAAAGGATGTTTTATTGGCAGGGATCTGCAACATCCAGAATGTACAATCGATTGTCGGATTAGTTTATAAAATACGCGATGGTACTGGTGACGGACCAAAAATTTGGGATTGCTTCGGATGAGCATTCCCTGTCTGGAGTATTTTTTTACGGCAATCCATTACAGGCCGTCTTCATGTAAATCGTTAAGTGTAGAGTGCCACAATTAATGTCCGTTTTGTTGACAGAGTTTTTGTCCGCTTTGGATATATTTTCGGTCTTTGTTGAAATTGATTTCGTTGTGATATACAGATGCCGGAGTCATCCAGCCTAGGATCTCCTGCTTGCGCCAGTGGTTGTATTGATGGTCGAATTTCCAGAGTTCGCGTTTAAAGTGGCTTAAAGATTGGAACTCCTTTAGACAGATCAGCTCTTGGTATAGAGTCCTATGATAGCGTTCGATCTTACCGCGACCTTTAGGGTTGCGTGGTCGACCGAATATCAGTTTTATTCCGTTTTTCTGTGCTTCAGCTTTGAAGACCTTGGCGATAAACTGTTTTCCATTATCAAGATAGATTTCACGAGGAGTCCGTCCAGGGCGGAGTGCCCAACGAAGAGCGTTAACCGCTGATGCAGCATCTTTGTGAAGATATACCTTGCTTTTCACCCTATACCTGGAGCAGTCATCAGTAAAACCGGTGACATAGACCTTCCCAACTCCCCGTATACGAAACTGAAACGTATCTCCCTGCCACATGCTGTCAACGTGACGACGTTGGAATCGTTTGCCGGCGGGTTGGGGTTTTGCTTTAATACGAATGAGAAGTCCATGTTTTTTGAGAATACGATGAACTGTTCTCCAAGAACAGGGTAGGTTAAATTGGTGCTTAATCCGTCGGGCTCCCCATACGGGATATTTCTCTTTGAGCCGGATAATTCGTTGTTCCAATGATGGGGATATAGCTCGGGGGGATCGTTTCGGCCCGGTCTTTTTTGGTCGTAATCCGTTTTCCTTATCCTGATTATGGGCTTTGGCCCATCGCCTTACCGTCCTTTCGGAGAGGTTATACGTCTCTCCGATCTCTTTTGCGCTTCGTATCCCCTCTTCATAGAATACGACTGCTTTGGTCCTTATTTCCATTGTCGCTTTCACCCTCATGCACCTGATTGGTGCTCTTGAAAGCGGACATAAATACTGTCACTATTTTAGGACAGAAACTCTGGCACTCTACAGTTAAGTGTTGTGATCGACCACTCAGCCAACTCCATGAAATTTTAGAGGTCCGGCGATTTTCATGGCTTGGGTGTGAACGTACAGTTCATGTCTGTTTCACCAGAGCCAAAAAAAGGTATACATCAGAGACCAAGTGGCGGCGTAAGACCGCTGATCGAATCAGCCCAACCAACAAAATATACCGGTTCACCAGCGGCACCATATGTAACGAGGAACAGTCCGTTATTGATAGGTTTAACATTATTCAGTGTAATCGACGATGTATTTACACCATCAATATATTGAGTATTGTTGACGGTCAGGGACGTAATTGCACTAGTTGAAGGAGCAGTAATATCAATAGTGGAATCCAGATCAGTATACCCTTTAATGTTTGCACTACAAATAGCATTAGTCCCTGATAATGGTGTAGTCGTGGTTTTATTGGTAATCTGAATGGCCACTCTGTTACGGTTACCTATATTCATATACCAGATCTCGGAGCCTATTCCATAGATATAAAAAGAATCAGGACTACCAATTAAAACAATTCCCACCGTATCACCGTTATTTAAATCAAACTTCTTCAAGGCAGCGGCACAAGTGTCCGACCCTGATGCTCCTATTACTATAGATGAATTATCAGCAGAGACGGTGAAATTGAAATGATACGCTGCTCCAGCTGCACCCGGTATGACACCACGTGCCTGATTAGATTTCTTGAACCTGATTAACTGCTCTTTAGTGTTCGTTAAATAAAGAGTATTGATTGTATCTTGAGAGATCTGTCCAGCACACAACGGGTTTTGCACCGCCGAGCAATCAAGGTACGGTTGCTGGTCTGCGGTAACATTCACGGTACTCACAATGTCTGCTGCTGCCTGATCGAGCAGGACAGCCCCCCCAGCGCTGGAGCTGTTGTAGACAATCTGAACATTCTGCGGCATCGACAAGATAGGGACTATAAGGTTCTTTCCCAGTGACCACTGGCTGCTACGGTCGGAGACGCTGTACGAATGTGGTACGCCATCAAGCAGAACGCTGAATTCACCTACATTCAAGGCATCCCCTCCGTTATGGTAGAGGTACAATGTAGAGCCGTTGACGCCGGTCATGAAATTCAGGTTGGGAATTTTTGTGGGGGTCGGTTGAGAGAAGAAAAAAACTCCAATAATTGCAACCGCTAATGCGACAACCGAGATGAGCAGGATGGCACCGATTATTTCTGACACGCCAGAGTTGGTATCGGTTTTTTGTTTTTCGTTTCTATCAATACGCATAAATCCCCCTCGTTTTTCCGGATATCGTCATGCTACAATAGATGCGATATTATTAAGCGTGACATAAAATTCAGCACGCTGGACGTACAGATACACTTTTGATTGGCTGACATTTATAAAAGCCGTCGTTCTTTTTGAACCCGCGGGCGAGATTCCGGTTGTGTATACCGATGATGCGATCTGTTCCCGGATAGCAATACCCTTGAAAATGTTCAGCCACATCGCAGCTGTTGCATTATCTGAACTGGTAACCGAGAGATTGACCCACGTGTTGTTGATATACGGATCCGATGAAATATTGTATTTAGGAAGGATCCTCTGGCGGGTATCCACCCGGGCAGGACCATTGCCGCTCAGGCTTCCTCCGCCGACAACCTGGACAGGGGCGATGTTGACAACTATAGAATTAGTTCCGGAATTGGTAATCGAGATCAGGGGCGAGATACGGTTTGAGACACCATCGGACTGTGTGAGGAAAACACCGCCAAGCTCGTACGAATACTTCTGCTGGATCCAATAATTGTTATTCGATTGGTATGAAAGGGCAGTGATATTGATGGGAAATTCCCCTTTATCGCCAACAGAATTATGGTAACTGCTGCTATCGATGTCGAAGGTATCCCCGGTAGTATTGATCGATAGTATCGCAGATGATGACGACGGTTTGAGCATATACATAAAAAGCGAACCCGCCTGTGTGTTGCCTCCACCGGTACCAAGGCTAAAAGACGTTGAGGTCATAGGTGGGCTCAGGTTGTTGACGAGTATTGATGTCCGGATATTATCCAGCGTGAATTTATAATCCGTAAATTGTTCATTGATACGGTTCATCTGGGCGATCTCTTCCTCCCTTCCGTTAAGCGGAACAACATAGACCATGTGCAAGGCGAGTGCAGTAACAACAACCGCCAGAAGCAAAATAAAACCGACCACTTCTGATAATGCTACATCATCGCTTGTATATTTCATATCAGTAGCATTTTGTTGTAAGAGACGTTATTTATAGTTATTGAGTTTAATAGCGCCGCCGAAAGGGGTTTTCCCAGATCCGGAATAAAAATAATGGTACGGACTGTTAAGCTCCCGGGAGACTCGAGAGGAATATCCGCACGCACAGGTTAGGGAAAAAATCAGTGTGCTAGGAAAACGTACTGCAGGCTGGGACCAACCCGCAAAGGTTCCGGTGCATCTTTATGTTGCTTCAAGCAGGGGAAAAGGCACCCCCTGCCATAGCCCAAAAGGGGATTAATTAATTTCATCTGGAATTTTCCCGGGAGCATCCCGCTGTATGGCATTAAAAAAATGTGCAGTAACTGAATTGCCGGTTAAACAGGTTACACCGGACCCGTAAAATATACAATTTAAACCGAGCATCCCGTCACGTTATTTCTGATGCGACCATATTGAAAATAACATCAAATTCCGCACGCTGGACGTAGAGCGCTACTGATTGAGGATTCTGTCCGGCGATAAATAAAAAGACTGTTGTTTTTTCCGAACCCGGGGGCGAGATTCCGGTTTTGTACCCATATGAAGCAATATCGTATGACGGGATTTGTTCACTGGCAACAATACCCTTAAAGAGGTTCAGCCACATCGCAGCCGTTGCGTTGTCTGCGGTAGTTATCGAAAGGTTGACCCATTGGTTGTTGCGATACTGATTTGATGAGATATTATAGTTCGGAAGTATCCTCTGGCGGGTATCCAACCGGACCGGATTGTTGCTGCTGATTGCACTGTAACTTCCGACCCCGAAGACCTGAACAGGGACTACGTTGACAGCAAAGGACGTAGATCCGGTTCTGGTTATCGAGATGAGAGGTGAAATGCGGTTTACCGTACCGTCATCCTGCGAAAGGAAAACACCCCCGAGCTCGTAGGTATACCGCTGCTGGATCCAGTAATAATTATCAGAACTGTATTTAAGGGCGGAGATACTGAGGGGGAATTCCCCCTTATTGACCGTAGAATTATAATTGTTACTTTCGATATTAAATGTATCGCCGGTTGTATTGATCGATAGCAATCCGGTTGACGCAACCGGCTTGAACAAAGAAAGAGAAAAACCGCCCGGTTGTGAAGTGCCACCGGTGCCGAGTCTCATGGTTGTGGAGGAGATTGCAGGAGTGACGTTCAAAACCGGGTACATCGGGTTGTTCGCACCATTCACATTAATGAGCCGGGAAATCCAGAGCGTGTCGACCATTAGTTTGTAATCCGTGAATTGTTTCTCGACATAGTTCAACTGGGCGATCTCGTCTTCCCTCCCGATGACCGGAACAGCATAGACTGAATATAATGAGAATGCAGTAACAACGAGCGCCAGAAGCATAATAAAACCGATTACTTCTGATAATGCTACATCGTTGCTTGTATTTTTCATATTCAGTAGCATTTTGTTGTGACAGACTTTATTTAAATGTTCTGCGGGGAATGCTGTGTTGTACAATTCATTAATTAATATATAATAGATCCTTATAGTTTTTAGTTCTTTAACAATTGATTAAACAGTTGTAGAGACTGAACTTCAATTGTATCTCATGAAACATCCCTGGGATGCTGGTAGCCCGAACAGTCTCACCGAATATTCGTTTCATAGCAGAAAATACACCTTCGATAGCCCACCGCGATCCATAATTATAATCCTTTGACCATTGTTCATACCCCGAATCCTGGCGTTCACGGACACATTCAGCACGATATGGAGATCCATGCGATTGTCGAGAAGCATTTGCTCTGACTTTTATTGTTGACGTAATCCCCCTATCCTCTAATTCATTGAAAATCTCGTTTCTATCATATGCACCATCTCCAAGTATCTCACGAATATGTCCCGACGGAAGTGCATTTTGAGCAGCATCAACAAGTGGTATGCAGGTTGCCTCATCTTGAACAGACTCATTCGTTATTTCAAGTGAAAGAATTTCCCTGGTTTTCCGGTCGATAACCGCATGCACTTTGATCCAACCCCGATGAATCCGCCACTTTTCACGCATCCATTCTCCTCGATTTGTCACTTTTATTCCAGTACTGTCTATAGCAACGACCACGTCCCCATTTGCTTGCTCTATTGTGTCAATCAGCGGTAATTCAAAGGCTCTTATACGCCGAAACAAGGTTGTGTAATCCGCTCCGAGATTCTTGTTGACAAAATAAGATAATTTTCGAAGAAATCCTTCCATTTGTCGATAGGGCAATGAAAATATGACATGAATTGCAGCTACCCACTGGATGAATAGTAGGGGATATTGATATTGCCGTCCTCGTTTATTGATATTCATTTTGAGAAGTTCTGAATCCCACTTTGCGAGAAATTCGAGCGATAGGTAAAATTCACCTCTGAGAACAAGCTTTTCGTTATATTCTGACCAATTTCGTTTATCTTCGTACGGTTTTCCCCATCGCTTGTTTTGTGCCATTATTTTTTATTTTGAATTATTCCCGGATAATTGTTTGCATGTCGCAATCAGACGGATTTATGCAACACAGCAGCGGGGAATACTCAAGTTCCGTCGATTGTCATTTCACATGGGTGCTCCACCGGGTGCTCCGCGATAAAACGCAGGTACCCAAATGTGGTACTCCCCCATAAGCAAATGCTTTCAACGACGCACTCAAGTTTCGTCAGGGAGCCACACTGCTTCGGGCGAAATCGAATCCCCCTCCGCTCCTGACTCGATAGTGGCTGCTTTGACGTTTGCGACGGACTTCCCATTTAAAAATGGGGATGGTGTTGTGAACTTCCCGGATATCCCCCATTATTTCACAAATCCCTGCCAGAACGAATGTTTTTTTGGATTGTATATCATGTACACGCCACGGAATTTCACTTCTTTCACTGATCGTGCAGATGATTTTTACCGGACCTAATCTTTTGAATCTCGTAAACGTCTTAGCGATACATATATCGGCTTGAACAACACTCGTCCTAATATCCAGGTAGGATTACACCTGGGCAACAAAAAAGAGGAGGTAGACAAATGGTACGACGTTTTCACAGATCAGTCTATGATGAACTCGATGAACTCAAAGCATCCATGGACTACCTGTTCCATCTTGCTTTTGAACCAATGGACAATCCGCTGTTGCCTGCAGGAGAAAACCCCTGCATCGTATGCCTGTACCCGCATAACCTGAACGTTGAAGTCACAGAAGTCGATGACGAAGTGATTGTGACGGTTGACACAATCCCTGGAATCGAAAATACAAAAATATCCGCGGACCTTGTCAACTCGAATATCCTGAAAATCACCTGTGATCGACGGGAAGAGAGAATGGAAGATACTGACGGGCACCACCTGAGTGAACAGAGATTCTTCTCTCTGCACCAAGAAATACCGCTCCCGGGTCATGTCATGATTTGTGGGGCGAAATCTACCTTTAAAAATGGCGTGCTCGACATCCATCTAAAGAAAGTACAGCAGGAACAACCTTAAACACAATACCAGATCAGCCTTTTTTTCATGAACCCAGATAAAACCTCACGCATTTACCTTCGGATGATTTACGAAGCCTGCTGACTGCCAATCCGGACGATCCGGCACAGATAGAATATGCCGGTAATCATGCACCATTCTTGTGTAGCGGGAAAATTTCCCGGGTTTTTTATCGCATGCCTGATCCCCCGCAGCACAGGTATTCCCTCGATACTGGCTGGACGTACGAATATATTAACTAAAAACCACGAATTTTAACCAATCATCATATAAAAGTCCCGGCACCAGACCGGGATCTTTCACCAATATGACACTCTCAAAAGGTTGTGTTCTCTGTAACGAAGGCGCAAAGATGGTGCTCTTTGTAACGGGACGTTGCCGTCGCTACTGCTGGTACTGCCCGCTTTCAAGCGAGCGCAACGGAAAGGATGTGGTCTTTGCAAACGAGCTGGAGATCGACACCCCAGATCAAATCATTGAGATGGCAGAGAGCATGAGTGCGCTCGGAACGGGAATCACCGGGGGAGAACCGCTCCTCTGCCTCGATCGCGTAGTGGAATATTGTCGCTTGCTAAAAGCTCACTTCGGGCAGGAACACCACATCCACCTCTACACCGCACAGGCTCCCACGGATACGGAACTGGCACAGTTAAAAGGGCTTGTCGATGAGATACGACTGCATCCTCCGCGTGAACGCTGGGACAACATTCTTGACACGCCCTTTATCCGCTCCGCACAGCAGGCAAAGGAACTGGGATTTGATGTTGGCATTGAAGTCCCTGCGCTGCAAGGGCTCGAACTGCTCATCCCTGCACTGCCGTACATTGACTTTTTGAATATCAACGAGCTTGAATGGGGCGAAACGAACGCAGATGAGATGCGTGAACGCGGATACGAGCTCGCAGACGGGGTGCACAACGCAGTCCGTGGAGCACGGAAATGGGCAGAGGAACTCGAAAAAGATAAAAAAGTCCACTGGTGTGCATCGTCATACAAGGACTCGGTGCAGCTCCGGAAACGGCTTATCAGGATCGCGGAGAACACTGCCCGGCCATTTGATGAGATCACCGATGACGGGACGGTTGTCTATGGCGTACTTGAACTGTACGAGGGGACACGGGACGCAGTAGTCGCACTCTGCCAAAAAGAATTGGATCCTGACAGTTTTCTTGACTGCGGTGACCGGATTGAGATGGCATGGTGGCTGCTCACCCGGGATGCCGCAAAGATCCCCGGTAAAAAATACATCATCGAACGGTACCCGAACCGGGGCATGATAGTCGAGGTGACGCCCCGGTGATACTCCGCAGCCTGCTTGAACCCCTCTATGGGTGGTACCTGATGATGCAGCGCATGCATATGCCATGCCATGTTGCCATCATCCAGGACGGCAACCGGAGATTTGCCCGGCAGATGGGTATCGATACGGCACGGGGGCACCGTGCAGGCGCAGATAAGACCGAGGAGATGCTGGACTGGGCGCACGAACTGGGCATCAGGCACGTGACGCTCTATACCTTCTCTACTGAGAACTTCGGCAGGAAAACAGACGAGATACAAAACCTGTTTGCGATCTTTAAAGAGAAGTTTATTTCTGTCATTACAGATGAACGGGTGCACCGGTACAAGATCCGTGTGCAGATGGTTGGGGATCGAACACTCCTCCCCGAAGACCTGCGAACCGCTGTCGAAGCAGCAGAGGCAGCAACAAAAGACTACTCGGGTTTCACGTTAAACATCGCGCTTGCGTACGGCGGAAGAAACGAGATCGTGCTTGCAGCCCGGGAGATCGTCAGTCTCGTCCGGGAAGGAAAGATCACACCCGCACGTATCGATATCCACATGGTGGAGCAGCACCTGCACGGCGGAAAAGGCATCCCGCCGGTCGACCTGATCATAAGAACCGGCAACGAATCCCGGACATCCAATTTCCTGCCCTGGCTCGCGAACGGTCACGAATGTGCAGTGTATTTCTGTGCTCCGTACTGGCCGCTCTTCAGGAAGATTGATCTGCTCCGTGCCATCCGCATCTATGACCAGCGGATAGCCGCAAAAGATCGCTGAACAAATCGTGTGTCAACATTCGGAATACAGACCGTGTACTATATTTTTCGGTACGACAGAAGAACTGGTGTGAGAACATGAG
>Ga0247841_10012264_pt1 | contig 11219 bp, 13 predicted proteins | sample LaCruzMarch2015__2_FD_192410 | JGI IMG/M metagenome (GOLD analysis project Ga0247841, IMG submission 192410) | Freshwater microbial communities from meromictic Lake La Cruz, Castile-La Mancha, Spain - LaCruzMarch2015_18m | ecosystem: Environmental > Aquatic > Freshwater > Lake | place: Spain...
CGGTTCGCTGGCGTGAAAAATAATAACCTGCTTTCTTCCGCTGCCTTTAAAATACCGCGCCAGCTTATTAAGAATAAAATCGAGCTCTTTATCGGTCATCGAATGGCCATTCTTTCTTAACTTCGCGGGGACATAACAATACGCGCAACTGGCGTTACACTTATCTGTAGGATCAATATAGATAGCGGTTAGTTCCGTACTAAAACGAAAATTATTCATCCGCTTCAAGAGCCCATCCTTATGCCTCTGGTATAGAGCCAAAACATCCTGAGGGATAAAAATTGAATCCGGGTAAATTTTATTTACCTGCGCCCAAAAAAGACTATCCGCATCCACGGCCACAGAGCGGCCATCGCTTTCCCAAACATGCAAACCCTTAACCATTATTTCCTTTCTCAATTTATAAACTGACTCTCTGGCTTATGCTTTAACCCGAAATTTAAAGCAGTGCCTTATCTTTACGCACATCACCATACATCACAAAGTGCGAAAGGCCATTAGCAGTCTTAGCGCATTTAAGCCGATATGCAATACTACCTGACTGCGATTGGATATTATTACGGTTACTTTTCGAAGCATTCTTTTTCTTTTTTGAATCCATAACATCCTCCTGGTTTTATTTCATTTTCCCTTTAATATTCAATGGCAGCCCCGCCACTATGAACAAAACCTCATTGGCACTACTTGCAACAATCTGATTTACTTTACCAGCAATATCGCGAAACTTTCTGCCTAACTTATTTGCAGGAACTAGTCCCAACCCCACCTCATTAGAAACCAAGATAATTCTGGCTTTCTTTTTATTTAAAATAAGTAATGACTCTTGAACTTTCTCAATAATCTGCTTTTGGCTATTAGCAGATAAGATTAAATTTGAAACCAAAAGAGTCAGGCAATCAATAACAATGCAATCAAAGCTATTATCCATTTTTACTAACAGCTTTGTTAACTCCCTGGGCTCCTCAAAGGTCTCCCAATGCTTCGGTCTTGTTTCTTTATGCAACTTAATACGCTGGCGCATTTCTTTATCTAAGCCCTGACAGGTAGCAATAAAAGCGACTTTTTTATATCTCTTAGCAAGGCTCAGGGCATAAGAACTTTTTCCGCTGCGCGCCCCACCCAAAATTAAAGTTATTTTATTCATCATTTACCTTACTTGAGCCTTCACTAAATGCGTTTTATCGTTAAATTTATTTATCTTAAACCTGTTGTTTCTGCATTCCACAATTGTTACGCTTGCTGCAGACGGAACATGACTCCAAAAATCTCCGCTTTTTAGTATACTACTAACAAATATACCGATTACCCCGCCGTGGCAGACCACAGCAATGGTTTTGCCGCGATTAAAACGAAGTATTTTATTTATAGTACCTCCAACCCTTTTTTTAAAAACTTGCATAGGTTCAGCATTTGGGATTCGCCCCTTATAAGGATCAGTCAACCACTTTTTATAAATCTCAGGGTATTTTTCCACAATTTCATCATGCTTTAACCCTTCAAACACCCCAAAATTAATCTCCCTTAAACCTTTTGCTCTAGTAAAATTACTTTTTCCGAAAAGTATGGCTCTAGTTTGAAGCGCACGTTTCCTATCACTGCAATAAATTCTATCAAAACTAATCTTATTAAGGCTCTTGCGCAATTTAATAACCTCAAGCTTACCCTGACTACTTAAACTCACATCTTTATATCCGCAATAACGCCCCTCTTTATTCCATTTGGTTATACCGTGACGAATTAAAATAAGCTTTGTCGTCATTATCTCTCCCTTAAGAAAATAAAAATACCCGACCTAGTACTTTTCGTACTTGGATCGGGCTTCACCCTAATAATACTATGGCCCATTCCACGAGGCGTTACTTTCTTTATATAGGCAGGTCTTCTGGCTCAGGGCTTCATCCTACTTACTGCGCCTTCCCATCCTGATATTTATCAGCACAGTGGCTTTTGCAGCTTTCGTCAACCCTTACAGCGGCGGGACCGCATCCGATTCTACGGATTTCCCTTAACCTATATTTCTTTCTAAATTTTCCTCTTTACTTTATCACTCAATAATAATTTGTCAACAAATAAAAAAACTAGGGGACGGTTCTCGAAAGAGAACCGTCCCCTTTATTTCTAGAACTCAATTCCTCTCCGGGCCTTTACCCCTTGAACATAATAATGTTTAACTTCCCTGATCTGGCTAACCAAATCTGCAGCCTGGATAAGCTGCATAGGCGCGTAACGGCCGGTCAATACCAGTTCAATATTTTTAGGAGTAAGCCTGATTAAATCCAGCACGTCTTTAAGGCGCACCAGTTTAAATTTCAAAGCAATATTAATTTCATCTAAAATAATTACACGATAATTTTTGCAGGTAATAACCTCTTTCACCCTCTTCAATCCTTTTTGTGCCAATTCTATATCCATCTGTTCAGGCTTATTTCTAATAAAACAAGCTCGGCCAAACTGCTCAAGTTTTATATTTTTATTTTTTTTTAATGCTTGATGTTCACTGCAACAGGAACCTTTAGTAAACTGCGCAATATAAACATTTAACCCTGCTCCGGCTGCTCTTAAAGCCAGCCCAAAAGCTGCAGTGGTTTTACCTTTCCCGTTTCCCGTATAAACTTGGATCATCTAGATACCGCCTTTTAGCTTACAACCTTAACTATGGCTTTGCCTATAAAAAGTTGATTTAAATATTGCAGGATAACATTAAGCATGTTTAATGGGCCGGATAAACTCCAGAATCATAAAACGCAAGAATCTTAAGCCATCAACCAAAGGGTTAATCTGGCTTTTTCCTCCGAAATAGATAGTCTTAACCGGAATAGATTCAATCTTAAAGCCTAAATGCGCCGCCTTAATTAAAACTTCAGACTCAGTCTCATATTTAGAAGTTGACAAGTCTATTTTTCCCAATAATTCTTTTTTTACGAGACGAAATCCACATTGAGTATCAGGAATATTCTGCTTAACTATTAACGAAATAAATTTTGACATCAAAAAGTTGGTAATCAGCCGCAAAACAGGCATTCCCCTGGTCATCCCCATACGGTTTCCCACAATCAGTGCACTCTGAGAAGTTTGGGCCTTCTGGATAAAAGTTAAAAGATCATCACAAGAATGCTGGCCATCGCCATCCATACTGATCACAGCATCAAAACCACACTGAAGTGCAAAATTATACCCCTTAATTAAAGATGCCCCCTTACCCATATTCTTCAGGTTAGCCAGGACCTTAGCACCGCAGGCAGTAGCGATCTTTACTGTATCATCAACTGAACCATCATCAACGATGATTACCTCTAATCCTAATTTAGTGATCTGGTTAATCAAATCAGCAATTGCCCGGGATTCATTATAAGTGGGGATAATTACACAAATACGCATATTTATTTTACCCAAAATCTGCGAAAAACATACCACTGCTCTGGGTACCTACGAATATAATCCTGAATAATATTTTTGTAGACCCCAATTAAATCCGCTAAATCTTTTGTTTTATTGCCGGTAGAGATAAATTCTATTGGTTTCTCAATCCTTAAGGTAAAACTATCATCCGGGTTTCTAAGCATAAATCCCGGAACAATACTAGCGCCGGTCATTAAGCTCAAAGCTGCCGGGCCTTCAGGAAAATGCGTAGGCCTGCCAAAAAAATCTATAATAATCCCTTTTTCGGAAAAATCCCGATCACCTACTAAAGCTACCATATGATTATTTCTAATTTCGGTAATACAGCTTCTCACCGCCTTACCCATGGCAATAACCTTAACCCCTTTACTATTTCTCTGCGCATCAAAAAAATCATTAACCTTTTTATCTTTATGCGGCAAAGCTACCGCCCAAAAAGGATAGCCTAATTGCGCAAGAACTACCCCACCCAACTCCCAATTACCTAAATGCGCGGTCAAGACAACCACGCCCTTACCTTTGGCTAAGGCCTGATCAAAATAATGTAAATTTTCTAATTTTATGTTTTTATCTATATACTGACGATTTAACTTTTCAAAACGGAAGAAATCTACCAGGTATTTAGCAAAATTCTGAAACACCATCCTGCTAATTTTACGTAGTTGGGGATTCGATTTTTCGGGAAAAATAATCCGCAGGTTAGCTTTTACAAATCGCCGATCACGAAAGGCAAAAAAATAATATCCTTGAGCTAAAGAAGCCGCTAAAAAATAGACTAACCTTAACGGTAAGGCTAGCGCGAGAAACTGACCGAAGCGATAGGTATAATAGTTAAACACGATTTATGGCTTTGCCTAGTGGAGGGCAAACCATTGTCCTCCGACTTATAAGCTTAAAATGAGTTTGGCAACATCTATACTTGCGTTAGGTTTAGCAATTTTTAATCCAGCATTTCTCAATCGTTCTAATTTTACTTTATTCTTTAACAAATCATCAATAACCTGATAAACCTCTTTAGGCTCATCCACCTTAATTGCTGCTTGCTTTTGAGTAAGAAAATTAGTATTATTTATTTCCTGGCCGGGAATTGGCTTAACAATAACCATGGGCAGCCCCATACTTAAGACCTCAGCAGTAGTAACCCCACCGGGCTTAGAAATAATCACCTTGGAAATATACATTAATTCATGGATATTCTGGACGAAACCAAACAAATAAATCTCTTTCTTATAATGTTTTATTTTTCTTTTCAACGAACGGAATAATTTCTTATTGGTGCCGGCAACAATCAGCTCGGCAATATCATACTCACTTTTTTCTAATGATTTAACAATCGTTTTAATCGGGCCTAAACCCTGGCCGCCTCCCATAATTAATACAACCGGCTTATGTGGATTTAATTTTAATTTACAGAAGATATCCTCATTGTTCAGCTTCTGATTAAACTTAGAATCAAACGGAATACCGTAGGACTTAATCTTAAATGCCTTAACTCCTTTTTTCTCCAGACGCGCTGATACTTCCTCTGAAGGAGTGATATAATAATCCACTTCATTATAGACCCAATAAGAATGCGGGATATAATCCGTAAGCACCGCCACCAGCGGTAAATTAACCCCATAAGTTTTCTTGAAATCAGCGACCATCCCACAGGGGAATGCTTGTGTACAAACCACTAGATCCGGATTAAATTTATCAAAAAGTTTTTTGAGTTTCGGTGAATTTGATTTATGAATGTGCTGTTTAATATTTTCCAAGCCCTTTACAACGCTGGGGTTATCATAAAGATAGTCCCAAATCTTGGGAGTACGCTTAATTACCTCCATATAAATACGGTTAATCACTTTTTCTGATATGGGATTAGTATAATTAAAGGCATTAATATTTAAGATCTCAGTATCCGGATGCAGTTGTTTAATTGCCTTTTCAATAGCCAGAGTGGCACTACGATGGCCAGAAACTTCAGAGATATACATTAAAATTATACGTTTAGGATGCATAGTATGAAAATGAATTATCCGCCACTAAATCGCCGGCGGATAATCGCATCGCATTAAATGCGCCTGCGATTAAATTCTACCCTCCTGACAAAGCTCCAAAAAAGTATCCGTAACTACGGGAGAAAACTGTCGTCCACTTAAATTCCCAATTTCATTAATCACATCCACTTTATTCAAGGCTGCCCGATATGGCCGGTCAGTGCTCATCGCATCAAATGAATCTGCTACAGTAATTATTGAAGCAACCAGTGGGATTTGATCACCTTTTAGGCCTTCCGGATACCCCTCGCCGTCGAATCGTTCGTGATGATACCGGACTCCCGAAACTGCGCCCTCTAACTCCTTAATTGACTTTAAGATGTTTACTCCGATCATGGGGTGCTCTTTAATCCGATTATGCTCACCCACAGTAAGGCTGCTTCTTTTATTCAAGATATACTCTGGCACACCAATCTTGCCAATATCGTGCAAGAGGCTGGAAATATGTAAATTCTCCAGAAATTTGGCATCAAAATTTTTCTTCGCCTTAGTTTCCATTCTCTGGGCAATCTCCATACTTAAATTTGTTACCCGGCTAGTATGTCCATGAGTATAATGATCCTTAGCTTCAATGGCCGCGGCCAAGGCAATAGTAGTACGGATAAACAACTGATGTTTACGATCTAATTCATACTCTAACTCCTTAAACAACTGCGCGTTTCTGATGGCCATAGCCACATTGGAATTAAGCGCGACAAAAAAATCCAGTTCCTCATCAATAAATCTCTTATCGTTCTCCTTCTTACCCAGCAATAGGAGCCCTAACAATTCATCCCGAAAATAACTAGGAATACAAACTACCGCATCCAACAGCTCCATTTGATAAAGAACCTGGGCCAATTGTTGTTTAGCTTCTGGTATCAGCTTATCGTCTTTTAACGCCAGTTTTGCTTCGCTAAGTAATAACGCCTCACTTCCAAAAATAAAACTGCTTTTATGCTCTTTAAAAAAACGGATTAATACATCATCTTTATCAATACAAACTAAATCCAAGGGAATTTTCTTATGCAATGACCCCCGGGAAACTGTAAGCAGATACCCCTGTTTTTCTTTATTATGTAAAAAGAAACTGACGTGAGCAATCTTGACTTTCTCTACCATCATCCGCACGGTCATCTTAATCAAAAGGTCCGGATCGTGCACAAAAATCATGTTTCTGGCTGCGCTCTCTAATTCTTTTTTATAATCAATGGCCATTTATTTTATAACTTTCCCTTTGAGTCGATTGCTCTGCTTAAAATTAAAAGTTGACTTCTGGTGAATCCATTTCTCAAGAGATTTTTTATGAAAACGCCAATCCGTACCGATCTTAAATGCCGGGATCTTCCCTTCCCGGGCATATTTATGCACCGTAAGCGGATGAATACTCAAATACTGCGCAACTTCCTTTGCCGTCATAATTTCTTTACTGATCACTATAATCTTCCTTTGTTTTCTAACATATCTAGACTAATCTTATATATACTAAAGAAGTCAAGTATTGTCAATAAAAATGGCTAACTTTCGTTAATCACAGCCAGAATTTGTCCTACGTTTACAGTATCCCCTTCGCTATACATAATCTCAGAGATTACTCCTTTGCAAGGACTAGGCAGATTAAAGGTAGATTTATCAGTAGTTAATTCCACCAAATCATCATTCTGGTTTACCATTTCACCGTCCTTAAAAAACCAATATGAAACGGTCGCTTTAGTAATGCCTTCTCCTAATTCCGGCAAAACGACTTTAATCATAATTCCTCCTTAATACTTTATCCAAAAAATCCTCGTGAGCGAAGCAAACGAGGATTCTCCTCAATTTTTATCCAGAAAAATCCTGGCGAGTGAAACGAGCCAGGACCCCTCCTTAATTTTTGACAGTTTCATGCAAACTTTCAGAGAAAGTAGGATGCGCAAAAATCATTTCGCGAATCTGATTTATAGTCAAACGGGCAGAAATCGCTACGACCAGGGTTGAAATTAACTCAGTTGCCTGCGGGCCAATTATCGAAGCACCGATTATTTGGCCATTTTCTTGGTTACTAATAATCTTAACAAAACCATCGACCTCTTCAATAATGCGCGCCATGGCACTGGCACGAAAATCAAACTTATGCACCTTAATCTTCAAACCCGCAGCAACCGCATCCTCTTGATTTAAACCCACGCTGGCAATCTGCGGCTCAGTAAAAATACAAGCAGGTACAACTAAATTATCAGCCTTTTGTCTATTACTAGAAAACATATTCTGGACTGCCACTACACCTTGATAAGCTGCGTAATGAGCAAGCATCACTTTAGCGGTACAGTCTCCGGCAGCATAAATATTATCCCGGCTACTCTTAAGGTAATCATCAACCACTATTCTGTTATTTTTTAACTCTACCCCTAAATCCTCCAAACCTAATCCCGCGGTATGCGGGAGGCGCCCGACACAAACTAATACTTTAGAATAATTTTCTAAATCAAGGGTAGAAATATCTGCATTCGTAACTACCTTAATTCCTTTTTTCTTAAAAATAACTTCTATCTTTCTCGCTACATCCCTATCCTCAGTCGGCAAAAGCAGGGGCATCTTCTCAGCAATCGTCACTTCAACCCCAAGAATAGAAAATAAACTAGCAAATTCACAGCCAATAACACCTCCGCCGATAATTAACAAAGATTGCGGAATCTCAAGTAAAGCCAGAGCCTCATCGCTTGAAATTATCTTTTTTCCATCAAATTTTAATTCCGGTAACGCAAAAGGCTGGCTTCCGGTAGCAATAAGTATAAACTTGGCTTTGATAATACAGCCATCAACTCTTATTTCCTGAGTAGAAATAATTTGTGCTAGAGAATTAATAAAATCAACCCCAGAAAGCTCACTCTGCATACCCTGCGCAAGTTGACGGATAACTTTGTCTTTTTTCTCTTGGATAGTTGCTAAATTTATCCGTAGATTATCTAACTCTATACCGAAATTGGATGATCTTTTGGCTAGTGAAAATATCTTAGCGCAGGCGATTAATGTTTTGGTAGGAATACAACCGTAATTCAGACAGGTTCCGCCAATCTGATGGGAATCAATCAGACAAACTTTTAAACCCAGCTCTTTTGCCCTTAAAGCAGCGTTAAAACCTGCCCAACCTGCTCCGATGACCGCCAGATCATACATAGGTATGGTTTAAACAAGTAATTGTGCTGTTGTCTGAGCCACAGCCATAGCGGATTTAGCCAGCTGGGTCAGTTGGTTTGCTGAAAGATTTAATTCAATAATCTGTTCAATACCGTTTTTGCCTATTCGACAAGGAACGCCAATACAAGAATCTTTAATACCATACTGACCGTTTAAATAACTACATAAACCCATAGTACGTTTTTCATCCTTAACTATCGTTTTAACGATTGAAGCAATTGCCGCTGAAGGAGCAAAAAAAGCACTGCCTGTGCCAAGATTAGCAACAATCTGAGCGCCTCGATTAATCGTACGGCTAATTAACAACTCAATTTTCTCATCGCTGATAAATTCATCTAAACTTACCCCTTTAACTTTTGTAAAACTAGACAAAGGAAGCATTCCTTCACCATGAGCGCCCACAACCTGCGCCTCAATATCTGTAGCGGGAAGGCGCAATTCTTGCGAAATTAAATTAATAAATCTGGCAGTATCTAAACTAATCCCCATGCCAAAAAGTTTACTGGGTTTAAAATCAGTAATCTTTAAAGCATAAAAAGTCATGATATCCAGGGGATTGGTAACAATTATAACAATCGCATTTTTAGCTAATTCTTTTATCTTTAAACATACATCTTTTAGAATCTGGGCATTTTTAGCTAATAATTCCTCACGGGTCATTCCGGGTTTACGCGCTAATCCGGCAGTAACCACGACAATATCTGAATCCTTGACTTGAGCAATATCATCACTTCCTTGAATACTATAATTACTTTTTAAAAGCGGCCGGGCATCCTCTAAATCCAAGGCCTTACCTAAAGCTAAGCCCTTGACTACATCAATTAACACAACATCCCCTAAGCCATCTGCGGCGATGCGCATGGCAGCTAAACTTCCCACATTTCCTGCACCAATAATAGAAATTTTCATCCCAAAATACCCTTCCTATAAAAATTTTAAACAGAAGCTTTAAGCTATAAGCCGTAAGTTGTAAGCTTAAAACTTACGGCTTATAGCTTAAGACTCATTTAGAGTTTATCGTCTAAGCTTCTTAATAATCGCATCCGCCATCTGCGCCGTACCAACTGCAGATGAATCAAGCGGATCAGGTTTTAAATCGTAGGTTACAGATTCACCTTCGGCAATTACCTGTCTAACTGCTTCCTCTAAATTATCAGCTGCCTTATTTTCATTAATATAACGCAACATTAAAACACCGGATAAAATCATGGCCGTAGGATTGGCCTTATTCTTCCCCTTATACTTAGGTGCAGATCCGTGCACTGCCTCAAAAACAGCCATTTGACTACCTATATTAGCACCGGGAGCAACCCCTAAACCACCAATAAGCCCTGCGCAGAGATCGGAAATAATATCTCCGTAAAGATTGGGTAACACCAAAACATCATAATTATGCGGTTTTTGCACCAGCTGCATCGCCATATTATCTACAATCGCTTCCTCAAAAATTATTTTTCCGGTGAACTCGCCAGCAACTTGACGGGCAGCTTGCAGGAATAAACCATCAGTAAATTTCATAATATTTGCCTTGTGTACACAAGTAACTTTCTTGCGCTTATTCTCCAAAGCATATTGAAAAGCAAACCGGACAATCCTTTCTGAGGCAAATTTAGATATCGGCTTAATACTTATTCCAGAATCATGACGTATACTCTTATTTGTATTTTTTTCAATCTGTGTAATTAAAGCTATGGTTTCAGGTTTACCTTCCTGGAACTCAATTCCAGCATAAAGATCTTCACTGTTCTCCCGAACAATAACTAAATCAATATCCTTAAAGCGGCTCTTGACTCCGGAATAGCTTTTTGCCGGACGCACACAAGCAAAAAGATCCAAAGCCTGCCTGATCGCTACATTTATGGAACGAAATCCGGCACCGATCGGCGTAGTAATCGGACCCTTAAGGGCAACCTTATTTTTCTTGATTGAATCTAGCACACTCTGCGGCAGAAGCTCACCAGTTTTATCCAAAGCATCCTGGCCCGCCAGCTCATTTTCCCACTGGATGTCAACGCCGGTAGCCTCGATGCACCTAGCAGCAGCCAGGGAAACTTCATAACCTATACCATCACCAGGAATCAAAGTTATCTTATGCTTCATCTAAACTTTTAATTCTCCGTATTTTTTATAATAATTAATTATACCGCCTTCGGCCAAAAGATCCTGCATGAATTTAGGTAAAGGCTTGATCTCTAAATCTATCCCTTTAGTTAGATTCTTCACCAACCCCTTATTTAAATCAATCTGCAACTGATCCCCCTCATCAATTTTACTAGTATCAGTCTCAATCAGGGGTAAACCGATATTAAAACCATTACGGAAAAATATACGCGCAAATTGACCTGATAAAACCGCTACAATACCTGCTTCTTTAATTACTAAAGGAGCCTGTTCTCGACTAGAGCCCATGCCAAAGTTGTTACCGGCGACAATAATCGACTCGCCCGGTACAATCTTTTGCGCAAAATTAGGATCAATATCCTCCATAATATGTTTGGCCAGTTCCTTCATATCAGTAATGGCAAACTTATACCTGCCGGAAATAATAAAATCCGTATTAATATTATCACCGAGTTTTATACTTTTTCCCAAGATACTCATATATAAGATTTGATCCAGTATTGA
>Ga0247841_10012265_pt1 | contig 11218 bp, 7 predicted proteins | sample LaCruzMarch2015__2_FD_192410 | JGI IMG/M metagenome (GOLD analysis project Ga0247841, IMG submission 192410) | Freshwater microbial communities from meromictic Lake La Cruz, Castile-La Mancha, Spain - LaCruzMarch2015_18m | ecosystem: Environmental > Aquatic > Freshwater > Lake | place: Spain...
CTCGTCTGTCTAAACAAAAGTAGGATAGACGCCCTCGTCTGTCTAAACAAAAGTAGGATAGACGCCCTCGTCTGTCTAAACATTGTCACCCTGAGCCTGTCGAGGGGTTTCATGTGTAATATCTTTGCTCTTTAGTCGGCTGAGGGCAGCCAACCTACGTCCGTAGGATAGACGCCCTCGTCTGTCCAAACAAAAGTAGGATAGACGCCCTCGTCTGTCCAAACAAAAGTAGGATAGACGCCCTCGTCTGTCTAAACAAAAGGGGGATAGACGCATCCAGTCGTCCAAATGTAAGTCAATATTACCCTTTAAACATAATGTTAAACACTTTCAAACGGATATAGCAAACTGATAATCCCATCGGTATTTTCAAATCGATAACCAATGAAGGCGGATAATCCCATCGGGATTTTCAATTCAATAGACCATGAATTTATTCATGGGTAAAGAGATATGAGCATTTGAACCCCGTCGGGGTTTCACATCATGTGGCTAACATTTTGAGGAAGACAACCCACCTGCATTCAGGTTCTGGATAGGAAACCCCTCTGGGGTTGAATTCAACCGCACAATAACTCCCATGAATAAATTCATGGGCTATTGAATATAAAACCACGTTGTGGTTCAGACTGTTGTGGTTCAGGCTGTTGACGCAACCCTGCGGATTTATATCCCAAATAAGGTTATTGGATTTGCCAGCTTTCAATCAGGTTTAGCTTGTCTTTGCTGATATTGACCAAACCTTTATTGTCACGGTAGAGCAAATTACCGTTTCTATGATAGTATTCAACGGCAATATTGTGTTCACCTTCAGTGACGGGAATATCTCCAATCAGGACTTGATTGGGAAAAAAGCGGCTGGTTCTGAGGTCGGCATTTTCACTGGCAAATAAGGCTGCATCTGCCGCAAGAGCCATCAGGTCACCTCCAAAGCCGGGGTTCTTCTTTTTCATTTCCGCTTTGGCTTGTTCCGTAACAATGCCTTTTAAGACAGAACGCGTTACACTTTTGAGGAAAATAATCGGTTCTTTGACTTTGAAGGTCTGAACTGCCACATTGCCGATATCTTCCAGTTTAGCCAGTTCAAAGCTTTGGTCGTCAATCTTCAGAACCACTTTATTGACTTCGGTCTCGTCATTAACGATATAGGGAATGGCAAATTTGAAATAGTAATTGGGCTCAACTCCGGGCCAGAAAAGGTTTACAGCATCAATCGACTTGTCAACGGCAACAATGGTTATCTGGTCTTTTGCCGTGGCAATATGGAGCTCTTTGGAGCGTTTATAGGGTGATTTGCCAATCAGGGAAATAATGTGCAGGCTGGGTTGATTAAGCTGGTTCAAAGGGTCAGATAAATCCGGCGGGCTAAAAGGATAAATATCCGGCTGCGAGTCAAAGGCTTCCGCAATTTTGGTAAAATCAATGTGCGCATCGTCCTTTTTGCCTTCCTGCTCATAGATAATCATACTCAGATAGCGACCCAGAGCGGAATTTGTGAATTTATTGACACCAGCGGTGATATCAGTCTTTTTTTCTTTGGAAGCATTCAAGCTCTTAGCCACCTTTTGATACTTGTCTTCCAGCATGCCGAGTTTAAGATTGATACGGCGGATTTCCACAAAAGCAGCATCGAAATCATCCTGATGCAAATAATTCAAAGCTTTAAAGACATTGGTATAGACATCTTCATAGTCTTCACCAAAATAATCCAGAGCATTGTCATTGAGTAACATAGACATAGCGGCATTGGCAATACTTTTGGTATAAAGCTCTTCCATAGAGGTTTCAGCCTGTTCCAGAAGCAGATTGCTTTTGACAAAATCGCCCTGATAGTGATAGAGCATACCAAGGTCAAGATATTCGAGGACACGGTCTTTCTCTTTATAGGTCTTTTCTTTCTCAGCTTCAATTTTGGTGATAACGGCAGCCACATCACGTTTGAGCAAAAGATTTCCGCTGCCCTTATACTGTGTGGTATTGGTCATCATATTGGCGCAGCCGGAGATGAAAAAGATGCCTACGGCTGCGACTACTGCTATGAAAAGTCTATTCATGCAAGCTCCCGGATTAGGAAGTGATTATCCATTCTAAAGAATGGGTTACTTATATTTACCCTGGGTGACAATCTTTTTTATCTTTTTAGTGCCAATCCAGACCTTTTCACTGGTTTCCAGATTGATGAGCTGAAGGTCTGTCTGATAAAACTTTGCCTGCTTTCCTTCGATGGCATCTATGATGGTCTTGATGCTGCCCTGCAGCATAAAATCAGCACCCGTTTCAGCAGCCAGTCTTTTGGCAGTTTCTTCAGAAGCCTGAGTTTGCTGGTCGAGCTTTTCATCACGGACTTCTGCTCTTTCGCCTTTGGAAGCTACAAATTTTACCATGCTACTATTTATCAGCTCTCGTTCCATATCACTGATGAAAGTATCCGTCTCAATATGCTCTGTGCTGAGATTGCGCACACTGCCAACGATAACAACGGGCTTGCGTTCATCGTGATTGGATAGAAAATCAGAATACCAGGCACGTGAAAGCACGTCTTTAATCATTTCCTGCGCCACCAGACCGGCATCAGTGTCATTCCAGCGTCCGCTCAGGTCTGTGGTCTGGTCGGTCGAAACGCGGGTAGTCTTGACTGTGGGAGCGCAAGCAAGAATCACCAGCATAAAAAGGCACAATGTTATTAGCATAATATGTCTCATGTCTATACCTCCATGGTTATACTTTGATGAGTTGTAAAGCTGCACTGACTTTTTATAACAGCTAAGTATTTTTTATTGGGGAGCGGTGATTTTGTCAATCACTTTTGGTTATCTGACTGCATAGAATATTGTATATGTGTGTTAAATGGTTAATTATATAATGAATTCGTATATGACAATTGTTTTTTGTGATGAATTATCTTGACGCCTGAGAGTGATATAGTCCAATAACGCTTAGGGGTGAATAATGGAACTTTTGATGAATTATACCTTGCCTAATATGATTAAGCGCACTTGCGCAGCCTATCCCCAAAATCTTGCTTTGAGCATGGCAGACGAAACTCCGCTGACCTATCAGGAACTTAGTTATCAAATTGATGAGCTAATTCAATTCATGGATGTACAGGGCATTATTAAAGGTGACAAAGTTGCCATTTTGAGCCAGAATATGCCGCAATGGGGAATTGCCTATTTGGCAGTTACCGTTATGGGTGCGATTGTAGTTCCTATTCTGACCGACTTTCACGTCAATGAGATATTGCACATAATTAAACACTCTGATAGCAAAATGGTCTTTGTTTCTGCCACTATGTTTGAAAAGATAGGTTATGCAGATTTTGAAAACCGTCCCAAGCTGGTGATGATAGAGAACTTTGAACCGATTGCCGCTGATACAAATACGGACAAGCTCAAAGAGCTTATCAGTTCTGGCAGCATCAGTTTTGCCAAATTCAAAGCCAAAGCCATGCAAGCAGTCGGTTTAATCAAGGCTGAAGTTCAGGAAGACGATATTGCAGCCATCATCTATACTTCAGGCACAACAGGTAGTTCCAAAGGCGTGATGCTTACTCATAAAAATCTGGTTTATGATGCTCATATAACCGTGACCATGATACAGCCCGTTAATCAATATGACAGGTTGATTTCTATCCTGCCCCTCTCACATACTTATGAATGCACACTTGGTTTCATTATCCCTATGATGGTGGGGGCTTGCGTTTACTATCTGGATAAACCGCCAACCGCCAGAGTTTTGGTGCCTGCTGCACAGAAAATCAGACCCACCATGATTTTGAGCGTTCCTCTGGTTATCGAGAAAATCTTTAAGCTTCAAGTCTATCCCCAGCTTACCAAGAACTTTGTGTTTAAGGAATTATACAAGCTGCCGGTCACCCGCAAGCTCTTGCATAAAGTTGCAGGAAAAAAACTTATGAAGACTTTCGGCGGTAAAATTCTCTTTTTCGGCATAGGCGGTGCTTTATTATCGCCAGAAGTGGAGAGATTTTTGTATGAAGCAGGTTTTCCCTATGCCATAGGTTATGGTTTGACGGAGACTTCTCCTTTGATAGCAGGCAGCAGTCCCGCGATGGTGAAATTCAGAGCAACCGGCATTGCTATCCCAGGCATTGAAGTGAGGATTGATAACCCTGACCGTAAAACAAACGAGGGTGAAATACAGGTGCGGGGTGCTACGGTCATGAAAGGTTATTATCGCGACAAAGAACGCACAGAGCAGGCTTTTACTCCTGACGGCTGGTTCAAAACCGGAGACTTGGGCGTTCTCACTAAAATGAATTACCTCTATATCAAAGGCAGGATAAAAAACGTGATAATCGGAGCCAGCGGTGAAAATATCTATCCCGAAGAATTGGAAGCCAAAATTAATGAACAAGGCAGCGTTTTGGAGTCTTTGGTCTATGAATCGGAAGGGAAAATCACTGCCAAAGTTTATCTCAACTATGAATACATTGATAAAACCATCGGTATTGACAAAATGAGCAGCGTGCAGGCAGAGAAACAAATCAAATTACTGCTTGATACAATCCGCACTCAGGTGAACAAAAGCGTCTCCTCTTTTTCTATAATCCACAAAATCATCGAGCAAAAAGAACCCTTTGAAAAGACGCCCACTCAAAAGATAAAGAGGTTTTTATACCAGAACTGAAGCTAATCCTTTACCCTTTAATTTACCTTACGCGGATGATTTTACTACAGGAAGCTCTCCCGTTTTGATTGATTTTAACTAAATAAATCCCGTTACTGACCGCCTTGTTTGCAGCATCTTTCCCGTCCCATGTGAAGGAATTACCTTTTTGAATACTGATTTGTTTGACCAACTGTCCTTTGAGATTGTAAATGCCTGCGTCAAAAGGAGCATTGTCTTTACTCATCAGATTGAAAGACACTTCATTACGAAACGGATTAGGATAAGCAGACAGACTTAGAGCAATTCCCGGAGCAACCTCATCATCAACTCCTGTGTATTCTCCCCAAATGAGGGTATTTGCCTCATCAATGCTCTGCCATACACTATTTGCCGGGTCGTAATTCTGGCTGGAAAACGTCTGCAAATTGGCATTATTATCGAAAGCATAGTTATACCGGTATTCAGGATGCCAGCCTGCATCATAGGAGTGTCCCGTCATGCTTTCCAGCAGATTTGAGTTATTATAAGCATACACATATCTACCAATATAATCCCAAACTTCTCCACCCCACCAACTCACAATACTCTCCAAAGGCATCCCGACCAAATCCTCATAACCGTAGGCTTCGTCAAGACTTACGGGATAAATACTGCTCAGATATTGGATGTAGTCTGCTCCGGTGGAGGTATCATCGGGATGATAGGATTTTGCCGTATTGATAAAAAAGTCCCAATTCAGAGAATCCTGCGACATTTCAACCACCCGGTTGATTATTCTGCCCTGCGTATCATGGCTATAAGTGTGTCTATACCAAACTATTGTTTCACCGTAAATGTCTGTATTGAGCTGGTTTATGCCAATCAATCCGTCATTATCATAGATATAATCCGCTCTGACGGTTCTGACATAGCTGTTAGTCGCATTAACCCATTCGAAATGACTTTCGTTAATCAAACGGTCTGTAGCGTCATAGTCATAAGTGTCTTTCCGATAGAAATTGTTACTATTGCCCTGAGTCTGCCAATCAGTTTTGATAATTTTCTCACCTGCGGCATCATAGAAGAAGGTGCGGCTCATAACTGTCACAAATGTCTCTGTTTCAAAATCATAGCTGTAGTAAACAATGCTGTCGATACAGGCAGGATTGATACTGTTATAGAAAATCACATCCTTGTGAGTTACAATTAGTTGCCCGTCACTATTGATGTCACCGGCATAATCACATTCCAGCAGACGCCAGCTTCTGTCACGGTTGACATTCCTGACGGGAAGCTGCGGCATGCCTCTCATCTGACTGAGGACGGGACTGTTGGGCTGTATTAAAACACTCTGTGCTTGTTGCGCAAAATACTGATGCTGCATCAGGCTATATCCAAATAACACAACCGGCATGACGCAGACGAGCAGGATAATCAAACTTGTTTTCATGGTCACCTACCTTATATAATTTGCATAAATTAACTTTTTCTTATGGTATATATGTTGTCAAGATATTCCTGAGCTGTTGGAATTTTTATGTCAATTCCAGCTCTGCCCTTATAACATTAGCAGCATCGGAATGCTGCTCTACATCTACTGTTGTAGGCAAAGCAGAATATTTACTTGACTGTATATAATCCCATAAACTTTGATGTCAACATGAATGGATTTATGATAATTGGCGCAGACTTTGAGGAAATATCAGGTTGAGACAAATAGGGCTGATAGTATTGTTACTGTGTGGTTTATGCTTGCTCAGGGCAGAGACTTCTCTTGATAAAATCACCGTTAATAGTGAAAACCTGATAGTAACTCGGGTGGTGCTTTCTCTCTCTCAAAAAGCTGAATGGTCATTTCAAACCGATACCGATAGACATATAATCCGTGTTCGCATCCGCAATTGCACATCTGCCAATCCAATCGCAGAGGGTTTGCAGAGCGTTGGTCTGGTCGTTAATGTTACGGCTGAGAATTCTAAACAGGATGTCCTGGTTAAAATAGTCATGTCCGGGGCATTTTACCTTGAGACCTTACACGTTGATGAGCCGTATAAAATAGTGTTTGACTTGTTCCAATACAAGAAAGTCTATAATTATCAAGACCAATTGGCACAGGCTGTTTTCTATGAAAAAGTGGGAAAATGGGTCTTGGCAGGCAAACAATACGCCCAAATCCGCCGGGACTTTCCGAATGAAGTTGATGCTAATTTCCTCTGGGCAAAGCTGCTATTGAAACAACGTAATTATGCAAAAGCCAAAACAAGGCTGGAAGCTGTTTCATCCTATTCAAAGCACTATGAAGATGCTCAGTTGTTACTGACTAAACTGAAAAACAAGGATTATACTGAGATTGAAGCAGAATTGACTAAGATTCCTGCCTTTGCAGGAATGACAGACAGCGTTGCTGCGCCGGTTAAAACAACATCAAACCCCATTCCTCCAAAATCTCTGCGCAATGTTATCAAAGATACTGAGCAAACGCTTGTTGTTAAATGGGCAGAACTACCCATCTGGGCTTGGCTTATCGTGCTGTTGATTGTCTTGATTGCAGCTTTAATCCTGCTGGATTGGCTGAGGCATCATAAAGAGTGGAAAAGTGGAAAGGTGGAAAGGTTTATTTCACCCCTTCAGGACGATTCAATTAAGGCAGCAATGGTCAGGAAGCTTTTGGACAGTGGCTGGAATGAAACAGAGATTGCCAAAGAGCTGATGCTTGATGCAAAAGAAGTGAAGCGTTATGCAAAACAAACTGTTTAAAGCTTGCATTTATCCGGCTTTTTCCTTGCTTTTATCGTGGTCAGGCTTGGGAGCTATCGCTTTTACTGCTTTCACTCCTGAACTGACATACACGCCCTATACGTCTATTATTGCAGATAATTACACCACTCCTGAGCCGAGTAATCTGCCTGCGACTGACGATTCCATCGGCTGGGAAATACCGGTGCGCAACTGGGAAACCTTCAAGCGCTTTGGGTTGAGTATGATTTCTGATTATCGGGATGATAATGCCATTTTCCGTTATCGGTTTAAGAATCAGAAACTGGATTTCTTTAATAGGTCAAATTTTATCACGGGCTATGACGGGACATTCTTTCCGGGTAAACAATTCAATCTCTATTATATCGGTTTTAATCAACAAGCCTGGCTGAATAACCGCTGGAATTTTCATGCACAGTTCACGTCAAATTCGCTGAGGGGTGATTCGCTCAGAATAGTGAATAGCCCGATGCTGGACTCTTTCCGCAAGTATTATGGACGGCATTTTGAATTTAACAATTGCACTGCCGGCATCAATTATCAGGATAATATCATCAAAGCTGCCATTGGCAGAGGTCGTCTCAATATGGGAAACAGCATTACGGGCAGTGTTTTACTCAATGACAGAGTTAATGATTATGCCTATTTTTCCGCTGAATTTCAGGTGGGAAACTTTGTAATCTCGCTTTTGAATGCCGAACTCGTGGCAGACAGCACTCTGGCTATTTATGATAACAATCAGCTTAACAAGAAGAATTTTCCCAATAAATACTTTGTGGCACATCAGTTTACCTGGATGCCATATCCGAATGTGCATTGGTTTGCAGGGGAAACGCTGGTTTATGGAAATACGTCTTTCAACCTGAACTATTTGCTCCCCCAGGCGTATTACAGAGTGTTGGCAGATAGTGACCACGACCGGGATAACGCCACGATGTATGCGGGTTTTGACTATACTCTAAAGAAGAAGTGGTTATTCTACTTTCAATTTATGATGGATGAGATGCGTCCCGAGAAGCTATTACACAATTGGTGGGGGAATAAGTATGCCTATCAGGGCGGAATTTCCTACAAACTCCCCTTGGAACTTGTGAAAGAGCAAGCTCCGCGCTTCACGGCTGAAATGACCGCTGTCCGACCCTGGACTTATACTCATTACCTGATGTATGACAAATATACGCAGGATAATCGCTGTCTGGGCTTTCCATTTGGTGCCAATCTTCTGCATTATGCAGCCAAACTGAGCGTGCCGCTGCCTTGGGATTGCAGCTATTCCGGTTATGTATCCTATATGAGACAAGGCAGTTATGGCAGCAATTTCCTGACAAATTCAGACCAGTTTATCACTGATTCTTACAATGACACTGCCAACTGGTTGCAGGGAACTATCACCAATACCTATCGCATTGAGAATTCTCTAAGAATTGGGATACTCAAACATCACAGGTTGTTTCTGTCACAAGCTGCTGAAAAACAGTCCGGCACTCCCTGGGATAATCAGATTGTCTTTGGGTGGCAATTGGTATATTAAATATCTGCTTCTAACTGAAGACTGAAATTCCTGCCGGCTGCGGGAAAGCCATATTCCTCTTCATAATAAGTATCCGTGATGTTTTCCAAACCGAGACTGAGGCGAATATCCTTCCAGCTTTTTTTGATCACCATACCATGTGTCCAGTAAGCTGAAAGCACCCGATTGGCAAATCCCGCATCCTGACTGAGACGGTAGTCTTTATATGAGGACGATATGGCAACCGATATCCGAGCCGGAAAGTAATAAACAGCGCTCAATTCAGCACTGTTCCGTGGGCTTTCGGTCAGTTTGTAATGCGTGTCATTGGCTGTTTCCAAAAGGGCATAGGAGCAATCCAATTCCAAGCTCCTGACCGGCTGTAAAAGCATGGACGCTTCTGCACCATAGGTCGAAACTTTGTCTACATTGCGGTATCTGCCATCTACCTCATCAATCAGGTTTTGGACTGCGTTGTAATAGAAATCGGTTTGCACAGAGCCTTTGATAAAGCTGAAATTAAGCGGTTTTTGTAATGAAGCTTCATACTTGGCAGAGGTCTGAGCTTTGAGGTCAGGATTGCCTTTATCGGAGCTAAAAAGCTGCTGCATGGTGGGATTGGCACTGTTCAATCCGCCGGCTACGGAAGCAGTTGTGCCATCCGTAAACTCATAATATATGCCCAGAGTAGGCTCCGGTAATACAGATAATTCCTGGCGCATATCGTTTTTGGATAGAGCTAATCCGGCTCCACCCGTCAGGGAAAAACGTGGGTTTAGCTGATACTCCAACTGAGCAAACAGGTTGTGGATTTGGATATTATGCGGAGTCCAATCCAGATAGCTCCCATCGTCTTTTCTGGTGCTAAAGACGGTTTCTCCCCTGTAACCGGTATTTAGTTTGGTTTTCCCGCCCATTTGCCATTCCAAACGTGGATTAAATCCCAAAGTTCTATACTTCAGGGTTGAATTCATATTCTGATTGTGATAATCCGCATCGGAAAAGGTTTGATATGTGTCCTGACCACCATCTAACCAAAGTATGGTTTTGATGGTCTGGTTTTCGGAAAGAATATAATCATCCATCAGCGTGGACTGATATCTCTGCCAATCTTTAAAGAGACGATATTCTTCACCAATTCCATAGATGGACTGCGGGATTTTTTTGCGGTCAATAGCTGTAAAGCCTGCCGTAATGCCAAGAGTATGCAATTCAGATAAGTTCAGATTTGCCTTGGTCTGGAGATTGTACTGGGTTTTCTGCAGGTTATTGCGCACATCGCCGTTTTCTGTGGCAGTGGGCTTGAAATCCTGTGATAGAATGAACCCATCCGTATTATCACGCGCTCCGTATAGCCAATAATTCCAGTTGGCAAAACTATGGGACGTGCTAAGTTCCAGATGATTGGTATTATTGCGTTTGAATTGCATGCCCAGATGAGCCCATTTCTTGTTTGAGGGTGCTTTAGTAATCAGATTTACCACTCCACCCATCGTGTTATTGCCATACATGGATGAGATGGGACCTTTGAGAATATAAATGGACTTGAGGTCGGAAAGAGGAAGATTTTGCAAATCAACGCTCCCGAAATAACCTGCATTTAAAGGTCTGCCGTCAATCAGGATTTTAACTTCGTTTTTGCGAAAGCCCCTGATGCGCAGATTGCTTTCATCTTTTGTGCCCACTGTAACTGAAACACCCGTAACATTTTGCAGTGATTCCTTTATGTTAACCGGCGCGGATTGAAGAGATGTATCAAGCTGTTTGACAGTGATAGACCCAATCGTTTCCGCAGGGATTTCTCCAATTACACGCACGGTTTCCAGCGTATAACGTCTGAATTTCAAACTGTCTGATTGCGGTTTATTTTCGGATGAATCCCTGGCATACAGTAATCCGGACAGACTTATTAACAGGAACAGGATAAGGTAACCACGGCTATCGAGAATGCTGCTTATTTTACTAACCGTTCAAATCAGTTGTTTCATGTCCGTCCAAACTGGCAGGCACTGTAAATACCATATCGGCAGCATCTTGTGGAGCCAGTTCAAAATCATAGTTCTGAGCTGTCGTCGCCCCGATAACATCTATGTAGGCAACTTTCTTCATCTTTTTCATGTTGTTGAGTAAGGTAGCAGTAGGGAAAATGGTTCTTTCCGTGTTGAGCAGATAGTAACCGTCATTGATATCGTCAGCATGATAATATTTATCAATGCCATAATCGTCATAGCACACTATTTTTACAGAGTCATAGGCTGCAATACCCTGAATCAGGTCAGAAAGTTTGATGGCATCTTCAGTAACTTCGTCCCAATTTGTGATGGGATAAATCGGCAAACCTCT
>Ga0247841_10012266_pt1 | contig 11217 bp, 10 predicted proteins | sample LaCruzMarch2015__2_FD_192410 | JGI IMG/M metagenome (GOLD analysis project Ga0247841, IMG submission 192410) | Freshwater microbial communities from meromictic Lake La Cruz, Castile-La Mancha, Spain - LaCruzMarch2015_18m | ecosystem: Environmental > Aquatic > Freshwater > Lake | place: Spain...
AAACCCCCGTCGCAAGAACCTCTCAAGCCGGAGACAGGGAAGGAAATTGACGAGTGAGCTTGTGAGCTTCCTAGTATTCAAATAGTTCATTTTCCGCAAAAAACCTCCTGACCTCCTTCTCCGCTGACTCGGGGCTGTCGGATGCATGAGCCACATTCACCATCTGGTCTTTGCCGAACTCGGCACGGATGGTGCCGGGGGCGGCCTTGCGGCTGTCAGTGACGCCCAGCATCTCGCGGACTTTCGCGACGGCTTCCGTGCCTTCCAGCACCATGGCGATCACGGGAATGGAACTCATGAATTCCTCGACCTCGGGGTAGAAGGGCTTGTCGGCGATATGCGCGTAGTGTTCGCGCAGAAGCGACGGCTGCAAGCGAATCATCTTCATGCCGCAGACTTTGAGGCCCGCGTCTTCGAAGCGTGAGAGCACTTTGCCGCAGATCTTTTTCGTGACGGCATCGGGTTTGAGAAGGATGAGAGTGCGCTGAAAAGCCATAAAAGCGGAGGCAAAAGAAGTCGCCTATTAAGATACTGATCATTGATAGATGAAGTCAAATTTGATATAATATCAATGTTCTACCAAACAAACATAATGCCAGCAGATTCATTCGAGAATAGAAAGCCTTCGCCAGAACCCTCTTCTCCGAAAGAAAATGATTCTTCGTGGCTACTTCAACCCAAACCTAAGCCTAATGCCGACCTAGATTTACTCGACAAAAAAACTGAGAGAGCGCTCCAAGAACTCCGTGATTTCATCGAAAATTCTAACCTCTCTTTGCGTGACCTGAAGGAAACACAGGCTGTAGTAGTGAACCTTCTCTTGCTGAATTTCACGAGGGAAACCGAATTCGGAGGCCGATCGTTTGTTGAAAAAGTCGAGCGATCCCAGCCATTCCTCAACAATCAGGGCAGACCGTTCGCAATTAAATTCAATGAAAATAACCAGAAATTTGAACTTTCAGAAGTGTCTTCCGACCAAAAGACCCCCTCAGAAAAAACTGCCGAACAGAATTCAATTCGGCCTTCTGAGCAAGAAAGAATCCGAATCGAGCCACGTGGACAAAAAGAGAAAACGGAGATTATCGATTCAAAGGAATACACACGCAGAATCCAACGCATCGCTCAACTTGTGAACAATCTTCTGCGTACAATGGAACGAACTGCCGGACTCGATGCCATTGGAGGTTTTATCGGCGATATCAAAACCGAACTCAACGGTATACCGACAGAAAAACCTGTCGCGCAGGATGTAGACAAAATCATGAAAGAAATGGGCATTACTGATGGTCTGAATGACAAAGCCATTGACCAAGCTCTTAATGAACACCGTGTCGTCCTCCGGCAATGGCTCGGAAGCTGGAAAATGGAATATTACAATGAAACAGCTGAACAAGAAAAAGAACGCCGCATCACAACTCTTGCACGACAAACAAAAAGGTTTGTGGCTGAAGTTGAATCAACAGGTGATATGCCAGCAACAAAGAATAAATATCAGGCTGTATTCCAAAATAAAATCGATCAGCCACAATATTGGGATTTCCAAAACCAGAATCCAAACGAAAAAATTGCTGAAATATTCGGTCGAGCAGGTGTGACACTCAATAAAACAATCGAATCGAAAACAGGTAACTACTCGGTTGTGTATGACAGCGAAATGCAGCGTATTGACGTGGTCACAGAAAGTGATCAGAAAAAGTAGATCGCCAATTGCCAATCAGAAAATCGCCAATTGTCGATGGGATCAGGCAATCAACTCTTCGAGTTTTCCTTTGTTTTCTTCCTGACCGATCACCACCAGCCGCAACGCCTTGTGCGTCAGAAGCCGCTTGGCGAGCGCATTCACCTGCGCCTTCGTCACTTTGGCAATCTCGCTGAAGTACGCGGGAATATCCCGTACTGTGGGATACAGCAGCTGCTGCTTGCCGTAGAAGTGCGCCCGCTCTTCGGTATCCTCGAGTGAAAGCGTTACGCGTCCGGTGAAGTAATCTTTGGCGCGGGTGAGCTCTTCATCCGTAATACCGTTCTTCGCACATTCGTCATACTCGTGAATGATGAGCGAGATCGCCTCGTGCAGGCGCGACTGATCGATGCCGGCACGCGTCGAGAGGGACCCGGCATCCAGATAACTGTCCACCTCCGTCGAGATGTAGTAGCACAACCCCTTGGCCTCGCGAATATTGAGGAACATGCGCGAGCTCATGTTGCCGCCGAGGATGATGGCCAACAGCTTGTGGGCGAAATGGTCTTTGTCGAGCGCGCCAACACCGGGCACACCCAATACCAGATGCGCCTGCTCCGTCTTTTTGGTCCGCAGGTACACCCGATCAGAACCGAAGGTGTCGAACGCATCGAATTTGTTCTTCTTTTTGCCGGCAATGTCTTTAAAAAACTTGTCGGCGAGACCACGTGCCTGCGCTTGATCCACCTTGCCGGCAAACGCGAGCACGAGGTTGTCGGGCGTGTAGAGTGCCTCTTTGTGGCGCAGGAAATCTGCAGTCATCACGGACCGGATGACGTCTTCTGTACCGATCGTATCCCATCCCAGCGGATGATCACCGTACAGCAGTTGTTCAAAATCCCAGCCGGCGCGGTACATGGGCGTGTCCTGATACATGCGCTCCTCCTCCATGATCACCCCGCGCTCCTTCTCAATCTCCTCCTGCGGGAACTTGGCGTGCACGAGCATGTCGCTCAAGACATCACACGAAAGATCCAAATGCTTGGCCGCAGCCTTCACGTAGTACCCCGCGTACTCCTTGCCGGTGAACGCGTTGAAGTCACCCCCCACCCCCTCGATGGCCGCGCTCACATCCTTGGTCGTCAGGTATTTGTCGCCGCCCTTGAAGAACATGTGCTCCAGAAAGTGGCTGATACCGCGATCCTGATTGCGCTCGTAGCGCGATCCGGCACCGGCAAACACCATGACGGCGGCCGATTCCACCCCCTCGCTGGGAGCGGTGAGAACAGGAAGTCCGGAGGGAAGACGCTCAAGGGTATACATCGCGACCGAGTCTACGGAGGAACCGCCGCAAAGAAAAGCTGCATTGGAATTGCATCAAACATACAAAAACAAAACAGTAAACGTGGGAGGGGCGCGACACGGGGGGTGAAGGGGAAGGCCCTGCCCCTGCTCATTTCGCGGAATGAGCAGGGCCGACGAGACGAGCCGAAGCCTTGGAGGCGAGGCGAGGAGGCACAGGGCCGGGCGGGGGGCGTTGGCGCGCCAGCGCTTTGGCTCCACCTTTGTCGCGACAAAGGTGGAAAAAGGAAGGAAATACATGCATCGGTTTGGAACCAGACCTACACCGTAAATAGTCTTCTCTTTCTTGACCGCCCTTTATTGGCTCTGTAGGCTTGCTCCGCTACAAATCTCCCATGCAAGGTAAACTCAAATGGCGTCGGCGTATGCGCAAGCACGGCTTCCTCAAGCGGATGCTGAAGCGCGATGGCCAGAAAGTGCTCGCCCGCCGCAGGCGCAGGGGCCGCAAGCAAATCGTGGTGCAGCGGAAAGGAAAGAAGTGAGGTTTGAGAAGTTATAGAAGTTAGGGAAGTTGAAGAGGTTTTCTCCGGGAATCCCTGTTTGAGGAAAACCTCTGAACCCTTTCAGACTTCTCTAACCTTTCAGGCCTCTCTAACCTCTTGTAACCTCTCCAACCTGCCCTGTTCATCCGACTTGGGCTAGGATAAGAGTATGAGCCAATCTCTCCATCGGATCTCGGCGATTCTGTTCTACCTGCTCGCCGGGAGCTTCTTTATAAGTTACCTGCTTCTCAGAAATTCCATCGGCCTCCCGTGGTCGCAGTGGTGGATGACTGTCGCCGACCTGCCGCTGGCACTCGTATCTATTCTCTACGGCGGCACGAGCCTGTACCGCAGCGTGAAGAGGACCGAAGGAGTTTCAATGCCACTCCTGATTGTGATCGGCGTGCCGCTCCTCGCGTTCTTCACCTTTCTCATTGTCCTCAATTTCTGGAACATGCTGGGGTTGCCAACGGGCAATGTATGAACATTACTGAGGTAATAACAGAAACAACCCACATATACAGAAACAAATAACATACAACATACGGGAGGGGCGCGACACGGGGGGTGAAGGGGAAGGCCCTGCCTACCCGTGCTGACGAGTCGGATCCGAAACCTTGGAGGATCCGGCGAGGAAGCCCAGGGCCGGGTGGAGTGGGCGTTGGCGCGCCGGCGTTTTGGCTCCACCTTTGTCGCGACAAAGGTGGAAAATATCTCAACTTCTGGAACGTGCTGGGACTGCCGCAGGTTCCGGTGACGTGATCTCCACCTACTGACAAACCGCTTCGCTGTCCATGCAGCGAAGTCATTTCACCATTGCGCTCTTCCATGCGAGTTCAAAAATTGCCCGCTGGGTGCTGGCCACATCTTCACTCTCGATAACGAGTGCCATGTCATCATCGAACGAGAAGATGCTGTATTTGTTGTCATAAACGTAAATCTCGTTTGGAAGATGAATGAGGGCATCTTCCGCAATACGCGCATTTCTCAATTCTTTGGGCCCGCGGCTGCGAAATTGCCGCGCAACCGGTGAATCGGGCATGATCACCCGAACAGGCAGGCGCCGCCTCACCCGTTCATCAATCGCCGTCTGCTGTACCCACTCTTCACCGAAATACTCGAAAAGTTTTTCAGGATGAAAATAATTGAGAATTTCCGTTTTCGATGTCAGAGGATCGAGATAGAGCCTTCGCAGATCTTCTTTTCCCTCATAGAATGAAACCTTTGGTTTGCCGACTATACGATTTTCTATGGCCAGGAGCTGAGGAAGGTTCCCGCGCAATTCCTGAATGTGTGATTCATACTTTTCGAGGAGAGACCGGGGCGAAAGAACGGAAAAATATCGGGTGTTCTTGCGCACAAAAAATTCTGCAAGACCCCGCTCACTCAGTTTCTTCAAAATTTCGTGCGTGGTCGTGCGCTTGATCTTCGCTTTCTTGGCAATGACGCTCGCCGGAGCCATGCCGAGTTCCAGTGTTGCCAAATACAACGCGGCTTCCTTGGATGTCAGCCCTAATTGGGTGAGAGTCGTGCGAATATCCATTCTGTTGACGGAAAAATCGTCAGAATAATAGATTAAATTTTGTCTTAGTAAAGCCAATAAACTGCATTTAATGAACCACTGTCGGTATGTTTGGATGCAATAAATGCCAGCCGGGAGATACTGCTGCCATGTCTTCATTCTCTTCGCCTTTGATGAGCGGCATGCTGGTGGGCTTTCTCGTCACGGCACCGGTGGGACCCATCTGTGTCCTGTGCGTTCAGCGCGTGCTGGCCTTCGGACGCGGCGCGGGAATCGCATCTGGATTCGGGTCGGCAGTCGCGCTGACGCTCTATGGCATCCTTGGGGCGGTAGGAGTGACAGCAATTGCACAGATGTCCTTATCCGTTCGCTTTTCTTTGACTCTTGCCGGCGCAGGAATTCTCGCATTCATCGGATGGAAACTATTACGATCGGCTCCCGTCTCCTCGGGAGCATCTCAGGCAAATAGTCTCACGCCTTCGCGTGCCGCTCTTTCCACGTTTGCTCTGGAAATCGTCAATCCTGCATCTATCATGATTTTTTTCGGGCTGTTTGCCTCAATGCAAGAGGCTCCTGCTCGTAATGCAATGGGATTTGTGGAAGTTGGTTTGGGTATCTTTCTGGCTTCGATGCTCTGGTGGGTCATCCTCTCTTCCGCCGTTGCTCTGTTTCGGTCTTTTTTCAGTCCCCCTCGCCTCGTATGGCTCAATCGCATTGCCGGAGTCATCATCATCCTGCTGGGATTCCGGCCGCTCATCCAAATGATACGATGATACCACCGGCCTACGCTGCCTCAGGTTCCGGTGATCTGACTTCCACTTCCTCTCGTGCTTCTTCGCGATTGGCCATGCGTGCAGCGAGAAAGAGACAATCGCTGAGGCGATTTAAGTACACCCGCACTTCGGGATTGACCCCTCGATTACACTCGGGGCCTTCGGCGTGCTCTTCACGCGAGAGGCCGACCACCCACCGTTCGGCACGGCGACAGACTGCCCGCGCCTGATGGAGCAATGCGGCGATATGGGACCCTCCGGGCAGAATGAATGCGGAGAGTGAAGGAAGAGCCGCTTCCATCGCAACGCCCCACTGTTCCAGTTCGCCGATGTACAGGGCAGAGAGCCTCGAACCACCCGAAACCGATGCAAGATCCGCCCCGACAGTGAAAAGGGCACGCTGCACGCGCCCGAGCGGCTGACGAAGTTGTGCCGGCAGACCGCTTTCGGAAAGCACAACCCCGAGAATGGCATTGAGTTCATCAATCGTCCCGATGGCATGAATGCGCATGGCAGACTTGGGTACACGTTTACCTTTGAGGAGACCGGTTGTCCCGTCATCACCCGTGCCGGTGGAAATGCGCGGCCTCGCCATGTGGGGAATTCCTATTTTACTCCTGATCTCTCCGAGTTCCCTAGTTCCCGATTTCCCGAGTTCCCTACGCCCATTCCTCAGACTCCTACAGTCTTCAGGATCTCTGCTGCCTTCGTATGTTCCTTCTTCACCTCCTCTTCCGTGAGCGTGCGATCGGGAGCCCGATACGTGCAACGCACCGTCAGGTTGTACGTCCCCTTGGGAAGCTGCACCCCTTCGTGGGTGCGGCCGCCATCGTAGAGATCGACAACGGATACATCGGCAAGCAGCGGGGAACTCTTGCGTACTTTTGCGATGAAATCCGCGCTCTTCTTCGTGGCATCCAGCGTCACCGTCAGATCGTAGGTGATGGAGGGATACTGCGGGAGTGATGAGAAGACCGCCGGCTCAATCGGAAGAGCAAGCAGGGATGTGAGATCGAGAAGAACGGCGGCCGCACGACCCGGCAGATCGAATGCCGAACAGACGGACGGCTTGAGCTCGCAGGTGAGCCCGACTATCTTGCCATCGACGACAAGCTCCGCACTGCGGCCGGGATGCGCGAACGGTGGCGTCTTTGTCGCTTCACGCACTGTAAGAGCAATACCGCTGCCCTTCAGCTCATCACTGATGAACTGTTTCAAAACAAGAAACGGCGTTGCCGAAAGCGGCAGTGCTCTTCGCTCCGCCATGAGAATCCCGCACTCGGACCACTCCCCCCTGCTCTCATGGAAAGCATGGGCGCACGTGAACGTACGAACGGCATCCCCCACCTGAAGAATATTCTGTGAGGCATGTTCGAGCAGACGCGGCAGCACCGAAGTCTGAAGCACGCTCAGTTCTTCACCCAGTGCATTGAGGACGAGAATGGCATCGGATGGTTCCAGAAGACACTTTTTGAGGAGCGCGGGACCGACGAGCGAGAGTGGCACAACCTCGGTAAAGCCCTGCTCCTTCAGGCTGTCGCGCAAAGCATGCACACGACGTTCCCGCGGAGGAAGACGAAGAGGCGCCGCAGGAAGCGAAGGAACAACGCGATCGTAGCCCGTAATGCGACCGACCTCTTCAGAAAGATCATGGGGACCGGCAATATCTTTGATGCGCCAGAGCGGCGGCGTGACCGTGCCGCGTCCCACTGTGAATCCCAAATCCGTCAGAATCTTCTTCGCCGTCTTCTCGGCGATTTCCATTCCGAGCAGATGCGACACATCCTTGGTCGAGAACCGCACCGGTTTGGGCGTGCCATCCGTTCCCCAGGACTGCAATTTGGATGTGATCACGGCGCCGGGCGCCAGAGAGAGAAAGAGCTCCAAAGCGCGCATCAGGCCTGCGCGTGCCAATACGGGTGGAACGCTCTTTTCGTAGATCGTGGCGGCCTCGGTGCGATGCCCCGTCGCGATCACCGCATTGCGGATGGCAACAGGATCGACCACGGGACTGTGCAGGTAGATCTCGCGTGTCCGGTCGGTCGTGGAACTGCGCAGCCCGCCCATGATGCCCATGAGATCGAAAATACCGGCATCATCGCTCATGATCACGGCCCCAGCGGGGAGCACGCGTTCCACATCATCGAGTGTTTTTATTTTCTCCCCCTCCTTCGAGGAACGGATGTGCACGGCCCCTTTGAAATCCTGCAGATCGAAACTGTGAAGCGGCATGCCCAGCTCGACTGTGACATAGTTCGTGATGTCGATCGGCAGATGGAGCGGCCGAAAACCCGTCGCAAGGAGGCGGCGCTTCATCCACACGGGCGTCTCGCCAAGACCGCTGACCCCGAGCGTGCATCCGCAGTAGCGCGGAACGAGCTTCTTCTGTTCCACAACCATCTCAAACGGAAGTGCGCCCTTCGGGAACACGGGCTCTTTGACCTTCTTCACGTTCTTCCATGTAGCCAGCCCCAGCGCCACGCACTCGCGTGCAAACCCGATCTGTGAGAAAAGATCCGGACGGTGGGTAATGGCGTGATTGTCGATATGCAGAATGGTATCCGTGAGACCCAAAAACTCGCGAAGCGGCATCCCAACACCTTCACCGCCGTCTCCCAGATCCATGATCTCGTGACCGGTCGCTTCCGGAAACAAATGCTCAAGCTGAAGCTCCTCCGCCGCACAGATCATCCCTTCGCTCTCCTCCCCGCGGATCTTCGTTTTCTCGAGCGTCACCATTCCTTCTCCGTGCCACTTCACGCGCGTGCCGACATGGGCGAACGCCACGCGCATCCCCGTGCGCAAATTGCTCCCGCCGCAGACCACATGCTTCTTGCCCTGATCGGTAGAAACATCGCAGAGCGAAAGACGGTCGGCATTGGGGTGCTTGGCGAGTGTGAGCACTTTTCCGACACAGCAACCGGCCAGTTGGATCCCCTGTTCTTCGATTTCCTCCACTTCGCCCGTGGCCGCAGTCAGGCGCTCCGCGATCACGCGCGGATTCTTCTCTTTCCACGTAATGAAATCCGAGAGCCAATCGAGAGAGATCTTCATGTCAGCAGCATACCGCAAGGAGGAAGCGGCAGGATACGGAAATACTACGTGAACAGAAACAAGGGCTCTCTGTCATTGTGAACGGAACCGGACGCCCCTACCCTCACCCTATCCTTAACCCAATCTCCTATGAAAAAATGCTCTTGTTCCGGTGCCTGCGGGGCAGTGACTTGGATCATCTGCCTCCTGCTCTTCCTCGCCACCGTCACCTCTCTCATTGGTGTCTATAACACGCACTTCGGTATCAATGGCATGACATTCGGGAGCACGAGCGGCTCACTGTCGCTGTTGGCCTTCGTCGCATCACTCACCCTGTGGTCCAAGTGCATGTGCCGGTGTTTGTGCTCGAAGGAATAATTTCGTTGAGTTCTTCGGTGATCCGTCTTTCTTCCACCTAGCTTCCATTGCTAGAGTAGCCGCTGTGGAGAGGTCGCATAGTGGCCCCCGCCCGTACCGAACGTCGGTACGTTCGGGCGGGTAGTGCGTTGCTAAGCGTGAATGGCAAACCTACGGTTTTCCTTTCATGAGCTATCCTTTCCCTATAGGGTATCGCTCCCCGTCCGAACGGCTCGGCCGGGCGGGCAGCGCTTAGAGCCCGCGAGACCCGCGCTTCGCGATTCACTTTCGCTCTTGTACAATACGTTTCACGTGGAGAGGTCGCATAGTGGCCTAGTGCGCGCGCTTGGAAAGCGCGTAGACCTGAAAGGGTCTCGGGGGTTCGAATCCCCCCCTCTCCGCCATAGGTGAATTGGAGCCGAGCACAAGCACGAAGTGCGTCGTGCGAGGCCCAAGATCCTATGTCCTCCGTAGCCCATCGCATGGGCGAAGGAGGACACCCGCTTGTTCCTCCCCACTCCCCATGAAACGCCTCATCCCTCTCCTCTCTCTCGCACTCTTCCTCGCAGCCTGCTCCGCCAGTGTGCCGGCAACCGATGAAACCACTCCTCCTCTTGTCGGAGGGGACAAGAATGCCCACGGCTGTATTCCCTCCGCCGGGTACACATGGTGTGCACCGAAGCAGAAATGCCTGCGCACGTGGGAAGAAGCCTGTTTCTCATCCGCCTTCGAGGCCATTGCATGGGAGCTGGCCCAGCGTCACGGGGATGTTCAGGACAAGATCTCCCTCACGATGGTAAAGCAAACGGAAACCCACGCACGGGGGTCTGTGCGCTTCGGCCCAGTAGGTACGCCGGGGGGCATCGTCCTCGCCGTCCAAAAAAACGGCATCTGGACCATCGTCTTCGAAGGCAACGGATCTGTGGATTGCCCCGCGCTCAAAGCCGACGCATTCCCGCAGGAAATGCTCGTTGGGATTTGTGATTGATTGGATTATGCTTGAGCCCATGAAGAAACTCTTCAGCCCACGCATCATTGCTCTTGCAATCATTGTCGCAGGAGTCATCTGTTTCGCCCTCTGGCTCAGGGTTTCGACCGGCGAAGACACGTGGCTCTGCGTGAACGGCCAGTGGATCAAACACGGCAACCCCTCTGCCGCGATGCCGGCTATTCCATGCACACAGGCAACCATTCCCGCATCCAGACCCGCAGAAGCTCAGCCGCGCGTGCCTGTCGATCAGCCGATGACATCATATACGAGCGATGATTTCTCTTTCTCGTACCCGGATTGGCCAAGGATGAATGAGAATGCGATTTTGGAACCGGAGAGAATGAAAGTTGCCGTGGCCAATGCGGGGTGTGCTTTGCTTGTGACGGCACGCATGCTCCCTGCCAATGAAGATTTTCAGACGGCAATCGAGCAGCTTCTGAGTGAACAAACCACACAGGCCAACGTGCGCATCATCCAGAAGGACATCACGAAAAATACCAGCCACGTCGAAGGGGAATTCAGCGTCATAGACAACGAAATCCGTTCAAGCCAGTACGGCTATGTCACGAGCAAGCGTCAGTTCTATTCCATTGTCTTCGCATCAGAGAAAAGCGTGTTTGATGACGCTTGCAAGCCGATAGTCGCAACGACGATCAAGAGCGTGAAAGTGCAGTGATGGATAGGAACTGAAGAATAGGGAATGCCTGCCCGTACGACCGGACGGGCGGGGAATACTGGAAATGGATATGTTCCACCTTCCAAGAAAACACGGACGGTACGTTCCTAATAGTCTAATCTCATTCGTCTTCGCTCCCCCTGCACTATCAAAACTGTTCTGATGGATACACAGTACTGTGATATTCTTGAGCAAGTGATAGAACGATTACTCGGCTTCGCTATTGAGAACTTGGTTAACATAAGGCTCAAGATACGCTGAGAGGTTTTTTCCTGAGGAGTGACAGAAGTATATGATACACGTTTTCACGACGGTTATTGAATCTCCATTCACACTCTTTAAG
>Ga0247841_10012267_pt1 | contig 11217 bp, 9 predicted proteins | sample LaCruzMarch2015__2_FD_192410 | JGI IMG/M metagenome (GOLD analysis project Ga0247841, IMG submission 192410) | Freshwater microbial communities from meromictic Lake La Cruz, Castile-La Mancha, Spain - LaCruzMarch2015_18m | ecosystem: Environmental > Aquatic > Freshwater > Lake | place: Spain...
CACGATCTATGATGCCAAATGGGAGATCACCAAACCCGCGATTACCGAATATTTGAAACACCCAAAATATGCGCTCTAATTTTTTTTCAAACGGTTGTGCGTAACTCCTACTATGATTTTTTTATTTACCAGATTGTCCATCCGCCATCAACTACGAGATTATGGCCGCAGATGTAATTGCCTGCATTTGAAGCTAATAAAACTACGGCTCCTTTTAAGTCATCAGGCCTTCCGATCCTCCCAAGAGGATTTTTTCTTGATAAATTACGGATAAACTGCCCATCATTATGAGCTTCACAATTATGAAACGGCCCTGGGCTGATAGAGTTGCAGGTAATACCATATTTTCCATACATTGAACAGATATACCGGGTAAACTGAATGATTGCAGCTTTTCCGGCACCATACGATGCAGGATTAAAAAAATCATTTCCTTCGTAAATTGAAAAATCAGGAGATACTATGCCATACATGGATCCAATATTGATGATCTTTCCGTATTTCTGGGACATCATATAAGGAAGAACAGCCTTTGTGCAGCGGTACACAGTGTTTATCGTTCCGTCTATGGTATACAGCCAGTCTTTTTCCTCGATATTGTGGATTTCTCTCCCCTTTTGATAAATTGCGTTATTTACGAGAATATCGATCTGTCCGTATTTTTCGTGGATTTCACGAATTTTTTCGTCAACTACGGCTGAATTTGCCACATCGATATATGCAGCACTATTTTGATTGTGGTATTTTTCAGACAACTCTTTTGCCAGTGCCCTGCATTTATCCTGATCCCTACTGGCAATGATCACCGTTGCCCCGAATTCCGCTAACGCTTCGGAGAGAGATCTTCCCAAATGGCCATACCCCCCGGTTACAACGGCAACTTTCCCGTTGAGATTAAACATTTCTTTGAGTTCCATTTTTTTATCCTCACTGGCTACCCATGGTTTAAAAAAATCGTGAGTCTCTCTTTTTATTATTGAAGATTCTCTGATAAAACTATGTCTCTTTTCCGTTTAGACCCGTTCACTGCCAATACACTCACGAAACACAGAATATTTGGCATCTTCTCCTAGACCTCACACTTCCGGGAAAGGATCAAAAAAAGCAGGGTGTTTACATACAATATTTTCCAATAACACCCATATCAGAGGTGGTTGCCTAACTAACAAAAAGAGTAATTCGGGTTAAAGAAATATCCCGGGAACGAAATTTTTCCCAGACAAAGATCAATCAAGCCGGAAAAAGGACATATCCCCCCACCAAAAGTCTTATTTTTTGTCTTCGTTATTATAGGTTTAAGTTTACTCCACCGCCCTCTTGCGATAACCGTCCGGAGATTTTGAGTTATGCAACGGCCTCTTTACTGGACTTGAAACTGGACTACCGGTGATGCTTCGCCCGATAATTGGTTCGGTGAAGGATGTCTCGACTCTTCTCCCGCACAATGAATGAAATCCAGATCCATTATGTGATTCTCATCCTCGATTGGGGATTTGTCTCAGACGATATCGCGAACGAGATAATCCTGCGAGATTGCTCATTTATTCTTCCACAATGCAGAAACAGCAACTATTTCAAAACACGGGTGTACCTCAATGATACGTTCCGTTACCATACGCGTCTGATCCATTGCGGCAAACGAGTGGTTGAGGATAAGTTTCTATATCTATTTGAGGACGAGGACCTGAAGCTCGAGGAGAGAAAAACGCTCTTTGATAAGATTGAAAAAGGTTCTATAACGAAAGATGAGGCGAAGACTTGGGAAAAGCTGGCGGGTAGAATTCTTTTTCTTTCCAATGTCAATAAGACTTCGCTAGAGATCTACGAACTTTGTCATGAAAACAGATATGATGCCGAACGGCCACAAGCATACAGGATGAAATTGCCAAGGAGATTTCATATTAAATTTTGAAATCTTCCTACGAAAGAGCAGACAAATGGAAATTGAGTTTGGAGAGCAAAATTTTCATTGCTTTGGTGCGAAGCCTTTGGCTTCATAAGGGTTTTTATAGAAAGATGAATTTATTTTAATAAAGTAAAAAGGTTTATGACTCCAATTGAGATTAACAGCAAATTGGTGGGGGATGGTTATCCCACGTACATCATCGCTGAAGTAGGAATAAATCATAACGGCGATGTATCACTCGCAAAAGAAATGGTAGCAGCTGCCTGGGAGAGCGGAGCTGATGCGGTTAAAATCCAGACCTTTGTCACAAACGAATTTCTTCATCCCTCTCATCCCGGATACAAATATGATATTGATGCGGAAATTTCTCACGATGACGAACAGGAAATATGGGATTATGCAAAATCGCACAACATCAACCTGTTTTCAACTCCGGAAGAATTTAAGAGCCTCGCTTTTATCGCACAACAGAACCCTTCTCTGATAAAAATTGCTGCAATGGATTTTAATTATAAGGATTTGATTCAGGCTGCTGCAAAATTGCAGAAGCCGATTATCCTTTCTGCCGGAATGAGCTCCATGGAAGAAGTCTTACAGGCAGTCAGATGGGTAGAAGAAACGGGAAACAACCAATATATCATCCTTCATTGCGTATCGTGCTACCCGGCAGCTGCACATTCCTGTAACTTACGGGCAATACAAACATTGAAAGCGATTCTGAATTGTCCGGTTGGTTTTTCTGATCATACAGGTGGGATCCATATTCCCTTAGCCGCAGTATCTCTTGGCGCGAATGTGATTGAAAAACACTTCACGATTGATAAGAACCTGGCAGGTCCGGATCAGCAATGCTCAATGGATCCCAGCGATTTGAAAACACTTATTCAGGATGTCCGTGAAATCGAATCAGCACTGGGACACGGCAGAAAAGTTCCTGCCCCTGAAGAGGGGGAGCCGCGTAAGTTTAAAAGGCGTGGAATTTATGCGGCGAGGGATCTTAATTGTGGGGAAAATCTGGAGAAAAAAGATGTCGTTTTTTTTGCACCCTCTCACGCGGGTTCGTTGGTCTCTCAATGGCCACTAATTGAAAAACGAACTTTAAACAAAAATATTTCGAAATTAAAACCCATTCATTTGGAAGATTTGGCCTGATATGATCGTGTAATATACCAATGAAATAATAATCATTTTAAGGAAGTAACAGAGAATTGATCTTCCAAATTGATCAAAAAAAATATTGAGTGTTAATCAAAGAGATACACTATGTACGTACTCTTCACTGTCAGAGATTCGAAAAAATGGCTTTATATTGACACCTTTCACTGCCACGGAAATGAGGATAAGGAATGGATTACAAAAAACTGAAAATTGTGGCAATTATTCAAGCGAGAATGGGGTCGACAAGGCTTCCGGGAAAATCTGCGGCTGTTATTCTGGATAAACCTTTACTTGCCCACGTAATCACAAGAGTAAAAGCAAGTGAAACCATTGATTCTATTGTTGTTGCAACAACAAGATTACCAGAAGACGCTGTAATAAGGAAAATTGCTAATGAATATGATACGGACGTATATTCCGGTAGTAGTCATGATGTATTGGATCGTTTCTATAGGGTCGCTAAAAAAGTCAAGGCAGATATAGTTGTCAGAATTTGCGCAGATGATCCTTTTATAGATCCCGATATTCTGGATACACTAACCGGTTATTTATTGGAACATCCAGACTTTGATTATGTAAGTAATACGCTGAAACCTACATATCCATGGGGATTGAATATTGAAGTATTTCGGTTTAGTGTATTAGAAATAATGTGGAGAAATGCAAAACTTCCATCAGAAAAGGAACATGTAACTTCGTACATCTCAAATAATATTAATCTGTTCAAAGTGAAAAATATTGAAAATCCGGTGGATTTGTCTACATATCGATGGACTATAGATTATGAAGACGATTTAAAATTTACAAGGGAAGTATATTCTTACCTTGGAAGTAAAGGAGTGTTTCGCATGAACGAAATCATTGACCTCTTGAAGAATAAACCACAATTATCAAAGATAAATGAAGGCCATATCAGAAACGAAGGATATCTAAAATCATTAAGTGCCGATAAATACTATTCTTAAAATGAGATAATTTTTATGGCGATAGCTTACCGAATGCCGGAATTATGTGCAGCAGTTACTTTGGGACAATTAGATTATCTTGCATGTGAAGCTCTTTCCCAAACAATAGAGAGGATTTCGAAAAACACCCATTTTTCTGGAGAGGATATTATTATCACCGTCGTGAGTGTTTGTGACATTTCTTCATTAATGCCGGTTATTCGAAATCCTCTAGAATATTTTAATCGAAATTTTAACGAATCAAAAAAGTATAAGAAAAAAGATAATATCCCTTAATTTTTTTTGTATGGATATTACAAAAAAATCGATGAGATCGTGTATTTGTATGAAAAAAAAATTGCTTTATCGAGTAGATGGAGGGAATGTTTGGGGCGTTTCCATGGGGCATTTGAAACGAGCCTTAATTATTGCAGAACAACTGAAAAAAAATTTCGATATTTTTTTTGTCATGAAAAATTATCCTGATGGCGTTTCGTATGTTAAGAAACAAGGGTGGGAAAAAATTATTTTAATACCTGAACATGATACAGACGAAATATTTATTGAAATCTGTAAAAAATATTCACCGGAAAAAATAATTTGTGACCTGTGTTCAACACCATATACTGGGTTATTCAGATATACAAGATCACATAATATAAACACAATCGTATTTGACATCAAAGGTGAGGTTTTAGGATCTCCAGATATTATTATAAACGATTCTTTCGTTCCACGATTTGTTTCGTATCTAGATAAACCAAAAACAACGAAAGTATATGCTGGACCTAGCTACTTTTTGTTATATAATCCCCCGAAACGTAATCCAATTCATCGATCTGTTCGAGAAATAACACTCACAATGGGGGGTTCAGATCCTGCAGGAATAACCTTAAAAGTCCTTAATACATGTCTTCCTGAATTAAAACACTATAATCTCAATGTAATTCTTGGTCCAGTATTCAAAGATCAGCAAGATGTGTTTAAACTTGTGCAGAGTCATAAAAATGTCCGAATTTTTCAAGATCCGCCATCTTTTCTTTCAATACTGAGCCACTCTGATGTCGTTATTACTGCTGCAGGTCGTACTTTATACGAATGTGCCTATTTTGGACGCCCTTCAATTATTGTGCCCACAATCGAACACGAATATGTGACCGCGAAAAAATATGCTGAACTCTCTGGAAGTATAGGAATCAATTGCTGGCATGATACAGAAAGTTCGAGGAAAATAATTCATGCATTATCTTACTATTCACAAAACTATCCTGTGAGAAAAATAATTTATGATAAAAGTCGGCAAATTGTAGACAACAAAGGATTAAAGAGAGTTTTGAAGATTATATGTATATAAGAGGAAATTTAATCGTTTTAAAAATATATTTATTTTGATATTACTTCTTGAAGCGGGTACCTGATTTATCATTAGTAAGTAATTATAGGAATGTAAAATGAAAGATACGGCAAATACACTCTTGATATGTGAATCTCGAAATCAGGTAGACTGGTTAGCGAACAAGCCAGAATTGATAAAAAATATTACCCATATTGTAGCGGCAAATCCAGACGCCATCTGGGCACTCAAAAAACAAGGGATCTTACATAACACTATCGAAGATTATGAGAATAATAAAACACTTGAAGAGATGGAATATCTTTTAACAGAACAGATTTCCTGGGCTCATAAGGTAGATACTTTTTTGCAGGAAAATATATTAGAATTCAAAGAAACCAATTTTCGACCAGCTGAATACTATCTCTACAATATAAAAACAATCTGGGATACCTATATTCATCGTGCAGAAATTCTGGATTGTATTGCTATTACGATAAAACCGACAGATATCTTTTTTTTCCCTAATGAATACCCTGGATTATTGGATCAGGAATTATCTCCGCATTCATCAACATTTATAGATTGCATTCAGGAATGGGCCCAATATTATCATATAAATTTACATTCTTTTCCGATCCTCAAAAAAGACAATTTCTGGGAAAGGCAATCCAATACAGTTACACAATCCAATATAGTTAATAAACTCCATACCATACCCCCATATCAAAAAATTAGATATTATTCGAGACGATTTCCAAAGTTTCTAAAAGAAAGATCAATATATCATTATAGAAATATTATTAGAAAACCTTTTTTCAGATCCCAATCCAAATCTTGTAAGACAATAATTGTTCAACAGGGATATGATATCAATGATGATTTATGTGGAATTCTTGAAAATAATGGATTATTTTTACTGAAATTTGAGGAGAATCCTCATAAAAATTTTCATAATTTAAATCAAAATTTGAATGTTGACAATCTAAATCTTCAAAATGCCTGGGATGAGATTATTAAAAATAATTGGTTTTTGAAGTCAAATGGTTGTCAAAAATATTTTCTCAAAAACCCTCTTAAAAACCTTTTTAATCAGTTTTGGTTCAAGATCATCCCCGCATTGTTCCAAAGCACGAATGATTCCTTAACAGCAATTACCCAAATAAAACCCAATGCGGTAATTGTGCCGATTATTTTTGGAGTAAAAGCGGTCGCACAAATAATGGCTGCTAAAAACCAAAACGTACCAGTAATTGTTTATCAACATGGAACTATAGTAGGAGATCCAATTATAGATATTACAGATAGATTTTACAGTGATTTTTCGTTTGTATATGGAGATGGAGAAGCAGACCTATTTCAAAAAAGACCCAAATATGGAATAATTAATAATGTCGCCATCCCTGTTGGATCCACAAGATTAGATAATATCAGAAATCAGTATTCAAAAAACGACGCGCAATTTGTTCGATACCAAGTTGTTGGCAACAGTGAAGCTCCAATTTTTCTATATGTTCCTGGGATTATTCATAATAATATCTCGCGCTACACTCCACACATTAATAATTGTGAGATATTTAAAATTCGTGAGAAAATAGCACATATTTTTAATTCTTTTAAGAATGTTCATTTTTGCTATAAATCGTTTGTTTCAGTAGGATACGATCCAACCTCTGAAATGATTTCATCAATCTGCCCACATTGTAAAATAATTTCAGATATTTCACTCACAGATCTACAACAGGTAGCCGATGTAATAATTCATGAAAAAGCTCCGTGCACCGGGCTCTATGAAAACCTGCTTACAGATAAAGTGATTATTGCATATTCACAGGATTTTTCGAATCTTCCCGAAAACATCAAAATTCAATTGACAAATAGGATTAGTATTACTGATGATAAAGATGAATTTCTTAAAAAAATTGAATGTGTATTAGATAGTTCTGATATTAGCCCGATTGTAAATCCGGATGATACATTTCTAAAATCTTATTGTACCTATTTAAACGATGGAAAATCTGCGGAGCGAGCAGCAAATGCAATTATGAAAATTATAAAGGGAGACCAATTCAAGAAAGAGTGATTGGAATGCCCGATAGTATATGCCAATGATTTTGATCCGCTATTACGCATCTTAATTTATCAACAACGACAATAAATATTCATGGATCTTATACCGGTTTCACGTCCATGCCTGGGAGATGACGAACTAAAATTAGTAAAAACAGTCTTTGATTCAGGATGGCTTGGACTCGGTGCGCAAGTGCTTGAATTCGAACAAGCGCTCAAAAGATTCCTCGGTGCAAAACATGTTGTATGTACCAATACCGGTACCACCGCTCTGCACCTTGCCGTTGATGCACTGGGAATTGGAAAGGGCGACGAAGTCATAGTCCCATCATTTACCTATGTAGCCACAATCCAGGCCATTACGGCAACCGGCGCGACACCGGTTTTTTGTGATATCAACGCTGATGACCTCAATATCGATATAAAAGAGATAAAACAAAAAATCACCAGAAGAACAAAAGCCATACTTCCGGTCCACTACCGGGGTTTTCCCTGTGAGATGGATGAAATTGGTGAATTGGCGCGGGAAAATGATCTTTACGTTATTGAAGATGCTGCACATGCGTTCGGATCCTCTTATAAAGGAAAAAAGATTGGATCCTTTGGGGATGTCACCTGCTTCAGTTTTGATCCGATTAAGAATATCACCTGCGGGGAGGGAGGTGCGGTGGTCTTCCAGGACAATTCACTTCTTGAGAGGATCCAGCAGAAACGGATTCTCGGGATTGACAAGGATACGTGGAGCCGGTACCGCAATGAACGGAGCTGGTTCTATGATGTCGTGACCCAGGGATACAGGTACCATATGAGCAATATCAGTGCCGCCGTCGGTTTGATTCAGTTGAAAAAATTTGAAGCCCTGAACCGGAGAAAAATAGAAGTCGCAAAGCGATATGATGCGGCATTTGAAGGAATCCCGAACCTCACACTCCTTCGGGATTACGGATACAAAGATATCGGTCTTTTTGTCTATATTCTTAAAATTAATAAAGGAAGGAATGAATTGATGGATCACCTTGCCCGCAAGGGTGTGGGCAGTGGTATCCATTACATCCCCAGCCATATCTTTTCTTTTTACAAAAAAGAAGGATTCCATCTGCCGGTGACTGAAAAGATCTATGATGAGATCATCAGTCTCCCGCTCTTCCCGGACATCACTGATGTTCAGGTTGAACACGTGATTGAATCGGTAAAATCTGGAATATCCACAGAATGCAATACACCATGACCGAAACTTTGACTCCTATAAAGCCGCTGGTAAGTGTCATTATTCCGGTATATAATGGGGAGAAATATCTCAAAGAAACGATCGAGTCCGTTATTGCGCAGACCGAAAAAAACTGGGAGATCGTTGCCGTCAACGACGGATCCGTAGATGGGAGCCAGAAGATTCTCGAAGGATATGAGAAGCTGAATCCCGACCGCATACGCGTAATCTCCGTTGAAAATGGGGGTATCAGCAGGGCACGGAATACCGGTGCAGACCTTGCCAGAGGAACATACCTTGCATTTCTCGATCATGATGATTTGTGGGCACCATACAAGATGGAGCACCAGCTGAAGCTGTTTTCCAATGACAGCCCGCTATGGCTTGCCTTTACCAATGTAACACTTATTGATGAGTACGGGAAAATTATTAAAGAGAGCTGCCATAATTTTGATCAACGGCACCGGGGATATGTGTTTGAATTGTTGATATTTAAAAATTTTATTCCCTGTTCTTCAATAATGGTTAAGCGTGATAATTTCCTCATGATGGGTGGGTTTGATCCGCAATTCAGGTTCTCAGAAGATTATGATTTCCTCCTCAAAGTGACAAGGGAGTCACCTGTGGATTACATTGACGAACCGTTATTACTGTACCGCTGGCATAAGGACAATACTTGCTATACAAACCGTGAACGAATGAAAACTGAAATGTGTGATGTGTTTATTAAATGGGTAAAAATTGGTCCTTCTGCATGTAGTAACAATCTTTTACTGTATTTAATCTTCAGATTTAAAGTATATTATATTAACAAAAAAAAGCGATTGTTGGCAATAGTCAACAGGATTTTTCATTGCCAATTATTTTTCACTCTAATGTAATCATTCTCTTGGTTCCTGTTGTTATCAAGAAGATATGTTTATTTGTAAATAAAAAAATATAAATACTTGTTAGACGAGGGATTTTTAGTGGATAATTCTCTTAAAGTGGGTAATAAAGTTACTATTCTTGATTGCACACTACGGGATGGGGGATATTGTAATAACTGGCAATTTAATAAAAAAATTGCTCATGCACTTGTCAGTTCCCTCAATGCGTCCGGAGTTGACATTATCGAGATTGGATACAAATCCCCCCGTACGCACAGAGACAAGAATTTTGAGGGTCTTTTCCGTTTTTGCACAGAAAGTCAGTTACAGTTCCTGAAAAAGAATGATCGTGTCCAGTATGCATTCATGATCGATGCCAAGGAATTTTTGGATAGGGACCATGTGGATGCAGATCTTGTAAAAGAGACGATTCCATTATGCAGTGATTCACTTTTCGACTGGGTTCGTGTAGCTACATATGCCCAGAATTTTTCTGGATGTAACGAGTTGATATCTGACTTTAAAGAAATGGGGTATAAGGTATCCCTGAATCTCATGGGCATATCTTTATTAAACAATGAACAATTGAAAAATGCTATACGACAATTTTCATCTGCTAAAATGGATGTCTTGTATTTTTCTGACTCATTTGGAGACCTGACTCATGACGATGTTCTTGAATGCATTACCTTAATAAAAGATCATTTCCCCGGCAAAATCGGAATTCACACCCATGATAATAACGGGCTTGCATTTGCCAATACACTCTGTGCCATCGATGCAGGTATTGATTTTATCGATTGTACGGTTATGGGCATGGGTCGTGGGGCAGGGAATCTCCGGACAGAACAGATACTTCTTCACCTGTATTTTAAAAAAGGTTACACGTATCTTAATCCATCAGAACTCCTTGATGTCATCAACACATACTTCACTCCATTAAAAGAAGAATATAAGTGGGGCTGGGATTACACCTACATGCTCAGTGCCTTGCAGAACATCCATCCCACATACTGTATGAACCTGCGGTCAACCAATCAGTATTCCATCGAACAAGTAAGTGCAATCCTGAATGGAATTGCCATAGACAAACGAAAAAAATATGATGAACACGCGTTGCTTGAAGCAATTGATATCGTTGTGAATGAACCTCGTATGGATGAAAAAGCTTCTTTTGCGCTTCCCCTTTATGAACCTGAACCGTTTGATTCAGTCCTTGTTCTGGCGACCGGTCCCAGTGTAGAACAATACAATGAAGAGATTATAGAATTCATCCGGCAGCATCAGCCGCTTGTTATTGAATGTAACCCAAAAAATGAGTTGTTTGAATCTGTATCTGAAAAATACCTGATTGCCATTCTTAACTGGGTCCGGTTGAAAAAATGGCTTGATATGTCTCCCACATCCAAAACCCGTATTGTTACCGGACTCCCGGCACTCTCCGAAAAATATGCAGGCAATTCGCACATCTCCACATTGCCTTGTCATATAGGGATAAATGAGGTTGTGATTGAGAGAACCCGATGTACCCTCCCGGCATATGTTGTTGGAATGTTTTCTGTTATCCTTGCCCAGTTGTCTGCTCCAAAAATAATATATCTTTCAGGTTTTGATGGCTATCAGGATAATGCAAATCCCCGCCAAATAGAGATGAATGTGTTTTGGAATAACCTACAAAAGAAAGCTAAAATTCTCTCAATTACACCTACGACATACGAACTTGAAATGGA
>Ga0247841_10012268_pt1 | contig 11216 bp, 9 predicted proteins | sample LaCruzMarch2015__2_FD_192410 | JGI IMG/M metagenome (GOLD analysis project Ga0247841, IMG submission 192410) | Freshwater microbial communities from meromictic Lake La Cruz, Castile-La Mancha, Spain - LaCruzMarch2015_18m | ecosystem: Environmental > Aquatic > Freshwater > Lake | place: Spain...
GATGGGCGTGTTTCGGTGAAAATCCTCCTGGTGAAAATTCAAAGAGGCGCATGCAAAAATGGTCGGCGCCGTCGGCCTTGCCGATAAGAACACGGCCGGAGATAGCTTTGGCGGCTTCGCTGTCGAAGTGCTTCGCCTCAATGTCCTCATAGTGAATAAACTTCATGGCATCCTCCTTATCTTTATTATTGGGCTCCTAATGACATAAAACTTCATGGAAAACAAGGGCGGAGTTAATGTAATGGTTTATCATTATTATTCTGAAAGCTTGCCATAATTTTGCGGTTGGGCGTCAAGGAGACGCAGCAGCAGGTTGCCGGAAACGGTCCGGCGGTAATCCGCCGAGGCCCGGACGTCGACGATGGGGGTTACGATTTGTTTGATTCTTTGCGCGGTGTCGGTCAAAGTTTCCCGTGACAGCTTTTTCCCGAGCAGGGCGTCTTCAAGAGTGGCGTCGGTTACGATGGTCGGTCCGACGCTGCCCCAGGCCAGCCTGGCCGCCTCGATTATCCCATCTGGCGAAAGCCGGAGCATGGCAGCCATACTGGCGACGGCGCAGGCCATAGACTTGCGTTGCCCAACTTTTTCGAAGTGATGGACGTTATATCTCTCCGGTTTTCTCACCCGGATGCCTGTCATGATCTCTCTCTTCTGCAATTGCGTTTCCCCGGGGCCGGTGATGAACTCCCTGATCGGCAGGATGCGGAAGGCGTTGCGGCTGTGTAGTTCAACATCCGCCTGCAAGATGTAAAGGGGCGGCAAGGTGTCGCCGGCGGGCGAGGCCGTACAGATGTTTCCGCCGATCGTCCCCATGTTGCGGATGAGGGGCGACCCCAGAGTGCGAAGGGCTTGGTCCAGGACGGGCAGATAGCGCGAGATCAGAGGATGACGGAGGAGTTTCGTATGGGTAACGACGGCGCCAATCCGGATGCCGGCAGCGTTCTCCGTGACTTCCCGGAGTTCCTCAAGGCGTTCCATGCAGATAAGGGTAGGGGCGGCGGACAACTTGCGGTTGCGCATCTTCACAAGCAGGTCCGTTCCGCCGGCATAGACCTGCGCTTCAGGTTCCCCATCAAGGTATGACCAGAGCTCTGTCAGTGTGCGGGGGAGATATACCTGTGTCACGTTGCTTCCTCCTCGCGGCGGGCCGTTGCCTCGACGGCGTCCACAATCTTCTGATATCCCGTGCACCGGCAGAGGTTGCCGCTCAGTCCTGTCCGGATGTCAGACCTGGTGGGATGGGGATTGCGGTTCAGCAGGGCGGCTGCCGACATGATCATCCCCGGTGTACAGAATCCGCACTGGACGCCCCCCTTCTGCATGAAGGTATCCTGTAAGGTGTGCAGAGGTCTCTCAACGGCCATCCCCTCGATGGTCGTAATCTCACGGCCTGACAGTTGCAGCGCAAGCATGAGGCAGGACAAACGACTCTCGCCATCAACGAGGATTGTGCAGGCCCCGCATTCCCCGGCGCCGCATCCTTCCTTCGTTCCCGTCAGCCCGCAATCTTCCCGCAGGACGTCAATCACCCGGCGGCCCGGTGCTACATCGAGAGCTGTCTTTTTCCCGTTCAAAGTAAAATAAAGTGTCACAACTAATCCCTCTGTCAAAGTGTCGCGAGGACCCGTTCCGCTGTCAGGGGCGACCGGGTCAGGTTGATTCCACAGGCGTCGGCCAAGGCGCCGGCAATGGCGGGGAGCGGGCCGTTCATTCCGACCTCGCCGACGCCTTTCATGCCAAAAGGGCCGGAAGGTTCATAGGCATCCACGACCAGCGAAATCATCTCCGGGACGTCCAAGGCGCCGGGGATGATGTAGGTGGCGAAATCGGGGTTCATGATCCGACCTTCCTGCAGGAGGACCTCCTCGCTCAGGGCATAGCCGATTCCCTGGGCGATGGCGCCCTGAACCTGCTGCTCGAAGGCCTGGGGGTTTAGGACCCGTCCCGCCTCCGTCGCCGCCAGGTAAGCCTTGACATCAATGGCCCCGGTCAGCTCATCTACCTCGATGCAGACCAGATGGGCAGCGTAAGAAAAAAGGAGATGGGGAAAGCCGATGACAAACTCCTTGCCTGTATCCAGCTTGTCCCGGGCCACGGGCATGAGAAACTGGCTGATGCAGACCCGATCCTCCGGCGCCATCATTGCCGCCAGGGCGGTCAGGGGAATCTTCCGCCCCGTTGCCAGGTTCTTGACCCGTCCCGGCAGGAGTTCAAGATCGTCTAATGTATCGGACAGAAGCATCAAGGCCGCCCGTCCGATAAGGCGACGTCGTAGTTCTTCGCAGGCCTTGATCAGGGCGTTGCCGTAAGTATAGGTGGTGCGGCTGGCCGCTGACGATCCCGACGGGAGTGTCCGCTCGGTGTCCGGTTGGACCAGTTCGATGGCGGTGTATTCCTGGCAGAGGATCTGGCCGGCAATCTGAACGAAGGCCGTGGCGTTGCCCTGGCCCATGTCGGAGACGCCGCTGTAAACGCGGATGTGCCCCTCCGGCGTCAGTTCCACCTTGGCAAGCGCTGAATCGGGAAGTCCCCGGCCATAGCCCATGGCGTTAAACACGGCGGCTATACCCACACCACGCTTGTGGAAGGGGCCAGCCTCTTTTTTCCAGACCCTACGGTCCTGCCAGAGGGGATGCTGCTGAACAGCGGCCAGACAGTCTGCGATGCCTGTGGACTGTGTAAGGGTGACTCCTGATGCGTTCCGGTCGCCCCGCCGGAGGGCATTTTTCAGGCGCAGCTCCAGGGGGTCCTTGCCAATTTTCCCGGCGAGGAGGTCCATCATCCGCTCAAAGGCGAAGCTGACCTGGGCGACGCCGAAACCACGCATGGCTCCGGCGATGGGATTGTTCGTGTAGATGCACCAGCCCTCGATCAGGGTGTGTGGGATGCGATACGGACCACCAGCGTGCTCCATGCCCAGGGCCATGACTTCTCCACCCAGGTGGGCGTAGGCACCGGTATCGTAGTAAAGGCGGCAGTGGAGCGCCTGAAGCGTACCATCGGACCGGGCGCCCATGCGGTAGTGCATGCGGACGGCATGACGTTTATACCCGGCAATAAAGCTCTCCTCACGGTCCCACCACATCTTGACATGGCGACCTCCGGCGTGCTGGGCGGCGAGGACGAGTAAGCACTGAACCGTAGCGCCGTCCTTGCCCCCGAAAGCCCCGCCGAGATAGGGGCCGATGATGCGCAGCCGATCCATGGGCAGACCTAGGGCGTGACTGATCTCCCATTTATCGCGAAAGGGTGCCTGGGTCGAGACGACAAGGACGATCTTACCATCCTCCTCTTGCCAGGCGACACCATTTTCCGTCTCAATGAAGGCGTGTGATACGACGGGGACATGGAAGGTTTCTTCCAGAAGGATGTCGCACCCCTCCAGAGCCGCCTGACCGTTGCCGGCCTGGATCGTTGCTTTCAGGAGGATGTTACCCCTGGGATGCTCCTCATGGACCAGCGGGGCATCGGGGCGCAGGGCGTCGTCAACCGTGAAAACCCCGGGCAGGGGGTCAATCTCGACACGGATGAGGGACAGTGCCTTTATCAGCGTCTCACGGTTTTCTGCTACCACAAGGGCAACGGCGTCGCCGCAGTGCCGGACCTTCACATCGGCCAGAACGGGTTGATCCTTGTGGACAATTCCCTGGCGGTTCGTTCCCGGGACGTCCCGACCAGTCAGCACGGCAACCACACCGGGGAGTTGCAACGCTGCGGCTGTGTCTACGAGGCGAATCAGGCCGTGGGCGACGCCCGCCCGCCGGACCCCGGCCCAGACGAGATTGTCGCCGTAATGGTCGACAGCGTATTTTTCTGCGCCCCGCACTTTGGCCGCTGCATCCGCTCGGGGAACGGGCTTGCCGATTTCGGGAATGTAGGCATTCATCCCGTTTATCTCCTTTTTATCCGGTGGATGACTTTCATCCGGCTCCGTGTTATGTGGATAGCGAAAAACATATCACAGAGACATTGGTGTTTCAATGAGTAAAGAACTTTACCTACATATCCTGGACTGTTTGACGCTGCGGCAGCAGCTGGTTCTGGCGACGGTTGTAGACCGGTCGGGCTCTGGCCCCCGGGAAGCGGGTGCCTCCATGGCCATTAAGGACAGTGGTGAAAGTTTGGGAACCGTCGGGGGAGGTATCCTGGAGGCGCAGGTCCTGGCGGCTGCGCAGGAGGGACTGAGGAGCGCCCATCCCGTCTGCCTCACATTCTCCCTCACGGCAAAAGAAGTGGCCGCCGGTGGGATGCTCTGCGGGGGACGAGTGGAGGTGCTCATCGATGTTTTGGAGGGAAAAGAGCCCGGGATCGTGCAAATCTTCGATAAAATCGTTGCCGCTCAGAAGGAGGGGCGCTGTGCCTGGCTGATCCGGTCAATCCGTCCGGAAGAAAAGGAGCAAGTAGTTATTACTCAGGCATCCCATCCAATTCTGGATTATGAACATGAAGCTTCGCTTTCCCGCCTTCGCGATAATGATAATTTTAACATGTATTGTTCAAGTAGTAATATCTCTAGTAATATTCCCAAGTCCGGCAATCCCGAACCGATGCTGCCGGTTGTCAGATCATCTGTGCGCACCGGCCTGGGTTTCATAGATGAGGACAGCCTCGACGCCGGTACCCTGGACATGACCGAGCTGACCATGGAAATGCTGAAGCGGAATCGTCACCGCGCCGAGGCAGTTCTGATCGCATGTGGCGATGTACGTTATCTGCTCCAGCCCGTCGTTCTGCCGGGACGGGTCATTATTGCCGGTGCGGGCCATGTGGCGCAGGAACTGGCGACGCTGTGCCATTTCATCGAACTTAGAACCGTTGTCCTCGATGACCGCTGGGAATTTGCCGGTCGTGATCGCTTTCCCACCGCCGAAGAGATCGTGATTTCACCGGAGTCTTTTCAGGGCTGTTTCCAGGGGATGAAGATCGATGGGGACTGTCTAATCGTTATCGTCACCAGGGGACATGAGCATGATCGGAACGTGTTGGCCCAGGCGCTGCGCACTGGCGCGGGTTATATCGGAATGATCGGCAGCCGGAGGAAGCGGGACGTCATCTACCGATCCCTCCGCGAGGATGGTTTTTCCACGGAAGACTTGGCGCGGGTCCACTGTCCGATAGGTATTGACATCGGTGCCCGGACGCCCGTGGAAATCGCCGTCAGCATTGCGGCCGAGCTGATTGCCCTAGGGGCGGGAAAAGAAATATCACCCGCGTTGATCTCCGGTTGATTAGAATTATGAAAACATTGAGCATAATAAAATCAAATGACAAGATCGCCGCAGTGATCCTGGCGGCCGGCCGTTCCTCCCGCATGGGGATCCTCAAGCCTCTGCTGCCTCTGGGGGGGAGACTGATCATGGAAGAGGTTATATGTCATTTCCAAGAGGCGGGAATCTCAGATATTATAGTCGTTGTTGGGTATCAGGCGGGGAAAATCATTCCCCTCCTGGAAAATCAAGGGGTGCGCTGGGTTGTCAACGGGGAATACGACCGGGGAATGTTTTCCTCCATCCAGGTCGGGGTCAGGAACCTCTCCTGGGATTGCCGGGCCTTTTTCCTCAGCCCTGCCGATATGCCTCTGGTCAACACCGTTACTCTGAAGAAACTGGTTGCTGCCCATCGGGAAGGGAAGATGGATGTTTACCATCCGTGCTATCAGCAAAAGCGTGGTCATCCGCCGCTTATTTCGTCGGCACTGATTCCGTCCATTCTCGCCTTTGTAGAGCCGGGAGGAATGAGAGCCCTCCTTTCCAGCTATAAGGCCACATCTCTGGAGGTGGCCTGCGACGATCCCGGCATCCTTATTGATCTGGATACTCCGGAGGATTACGAACGGGTAAAAGGGCGATAAGATCTACAAATTCATGGTATTGGACTCTAAATAGTCTCGATCATTACGAAATGGTGTTTGGTATGAGGTCGGCGTTTATGTTTAGAGCCGACAAAATCCTTTGACATGTTCGCCTCTTAAAGGTAAATCTGACTACATATTTTAAGGCGCGGTAAAACGAGGAGTGAGATGAGTCAAGATCATGAGCGAATAGTATCCTTGCAATTGACGGCCCGGATGTCCTTTCTGCCGGTTGCCACCCACTGCGTGGAAACGGTAGCCAAGGTCTTTGGGTTGGGCAGAGAGGAATCACTCAAGCTCAGCCTGGCCTCGGAAGAAATATTTTCCTATCTATGCAGCCACGTCTGTCGGGGAGAGATTCTCGATATACGTTGTTCGAACGGGCTATCCTATGTCCGTGTCGAATTCCGCTTCCCCGTATCGGCCTTAGACATGGGGGCCCTCAACATCGCCGCTTCCGTCTCCTGCGAGAACGAAGACGATATGGCGGAGGTGGGCTTGGCGATTGCCTCCCGCACGATTGATCGCCTGAACATCATCGCGGAAAGACAAAACCGTATCTGCCTGGCTATCGAAAAGGACAAAGACTATCCTCCGGCGCTGGAGACGTCCATAGCACCGGTAGATCTTACGGGCCCACTAATGGTGGAGATGCCCGATACGGAAGGAGCCAAGCGCTACGTAACCATCTTGGCCCAATGCTCCCCCGATCCGCTGCGGCCGCCATTTTTCAGTTACCCCGGAAAAGTGGCAGACATGGTCGCCGCCGGGGAGTGCCAGGTAGTAACGGTCGTGGATGCCAAGGGGGAATGCGCCGGCGGCGTCCTTTTCCGTTTCTGGACCGCCCGGATAGTGGAGATGTTTGGTCCCCATGTATTTGATCAGTCCCGAGAAGGCGAGATCGCAGCGATGCTCCTCGATACTTGCATCGCCAGGACGGCGCGGACCAAGGCCATTGGTCTGGTAAACCTCACCGGGATACCCCCATCCGTCCAATCGCAATTTGAGCTGCTGGGACTGTTGCACCATTACCCTCATGATGGTGAGACTGTTCATAGACAAGCGTTTTACCGGCTTCTCCATGAAGACCAAGGCTGCCCGGTCTTCTCGGACGCGATTCTGAAAGAATATCTGCGGCAGGAATACAGCCGCCTCTTTCTCGCCCGGGAGATCAGGGAGGTTCGTGATCAGGGTGAGATGAAGGCCGGGGCCTCGATATTTTCCGCTGAGGTGCGCCGGGAAGGGTCGGTGGCGATCCTGCGTCCCCTCTGGCCGGGGGCTGATCTTGATGACAACGTCAAGAGGCATCTCCGCTTTATCAAGGAAGAAGGTATCAACAACATCTTCTTCTACCTCGACCTGGGAGTCTCCTGGCACGCATCGCTTATGACCGTCCTCATAACCAATCATTTCCGGGCTGCATTGATCATTCCCTTTGCCGGTCAGGCCGACTTCTTGATTTTTCAGTATGATATTCTAATATGATCGAACCGAACCTTGATCTTCTCGTTCCCGCCTATGTGCGGGAATTCGAGCCCTATATCCCCAGTATGCCCGATCCGGAGCTGCAAAAGCTTTACGGCTGTGATCATCTCTACCGTCTGAACAACAACGAGAATCCCCTGGGCCCACCCCCCGGGGCCCAAGAGGTAATCCGACGGTTTCCGTCGCCCCGGGGCGCCGTATACCCCAGCGGGGATTCCTACTATCTGCGCCGGGAAATTGCCGTCTGTCACGCCATTGATCCTGATCAGGTCCTGGTAGGAAACGGCGCCAATGAAGTCATCGCTTTTGTGATCAAGGCCTTTTGCGGGCAGGGAGACAACATCATCACGGCGGACAAGACCTTCGCCGTCTATGAATGGGTGGCCGTGTTTTCCGGGATCGAGGCCCGGGTCATCCCCCTGAATGAGGAAAGATTCGACGACCAAGCGATGCTCAAAAATATCGACGACGCCACGAAGGTTATTTTTCTGTGCAATCCTAACAATCCGACCGGGACATACTGGTCACGGGACACCCTGAAAGCCTTTCTCGACGAGGTGGGGGGAAGGCAGATCGTCGTCGTCGATGAGGCCTATTTCGAATTCGTGGAGGCGGACGATTTTCCCGACGGGATGTCCCTGCTCAAGGATTATCCCAATCTCATTGTTTTCCGCACCTTCTCCAAGATGTACGGAATCGCGGGACTGCGCATTGGCTATCTGGCCGGTGACCTGAAAGTCGTCGATATGATCCGACGGACCTGCGTAGTATATTCCGTCAACGGCATCGCCCAGGAGGCGGCCCTGGCCTGCCTCCGCGATGAAACAGGTCATATCCGGCGCACCCGGGATCTGGTCAGGGAGAGCAAGTCATTTTTGTCCGCAGAGATGGCGGCCCTGGGTCTGCCCGTTATTGTCGGTGAGGGGAATTATCTGATTGTGAAATTGCCGGGGAGCGACACCCTCGCCTACCGGAAACTCATGCACGAGGGAATCATGATCCGGCCCATGACGGGCTTCCGGTATCCGAATCACATCCGCGTCACCCTGGCCCGGATGGAGGCGATGGAGGCCTTTGTCGCTGCCTTAAAAAAAATCCTGGCCTGAAAGGCGATGTCTGTGCCCAAACCGTCCCCCCCCAACAAACTTTGGTCTTTTGAATTTCTCGCCCTTTGTCTGATCATTGCGGTGGCCTTCGGCAATGTAAGCGTGTTTTACGGCTTTTATCATTACCTGGGGACCATTGGGATTCCCATCGAATGGCGGGGATTTCTCGTCGGACTGGAACCGATGTCGGCCTTTATCCTGCGTTTGTTCGTCCTTCCCTGGCTGCATGTGCGTAACGCTTTTTCAGTTACCATGGTCTCCCTGGTCATGCTGATTGCTGCCTCCTGCACCTACCTATGGGTGACGTCGGTCCCGGCAATGATTGTGCTGCGCATCTTCCACGGAGCAGTATTTGTTCTGCTCACCTCGGCTGTTATCTCCCTCGTCGTGAACTTTATCCCCGGAGACAGGAGCGGCCAGGGGTTCAGCGCCATCAGCATCGCGACGATGATCCCATACGCCGTTATCCCGCCTCTATCCGAGGCCTTGCTTCCTTACGTCCGTAATGAAGCCGATATTTATGCCGCCGTTTCGATCTTTTCCGTGGTCGCGATTTGTTTCCTGATCGCCTTAAGAGGGCGCATAGGCGATGCCCTTCGCGGCATGGACGGCGTCCTGATGCACCGGCCGAATATTTCCGAAATCCGGGAGAACTTGCGGATGCGATCCGTCATAGTTTTGCTCGCCTCCATCTTTTTAATCTATCTTGCCCATGCGACGCTATTTTACTTCCTGAAAGATCTCACTCTGCAGATCCGTACCGGCGATGTCGGGCTCTTTTTCACTATATCCATGGCAGCGATGATCTCGGTGCGCTCCCTGGGGGCCGCACTGTTTGACAGGATTGATAAGCTCTCCACCCTGCGGAAGGCACTGGCGCTTTTGATCCCGTGCCTGATCCTGCTCCCTCTTGCCGCTCTACCGGTGACCTACTACCTTATGGCAGCCCTTTACGGATTATGTATGGGCGTGATCCTGCCCCTTTTGAATGCGGTGCTTTTTTCGTCTTCACCGCCACCGCTGCGTGGGCTCAACACCAACATGACCCTGTTCACCATGGACGTTGCCTATTGCCTCGTGCCCTACCTCGGGGGGATGGTTATTGCGAACGGGGCGGGATTTGATGCCTTGTTTTACCTTGCCGCGGGATTTGTTATGCTTACCTTGGCGCTAATCGTTACTTTATCTCGCAATCGGAGAACCTGTATAAAATGCTAAAGAGGTCTTGATTTATGAAAAATGATGATGACGAACCAATGCTTCAGGAGCAGGCACCCTTTACCGTAGGCAGTTTTCGCCCCGAGGATGCCGATGGGATAGTCAATCTATTTCGCGCCGTTTACGGCAAGGGCTACCCGATAAGGTTGTTCTACGATCCGGCGGCCATCACTGCGGCCAATCGGGAAGGTCGATACTACTCCATTTGCGCCCGCACCGCTTCTGAAGAGATCATCGGCGTGACCCACCTCTATCTCTCGGCGCCCTGCAAATCCCTTTATGAGACAGGTGTTGGTCTGGTCCGGAAGGAATACCGCAACTCGGGAGCCAACAAGAAACTCCTGGGTTTTCTGTATAATGAGTTTGTCCCCCGGAATCCACATATCGAGGAGCTATTCGGTGAGGCGGTCTGCAATCACCCCTACATGCAAAAGGCGATTGAAGTCTTCAATTTTGTGGAAACGGCAATCGAGGTGGCCTTGATGCCTGCCGAGGCCTACGCCCAGGAAAAAAGCGCTGCCGGAAGGGTGGCTACCCTGAACGCCTTCCGATGCTACAAATCGAAGCCACACCGGATCTTTCTGCCGCCGACCTATGAACGGGAATTAAGGGGGATTTACAATCGTCTCGATGACGCCCGCGATATGGCCGTGTCCGAGGGAGACATACCCCGTGCCAAACTAAGCAGGGCCTATCTGACAGTCTTTGATCTTGCCCGGGTGGCCCGGATCGCCGTTCCCGAAATTGGAGGTGATTTCCAGGACCGCCTTTCCGCCCTGGAGGGCGAGGGGCTTACGAAAAACGCCGTTGTTTTTCAGGTCTGTCTGAATCTGACTGATCCCTGGGTCGGCGCGGCTGTGGACGTCCTTCGGGAAAGGGGTTACTTTTTTGGCGGACCCATGCCACGTTGGTTCGACGGCGACGGCCTGCTCATGCAAAAAATCCTCTGCCCACCCAATTTCGAGGGCATCGTCATGGTATCCGACTTCGCGAAGCAGCTTCTGGAATTCATCAAGGCGGACTGGCGGCGGACTCGATCATGACAGGAACGAAGTCGGCATTGCCGTCGCGGATATGCACACCAGGCATCTTTGATGACCTTTGACGACAGGTTACAGAAAATCCCCAGGCTCGAAGCCATGAGCTGAAATGTGAATCCGTGTCAGGATTTATTCACTGTTTGACACCGGAGGCGATTTCTGATTAGTGCGTTAACACTTTGAGAGCCTGTTGATATAATTTTTTGCTGCCGGAAATCTATAAGAAAAAAGGAATTACTAATATGACCATATCCATTTACCATCAAGGTGAAAAAAATTGAAACCGGAAACGATCAGGATCATTGATATCTGGATGGGGCGGCTGGCCTGTTTTATCCTGACGGGAGTGCGGAGGATGCAGGATGCCATCAATAGCGACGCCGGAGATTCGGAGCCGGTTAAAAAGATTCTCTTTCTCAAGCTCATCGAGCAGGGGGCGACGGTCCTTGCCTACAGCGCCCTGGAACGGGCCGTGCAGATGGTGGGGCGGGAGAATGTCTATTTCTGCGTCTTTGA
>Ga0247841_10012273_pt1 | contig 11213 bp, 21 predicted proteins | sample LaCruzMarch2015__2_FD_192410 | JGI IMG/M metagenome (GOLD analysis project Ga0247841, IMG submission 192410) | Freshwater microbial communities from meromictic Lake La Cruz, Castile-La Mancha, Spain - LaCruzMarch2015_18m | ecosystem: Environmental > Aquatic > Freshwater > Lake | place: Spain...
ATCACAGAAGAATCTGTAAAGACAATTTGTCAAAAGTATGGACTTATTTATGGTGGAGTTGATAAATATAAAGGTGTTGTACCTGAAAAGAATTTGAAACAAATGGAAGATTTCAAGATTGATCAAAATGATCAATGTTGTCTTGAAACACGCACAAATTATCATTATGGTGGTAGTAGTGAAAAGACAGTACTTAATTACCACAACTATAAAATTAAATCAAGAGATGGTGCTGGTGAGCCATATTCAACATATCATAGATATGATTATACTATTTGCCCTCTTGAAATTGCTGGTCCTGTAGGTGATTTCAATACTCAAAATATGAATATAACAGATTATAAACTTGAACAAAAAATTCAAATACCAGATCCTGTAGTTTTACAACCAGTATTTTACAGAAACAAAAAGTATTATTTAATTGTAACTGCTTGGGGATTAGAAGCATCAGATGAAATTGTAGTAAATCAAAAAATGAATTAATTATAAACAAATAAAATAAATAAAAATTATGGAAAACTTAATTGGAAAGAAAGTAAAGATTGTAGCCAACATGGCAAATCACGGATTTAAAATTGGTGAAGAAGTCACCATTATGAATATTAACAATCAGGGTGGTTGTGGTGGTGCATTATATAATGCGAAAAATCGTAGGAACCAGCAGTACCAAGTTTATGAATCAGATTTCAAAATTCCTTGCTTCACAAAAGAAGAAGTAGAAAAGGAAATCGTTGAAATTCAAAAGAAGATTGATGAGCATCAGGCTAAGATTGACACTTGGAAGGAAGTTATGAATTACATGACAGAGACTGGTGTTGATAAGTATGATGAAGTTGAATTCAAATCTTACAGGGTATTGAAGACTATCAATCAAAATACCTCTGATGTAGAGAAGGCAAAGATGATTGCAAAAATCATCAATGGTGATTTCTAAAATAGAAAAAAGTTAAACTTTTTTAGAAATATATATTATAAGATTCTAAAGTAAATATTCCAAGTTATGAGAAAGAGATTAAACATTGATGAGGAGATTGGTGCTCGTAAGCGTATAGCTAGACAACAAAGGCAGAATGAATTAAGGCGAATAAGAGAGGCTGAGGCGAAGGTTTCACCTATTAAATTTGAGGATGAAAAACTTATTGTTCATCAAATAAAAACAGGTCAGAATAAAGGTAAAATTTTATTTAAATTTAACAATGAAATTCAAAGTAAAGTAGTAGGTTCATGCAAGGAAAGTATATCCTCCATTTGGATATTCACGTCTAGTTGGGATAAATATTCTATGATGAGTGGTTGTTCCAAGATTATAGATACTAAATATGAAAAGATACCTGAAATCAGGCGAGTAGAATTAGGTGATTCAAAATTTAGAAAAGTACAAGGAAACACAATAGATGTTATCTTATATGAATTTTTAAGAGATATGGGATATGAAGATGAACCTAATAAATTTGGTATTGGTAAAGGTGATGTATTAGGTAATACAAGCGAGGTGATAAAAAAATTAAAAGAGAAATTTGGTTATACCATAATAAAGATGATACCAGAAAAATCTAAAGATTTAGGTGAGATTTTAGATAAATTAAGAGCAGTTAGGGAAAAGATTTTTGAGTTTCAGAAGGATCATTTTGAATTATGGGAAGCTGAAAGAGCAGCAAAAAGATATAATCTATGAAGTATATAAAATTATTTGAATATAAGACAGTTAATGTTGAATTAAAAAAGGAATTAAATTTGTTTCTTAATGAGTATGAGATTCATAAGAAACGAGGTGATGGAAAATATTATAAAGAATCAGTATCAATGGCAAGAAACTATAATGTTCCAGAAATTTTTAACGATGAATTTTAGGAGAATTTAGGAAAGAATATAATAAAATGCTAATTGTTGCAGAGAAAAAGATTATAGAACATTTAATAGAAGATCCAGAATTATATTATTATGTTAAGGAATATGATTCTTATATTGATATTCCTGATTGGATAAAAAAGGCAAATGAACTACTACTACACTAAAGATGTAGTAGTTTCTGGAACATAATGTTCCTTCTCTTTAAGCGTTTCATTGCTTGCGCCAACCGAAGTTGGTCTTATTTTTGCTCCACGCTCGTAATCAGTCGTTCCAACTGATATATTTTTCCTATATCCTTCATTGAGGATATTGATTGCCGCATTTATATCTCTATCGTGTTTTTCACCACATTTAGGACAAATCCACTCACGATCCTTTAATGTTAAAGAATTATTTATCCAACCACACTTATTACAGGTTTTAGATGATGGAAAAAACCTATTTATATGGATTACTTGTTTATCATTCCATAATGCTTTATATTCTAAAACATCTATGAAAGTTCCCCAACTAGCATCTAAAATAGATTTATTTAATCCTGATTTTGCTGATTGTCCGTTAGGTAAGTATTTTCCATTTTCGTCCTGTTTTGCTTTACATCTATGAGACATTCCTTTTATGTTTAAATCCTCCAAGTAAATTGTATCAAATTGTTTTATCAATTCTGATGTGGTTTTATGAATAAGATCCATCCTTGAATTAGTAATCTTTTCGTAAATTCTAGCAACTTTTATTCGTTGCTTTTCATAACGATTTGATTGTTTGGTCTTTCTGGATAGAGATTGTTGATTTAATTTTAATTGATGTTGGTGGTTTTTAAGAAATCTATGGTTCTTGATTTTCGTTCCATTAGATAACACTAAAAAATCTTTTAATCCTAAATCTATTCCTACTGATTGATTTGTTTTTGGTAAAGGTTGATGTTCTTGTTCTGTTAGTATTGATACGAAGTATTTTCCAGTAGGAGTTTTTGATATAACACAATGCTTTATAATGCCTTTAATTTTTCTTTCCATTATCATTTCTATACCTTCCCTGAATTTGGGTATGATGAGTTTATCTTTTTTTACAGATACAAATTGGGGTATAGTAAATGAATTTTTTGATTTTCTTGATTTAAATTTTGGAAATTTTGCTCTTCCAGCAAAAAATCCTGTGTATGCTGATTCCAAACATTTTAGGGAGTATTGTAGTGTCTGTGAGTTTATTTCCTTCAACCATTGCCTATCATCATCTTTTTTTAATTGTGTTAAATAACCAGCCTGTTTATTATAAGTTAGTGATGCTTTATTGTTTAGGTATTCCTCTTTTCGTTGGTTTAAAAAGTAATTATAAGTCCATCTAACAGAACCAAAATGCTTAGCTAGAAGAATTGATTGATCCTCTGTTGGTTCTATCCTAAACTTATATGTGTATTTAATTATTTTCAATTTTATACAAATTATTTTTTTCGTATAATCTATATATAAATAAAATAAAGTCATATTTTGCCATTTTTAAAAATTTATTAAAAAATTATTTTAATATATAAGGTTGGATGTCAAATTCATCAAACTACACTAAAGATGTAGTTGTTTTCTTTGACGGGCTCTATAAATATAATGTATGAGAAAAATATTTGAATTTAAAGCATTTGATGTGGTTAATAATCCTGAAAATCAGGAGTTTCTTAAAAAAGTTAAGACACAAAATCCTGATTTATATTCAAGATTTGTTTCTATAATTGGGAATAAAGGATTAGAAGTTGCTAAGGATAAATATAATGAATATGATCCTGAGTGGATTAAAAATAGATTTAGAGTAAAGAAGAAGGAAAAAAGAAAAGAAAATAAAGAACAAAAGAAGGAAGATATATTAAAAAAATATGAATCTGAGATTAATAATATAAACTCAATATTAAAAACATCACCATTAAAAAAAGAGATTTTAGATTTTATAAATGATGATAAAGTATTAAGTCAATATTTAAAATCATGTGGTACAAAAAAGCATTATACAAATTTGTTTTTGAATGATTTAAAGAAGCCATTAAGATTAGGTAGAAATTTTGAGTCTAGATTTGGAGAGATTTTAACTATTGATAAATTAGAATTTAGTGATATATTTCAAGGTGATTGGACTATTTCTGGCGCTTTTTATGGTGATGAAAGAAAAGGGTATAGATACCTTGAGATAGATCAACTTATAGAATTGAAAAATAATAAATTATCTTATACTATACTTCCTAGTTTTCCTGTTGATGATGAGTATTTAATAAAAAAAGATAGAGAAAGAGAAAAAGAATTTATTCAAGAAAGAACTGATTTAATTAATGGTAAATTTAAAAAATATGGTTTAGATATAAAAGGATTATATGATGTAATAAAGCAAATTTCATATGCTTTAAGTGATGATTTTTACAACGATTGGAAAATAGAAAAAGATGCAGATAGATATAACGTATGATAACAAGATTTAAATTATTTGAAAATATAAATGATGGCGAACCTCAAGATGGTGACTATATACTTTATAAAAGTAGAAGAGGTGAAGGGTTATATGATGTTCTTGCTATAACAATAGGTAAAATACTTAAGATAAGAAAAGTTTATAATGAGGCTCAAGTTATATTTGATGTACCAATAGGTTTAATGTTTATAGATTTAGATAAAATAGAATTTTGGTCAAAGAATAGAGAAGATTTAGAAGCCTTACTCGCATCAAAAAAATATAATGTATAATGTGTTTTTTTAAAAAGAATCCGAAACCGATAGGTGAGCAATTTAATTACTCTGGCTATCATAAAGTTTTTTCAGAAAACTTTACAACACCAATAGATTGGAATAAATGGACTTGGGAATATCCAGGTGGTCAAGACCAAAAGGAAAAAACTAAATGGGTTCAAGAATGCACCGTTCAAGATTCTAATGGTTTACATTTAATCGCTAAAAAAGGTGATGGTGTAAATCTTTGTGGTCAATTATGTTCATTCAAGTTTTTAGAAACTCTTTATGGATATATTACTTTTACTGCTAAAATGCCACCTAATGGATTACTTTATTTTCCAGCATTATGGGGATATAATAAAATGGGATGGCAACCAGAAATTGATATAGTGGAACTTGCTGGTGGTCAATCAAATGAACTTTGGTTTACATATCATTGGGATAATAACGGTTCAGATGTTGCAGTTGGAACACATTTAAAATGGGAGAAAACTAATTTTGATCAAGGATTTCATGAATACGCAGTTGAATGGACACCATCATATATAACTTGGTATGTAGATAAGATGCCATATTATAAAATAAGTGAAAATATTCCAACGGTTCCAATCTTTTGGATAATGGGAATTCAAGCTGGATATGGTCCTCCATTTACACATTTATTTACTGATTCGGAATCTGGAAAATCAGTAGATATAAAATTATTTGAGATATGGCAAAAATGAAGTATATAAAATTATTTGAAAAGAAAATTGAATTAATTGGTTATCCAGAAGGTAATATTATAAGATTAAACAAAAATGAATTTGATAAATTAAGAAATGCTGTCAGTTTTGAAACAGGTGAAGAATTTGATATTCGTTGGGATAATGAAGGAGATTATCAAGAAAATTGTCATGGTCAATGGCGATTTATGAATGATGAGGAAGAAGAAATTGAAGACTGGTTAGAATTTTACAGGGAACTTAAAGATGTTGATGCAGTTGAAGATGCAAGAAAAATAAAAAATGATGCTGATAGGTATAATATATGAAATATATTAAATTATTTGAAAATAAAGATTTACCGCAAATTGAACACCTGGACATAGGTGAATATGTAATTGTTGAGCCTGATGCTGATAGAATTGGATTGTCTAAAGACTGGAGAGATTTTCTTAAATGTAATATTGGAAAAATTATTGATAATCATAAAAATTATTATTATCCATATATAGTTGAATTTAAATTGACAAGGAAAGGAGGCTTCTTACCATTGGGTACTGAAACTCTCAGGTTTAGGTTAGAAGAAATAGTTGATCATTCAAAAAAGAGAAATGATTTAGAATATATAGAAGATGCAAAGAAATATAATGTATGAAACATATAAAGACATATCAAAATAGATTTTATGGTAATCTTCCAATAGATAAATAGAGATGAAATCCTTAAATATATAGAAGATAATAGTATTCATGTAAATGCAAAAAAATATAATGTATGAAATTTATAAAAACATTTGAGATGCACGCTTACAGTAAAACAAAATTATCCTTTTTCAAAGGTGATGTTTATGTTGTTTTTGATGATAATGAAGGTAGACGAGATAGAAATACAAAAAACTGGAAAGATGGTTGGATAGATGATAAACAAAAAGTTTTAGAAATGTTAAAAAAACATTTTGATATAGAAGATTATTTAGAAGAACACGCAATGAAAAATAATGCATGGGCTTGGATAATTAGGTTTTTTGATTCATTTGAAAAACCAGGTATACAATTAGATATAATCACAACACCTGGTTGGCATATTGGTGATGATAGATTTATAATAACAGGAGAAGAATTTCTTAATGTAGGGTTAGAAAATTTAGAATCCTATTTCTCAGCAAAAAAATATAATGTATGAAATACTTACAAAAAATATTTGAACAAAGTATAGAAAAGTGGTCTTTATTAAAGATTGAAGAACTTTATGATGATTTGGATAAGATGGCTTCTTTGATAATTGATTATTTAGTTATAAAGAATTTTGTAGAATTAAAAAAAGGTAGAACAAAATATAATTATCATCTTGATGAATTTTGGTTTGATGCTGAAGATGATGATTTTTTCGCTGTTATGTATAAAGAGTTATACGGAGGCGGAATCACACAATATAGTCAAAAGGGACACAATTTTGATTATCATTTTACTAAACAACAATTTGAAGATTTATTAGTTTTTATGAATGATCCAGAAATATATAAAAATGCAGGAAAATATAACGTATGAAATATATTAAATTATTTGAAAATTTAGAACGAGGTGAATATTGGAAAGTTAAATGTCATTTTGATAGTGACCCTATACCATATTTGAAATTAAGTTTAAAAAAATTAAAAATACCAAAAGAGATACGTGAGGATATCATAGAGATGACTGATGAAATCGGGTGTTCAAATTATATTTATATTTTACACAATTTTGAATATATGGCAAGTGAATGGTCTTGGTGCGGGTTAAAAACAGATGATATTGCATATTCAGATGATTATTACGATAAACTTAAAGATTTGAAATATATGGGTGAAGTTGATATAACAGAGGAAATTGAAAATTGGCAATTAAAACAAGTAGCAAAGAAATATAACGTATGATTACACTATTTGAAAATTTTTTAGATATTGAAAAAGATATAATCGTTGATAAAACTATAAAGGAATTTACAAGTTTATTTTATAGAAAAATTTGTGAATATGGAGATGTTGTAGGTAAAAACTATGTAGATAGAGGTGCTTATGAAACAGAATTTATTGAAAATAACCAAAAATACATTTTTACTATTATACTTAAAGAAGAAGTAGGTGAAATAACCTTAACCTTAAAAAGTTCATTTTCAAATGATAGTATATTTTTCAAAACTCTTTTAGAGTATCTAAATGATAGTGAATACTTTGAAAATATTAAATTAGATCGTGCGGAATGGTTAAGAACAAAATTCAAAATTCTTGGTACACCAGAAGAAGTTGAAGAAGATATGAAAACATTAGAAATGATGATACACGCAAATAAATATAATGTATGAAGTATATTAAAACATATGAAAATGATAATTTTAAAGATACCATTGATTTTACTATTTGGTGTTTAACACAAAAAAAGTATGCTTTTGATAAAGATAAAAATAAATGGCTAGATTTAAAAACTTATGAATATGTAGTATGGGAAGATTTACTCGCAGAATACACAGCAAATAGATATAATGTATGAAGTATATAAAAACATATGAAAGTATTATTAGACCATCATTTGATGATTCACTAAATTCTGGCATCTATAATAAGTATCTTTATCCTATAGAATTAGTTGAATTGTCTGATTTTATTGATCATCTTATAAAGATAAAAGTAGATTTTAAAATCTATGAAAATAATCCAAAATTTCAAAAATCAGGTCCAGCTTATGGTGTAAAAGATTGTTTAGTTTATTATGAAGATAAAGATCCAGGTAATGTTGAAAATTGGATTAAAAATAGATCCTTCCTTGTTTCAAGTAAAAAAATGGGGAAATTTGTCGGTCAACAAATTAAAGATATAGATTTATATATTGCAGCAAATAAATATAATGTATAATTACAAATTTGCTTTATTCATATGTCTAATCAAAGTCTTTCCTGTTGGTAAATCAAGTTTAAATTTTTCATTTAACCATTTTCTGAATTCATTATCCAACCAATAATGTGGAACAATCTCATCATCTGGTTTTTTTTGAATCTTTTCAGTTATAAATGTTGCAAATTCAAAAATATATTGTTGTCTAACCATTTTTGTTAAACCATCATGAACATAAAAAACATCATAATACCAATCATTTCCTAAAAATTGTCTTATATCACCTTCAACTAAATTTAATGTTTTTGAGATCATAGAATTAAGAAATGTTTGATAAGTATTATTTACTTGTAATGCAGGAATTATAATCTTATCTAATGCTCTTGTTGCACCTAGTATTTGTGAAACCACCCAAACAGGAAAAAATATAGGAGCAAGTGCAAGAGGAACTATACGCATTACAAATTTAGCAATACCTTTTTCATATTCCCTTTTTTTCTTATATGCAATAGCATCTATATAGAGAGCCTTTAACATACCAAATTTGAGTGTATGACCCTTATCGGCATACTCAGCAAGTTTTCCTTGTTCACCTATCTCTTTGAGTGATAAGTGTTTTAAATTTGGATTTTTACCATATGGTTCAATCTTAGAGAAATCTATTTCAGAGCCAAACATTTCGGCTTCATTAATAAATTGGTTAAAGTTTTCGATTTTCATAGACATATATATTAAATTTTAATTTTAATATATAATAGACATGATTACTGAATTTAAATTATTTGAAAATCAAAAATATGATTATCAAATTGGTGATATTGTTTATTGTATAGAATTACCACAAGCCGGTGTATTTTATAAAAATAGACCTTATGAAATAATTTTATTTACAGAGGATAATGAGCACATACAAGTTAAAGATATGAAAACTGGAAAAGATGTTAAGTATTGGTCAGTAAAAGATAGATTTATATCTGAACTTGAATATAATGCAAATAAATATAATGTATGATTATTAGATTTAAATTATTTGAATGGACATCTGACGATTCAGATGCTGAGGAATTAGTTGATCAATTTGATTCTGATTTTATTGATGAATATTTTAAATCTAACTATTCTATTGATGTAGGTGAGATAGCAAAATATCATCATGATATTTGGCAATTTGTTGATGATGATAGATTTGTAAAAGATTGGATAGATGGAGAAATTCAAAATCAAACAATAAGAGATATTTCAGATGAGTATGAAATGAAAATTTTTATAAAAGAAGAATTAATAGATAACAAATCAGTTGAAAAATTTCTAAAGAAAAAAAGAAAAAAATATCAATTGGAAAAATCTGATTCTTATGAAGATGTTGTTGATGAGTTGGATGAAAAAGATTTACAACGGCTTATAGTAAAAGAAAAATCTAATGATGAATTTGTTAAATGGTATGTTAATAGAAGATATAGTGGTATGGATGCACAAGATATATTAACTGAACTTTATGGTGAGAAAGATTTAAAAGAAAATGCTTATCAATATGTTGAAAATTATGTTGATGATAGTGATATAGAAGAAGATTATTATGAAAATGAATCCTCAGAATATAAAAAAGACTGGGTGAAAGATCAAATAAGTACTGAACAAGATTTACAAAATAAACTTATAGAAATAGATTCTAAAAATACAATCCTACTTCTTACGGTGATGAGTGATAACACAAGTAAATGTATTGGAGATGAATATGATTATCAAAATGCTTTTATGGAAGAGGCTATTAAACAAACTAAGGAAGAAGATTTTGATGAATTGTATCCTGCTGAAAAATTAAAAGAATTAAATACCAAATTTGGATTAGCAGATGGTATAAAAGAAAAATATAAAGAATACACCTATTATATAGATGTAGATAGATACAATGTATAACTATGAATTTAAAAAATAATTAAAAAGATTATGAAAACATTTTTACAGAAAATATGGAAAACAATTATTAATTGGAATGAATTTATAACCATACCGTTAGGACTTATTTTATGGTATATAAGTCCATTATTATTAAGAATGCTTGATCCAACAAGTGCTGTATATGATGCAGGAATTTTTCAGGTTATCATTTTCACAACAATTCAATTTTTAATTTATCATGGTGTTGTTTGGTTATTACTAAAGATTACCTGGCCTAAGATGTATAACTTTTTAGATGATGTATTTGAAGGTGAGGTTAGAGATATAACAACTTGGGAAAGAGTTAAGATTGTCTTATGGATATTTAGTGTATATTTAATTGGATTTATTTTGTTATCTAGAGTAATAGGTTAAAAAATAAAAATTAAATATGAATAAAATAATCTTATTTTTATTGTTAATACTACCGATATGTGGCTTTAATCAAAATCGTGATCGTCTAAAAAAAGTTTATACATCTCAAGTTGGTATAAAAGAAGTTGGTAATAATAGAGGTGATGATATATTTAGATATCAAAATGCTGCAGGAGTTAAATCTGGTATGCCTTGGTGTGGAAGTTTTGTTTACTGGGTATATAAAGAATCTGGAATAAATCCAAATGTTAAAAGTCCAGCACAAGCAGCAAGTTGGTTCATAGATAAAAATAAGATTATTATTATAAGAGGAGAAATAAAAAAGAGAAAAGCCTTACCAGGTGATGTTATTGGAATATCTTATTCAGCAAATAAGATTGGTCATGTTGGTTTTTATGATTCTGAAACTGATAAATTTTATATAACGGTTGAAGGTAATACAAGAGGTGGTAAATCAGATCCAGGTGAAGGTGTCTATAGGTTAAAAAGAATTAAAAGACAAGTTCTATATATTAGTAATTATGTAGATTAAAAACAAATTTTATATGAGAAATATTATATTTATATTATTGTTATTTATAAGTTCAGTATGTTTTTCTCAAAAAATATATACTGAACCTAAAACAGGTCCTGTATGGTTTTATGATTGCGAACCTGAAACATACATTCCACTCTATTATACAAAAATAGAAAAAGAGGAAACTAATGAGGAGATTATACCACCATCAGATAGAGATTGTGTAGTGAAAACTTTTACTTCTCAAATAGGTATTA
>Ga0247841_10012274_pt1 | contig 11213 bp, 10 predicted proteins | sample LaCruzMarch2015__2_FD_192410 | JGI IMG/M metagenome (GOLD analysis project Ga0247841, IMG submission 192410) | Freshwater microbial communities from meromictic Lake La Cruz, Castile-La Mancha, Spain - LaCruzMarch2015_18m | ecosystem: Environmental > Aquatic > Freshwater > Lake | place: Spain...
AATTCTGCACAAATAAATTTAAACTTTGTTGCTCAATATAGTAGATATAAACAATTATTTTATTCTTCCTCCGCATGTGTCTATCAAGAAGAAAAACAACTTACAGCATATCATCTTGGATTAAAGGAAGCAGATGTATATCCCGCAAATCCTGATTCAGAATATGGTTGGGAAAAGCTCTTCAGCGAGCGGATGTATCTCGCCATGATGAGAAATACCGGTGTCCCTGTTAAAATTGCAAGACTTCATAATATCTATGGTCCTGAAGGTTCATGGAATGGTGGGAAAGAAAAGGTTCCTGCGGCAATATGTCGGAAGGTCGCAATGGCACTAGATGATGCAAAAATTGAAATTTGGGGGGATGGCAAACAGACGAGGTCTTTTCTTTATATTGATGAGTGTTTAGAGGGCATCAGAAGACTGATGAATTCTGATTTCACTGGCCCAGTAAATATCGGTTCCGATGAAGATATTTCGATCAATGATCTTGCGCTTATGGTTGCGGATATTGCGGGGAAAAAAATACTCCTTGAACATAGGGATGGTCCGATAGGCGTCATAGGACGGAATTCTGATAATACACTCATACGAGAAAAACTTCAATGGGCTCCAAATTATTCTTTTAAAAAAGGAATGGAGCAAACCTATGGCTGGATAGTACAACAGATTGATACGTAAACATACTGTTCTAGATTCTATTTTCTTGATATTCAGGTCACTATGGAAAGCCCTCGACTTAAAGTCTATGCTATTTATTCCACTTCCTATGAGGTGCTTTTGAATGATTTTTTTATTCCTTCTCTCCAAAATACAGATTTAGAACTTGTTCTCAGAAAGATTGATGGGGTTAATGGAGGGGATTATTGATCTCGAAAATGGTCCCAGACAATGCTGGAAAAAGTTACTTGTGTCATAGGTATCATAGAGGAGAATTGGGGTGATATTTTTGTTGTTTCCGATGTAGATGTACAATTTTTTAAAAATGTTTCGCAAAACCTCAGACATCACCTGAGAAAGAATGATATAGTTTTTCAGTCTAACGATTACTCTGGACGTATTAACGCCTGATTCTTTGCTTGCAGGGCAAATCCTATCATGCTCCGTTTTTGGAGGGAGGTACATAAGAGACTTGAAGAATCTATAATATCCAACAGAATATATATTTTTGCTGAGCAATATTTTATCAGAGAGATTTTAATTGAGAAACCATGGAAGATTCGATGTGGTATTCTCCCAGCAGACGAATATTGTAGCCCTCGCATGGGATATTCTCCAGAAAGACAGATATTTTTATCAGAGACTCTCCGTATGTATCATGCTACATGGACTGATGGTGTGAAAGACAAAAAATATCACCTGAAGCAGGCCTTGATGCTCGTGCAGAATGGCCATCTTATGAAAAGATTCTATTTTTTTGTTTCATACTATGGCATGATTTTTAAATATCGTAAATCGTTCTTCAAAGGAACAAGCAAATTTTTTCGAGAGAAATATCAGATCTTATGCAAAAAGATAGACAAAAAGAGAGTGTTGAGATTTTTTTCATGAGAAAGATATATATCCATAAAGAAAGGTCTTCAAATCCCACAACAAATATATTTTTGCATTCTTTACTTTATAAAAAAACGAGATTATAGTTGTTATCCCTTTATAGGGGATATTTTATGGCATAGGCATGAGCACTTACATCTTCCATGAAAACCAGTTATTTTCCATAGTTCGAAAAATGGTTTTTTCTCTATTTTTATAGAGGCACTAGGATATATAGATTATTGTGAAAAAAGAGGGTATAGTCCTAAGCTTTTGCTTGATACAGGATACTATCTCGATGTACGAAAAGGACCAAATTGGTGGGAATATTATTTTGGAAGAGTCATGATAAAAGGGAAAACGAATTATCCTCATAAAACTGAAACACAAAATGCAGGAAAGAAAATATCGCGAGACTATGAAAACATCTTTTGAGATTATGCTCGGTCGTATCTCAGCCTCAATCGAAAAAATGAAATTTTCAGAAAATATATCAAAATACACGATACGCTTCTCGATGAAATCGATACATTCGTCCGAGAGGAGTTTCAGGATTTTTATGTTATTGGTTGCCATATCAGGGGGACTGATAAAAGAACTGAAATTCGACGTAAATATTCCATCGAAACTGTTATAAAAGAAATTAACAAGGTAGCACACAATAAGAATAATTATAAGATTTTTTTAGCTACGGATGATGAGGAGTATTATCTCAAAATGAAAGCAATCTATAAGGATAGAATTATTTCAAGAGATTGTTCTAGATTTCACGGGGATATACTCAAGGATATAAATTATCACGGGTATGATATTGGCAAAGAAGTCTTGCTGGATGGCTTAGCCTTATCAAAATGCCATTATTTTATTGGAGGATCTTCCAATGTGTCTCATGCTGTTCTTATCATTAATCCCAATATACAGCATAAAATTATCAAATTTAACTGTTAGACCTTTCGATATAAGAGTATGTTTTTGACACTTGCAACTTTCATAAAAAAATTTAATACACTGTATTGAGAAAAAACAATATACTTCTAGAAGAAGCCTTTCTATTCATCTCAATAATCGAGAAATGGCACCAATGGTTGAAAATTATTTAATATGAATAAAGACACAAAAATAATATTCTATCAAACAGGAAAAAGCTGGTATCTTCCCTATACTCTTCATCAAGCTAAATATGTTTGTCCGGAGACTGAGATAATCGTATTAGGAGAAAATACGCAATTTCCAGGTATTACAAATGTTCCACTGTATAATTTTTATGATTCTACCATCATACAGCGTTTTCAGAAGGGGTATGTACATATGAATTCGAATCATAAAGCATTTGAATTTCACTGCTTCTTAAGGTGGTTTTTTCTGCTGGAATATATGCAGAGGAGGTACATCGATTCTATTTTTTATCTTGATTGTGACGTACTCTTGTATAGCTCAGTTTCAGACATAGTAGCGACATATTCTCATAGAGTTTCTGATTGTGCTCTTTTGGTTCCAGCACAGAATCATGATTCTTTCCTTGACTGGGCTGTGTCTGGTCATGTGAGCTATTGGACACGTGGAAGACTAGAGGAATTTTGTAATTTCCTTATTGAGAGTTTTGTCCAAGAAAAGTACATGAAACTCTACCAAGCAAAGTGGGATTGGCATAGAGAGACAAAAGTGGAATGAGGTGTCTCTGATATGACAGCACTGTATTTATTTTGGTTGGATCGTCAGGATACAATAACAAACCTAGCCACGAATTATAACGGCAATGTTTTTGATTATTCGATTTATGAGAGCAGAGGGGATAAAGAAAATGAATATGTGATGCATAAGGGGGTAAAGAAAATCATATTCGTCCATAAAAACCCTATGTTTGTCTTGAGGACAACTGGCGAGCTCGTTCGTGCTCATGGGATCCATCTAAAAGGTGTCACTGGAAAATTCTTAATTCCATTTTACTATCGATGATTCTCGTTTAAGGGTAAAAGATGGAGCGATCTATGCGCTACTTGTAGGGCATGAAAAATACATACTAAAATAGTTTTATGAGGTTTTTTAAAACGCGTTTCCCCAACGATGTATTATATCTTAAAATCTTATTTAGGGAGCAATAATATATATTAATTATGAACGGGATCTTCTCTATATTTTGTTCTATCGTTGTATTTTGCCAATTTTTTGAGAATGATTCCTAAAACCACCCCCTTATTATATGATTATCTCATAGTCTGAGCTGGGATGGCCGGGTCAGTTCTTGCGGAACGTCTTGCTTCCATTGGGCAAAGAGTTCTTGTCGTGGAGAGTCGAAACCATATTGGAGGGAATTGTTATGATTTTTATGATGAATATGGCATTTTAGTACATAAATATGGTCCCCATTATTTTCGTACTGATTCTGATGAGGTTTTTGGATATCTCTCCCAATTCACTGAGTGGCACTACCATGAGTATACTGTACGAGCAAAAATAGGAAATAAACTCTACACGTTTCCAATCAACCTGAATACATTAAGAGAATATTTTGGAAGAGATTTTACAGAACAAGAAGCACGAGTCTTTATTGATGAGATTCGTGACAAAACTATTCTGGTTCCAGTTAATGCAGAGGAACAAGTACTCTCAGAAATTGGCAGAGAATTATACGAGGCATTTTTTAAGTGTTATACAGAAAAACAGTGGGGCATGCTCGCTACTGAACTAGAACCATCCGTAACTGCTCGTGTACCCGTTCGTCTTAGTGCGGATGATAGATATGTCCTGGGAAAAATCCAAGCTGTCCCACAGAACTGATATACAAAGATGTTTGAAAAAATGCTCATGAACAACAATATAACACTTCAGTTGAGCACAAAATTTAAAAAAGATATGCTACAAATAGCAAAAAAAGTCATTTGGACCGGAAAAATCGACGAATTTTTTGAATATGAATTTGGCCCCCTTCCTTATAGGAGCTTACAATTTGTATTTTCGCATCATGCTGTCGAGTATCTCCAACCGTGTGAACAAATTAATTTTCCTGAAAAGGCTATCCCATGGACACGAACTGTAGAGATAAAACATGTGACGGGGCAGAAAATTCAAGGTACAACCATAGTGACCGAGTATCCAATGAGTGAAGGAGATCCATATTACCCGATACCAACTAAAATAAATCATAATCTTTACAACAAATATGATAACCTGGCTTCTTGAAAAAGAGATGTAATTTTCTTAGGAAGATTGGCAAAATATAAGTATATGAATATGGACGAAGTAGTTGCGATGGCATTAGCGACATTTTCTGATATTCAAAAAGAATTTTTTAATACATAAAAAACACTATAATATCCAGTATAAATAATCAAAAAACATGTTAAAAGTCTATGCCGTATATTCAGAATCTCATCAAGATCTTTTTGATAAGTATTTTTTTCCATCACTCCAGAATACTGACTTAGAACTTCACGCAAAAAAAAATCACCAAATAGGGTCCTGAGAATTTCTACAGGAAGACTATCTGAGGGGCGTGCTATATAAAGTGGATATAATAATTCAGGCCATAAAAGAAAATTATAATGATATGTTTGTATTTTCAGATGTTGATATTATTTTTTGCAAAAAGGTCTCTCAAGATCTCGTTTCTTTATTAGGGGATAAAGATATTATTTTTCTCTCTAATGATTACCGAAAAACTACTGCTTGTACTGGATTTTTTATTTGTCGTGGAAATATAAGAACCCTGAATCTCTGGATAGAATGTAAAAAAAGATTAGAATATGCAATTGTGCAGAAAATTAAAATGCATGATCAGGATTTTGTCAATAAAATTATACATGAAAAACCGAAGATTATAAAATTTGGATTTCTGCCATTAGATAGATACTATTGCCCAAGAGATTTTTTGAAGTTAGAAAATATTTTTCCAATACCTGAGAATATTTGCATATATCATGCAAATTGGATCATAAAAACACAGAATGTATCATGAACAAAACATAAGGAGCTATTGCTTACTAAGGTGCAGGAGTCAATATATAATCATAGATGTATATCATCTTTATGATACTTTATGCGATATTTTAGCTCATTACCTTTCCGTGTTTGCAGATATTACCTATCTGTAATAAAAAATTTATCCATTATTAAAAGATAGCAGGCACAAAACATCATATCAGCACAGAAAATTTATAGTAGGTACAGAAAGAATTTAATTTTTATCATGCTGCCATCTCTCTCTATCATAGTCCCAATTTATAATGTCGAGAAATATCTTGATCAATGTTTGCAATCCATCACAAATCAATCAAAAAAGGATATTGAGATTATTTGTATTAACGATGGATCTACGGACTCTTCTCTTGAGATTCTTCAGAAATATGCGAACCTTGACAAGAGAATCGTTGTACTCGATAAACAAAATGAGTGACTTGGAAAAACATATAACGATGGGCTCGATAGGGCTCGGGGAAAATATATAGGTTTTGTAGAGCCAGATGATTATATTGCCACAACTATGTATGAAAAGTTATTTCAAAAAATAGAAGAAAGTGGTACCGATGTCGTAAGATGTGATTACTATGAGGTACATCATGATACATCTTTAGAAATTTCACGATGATCATTTTTATCCAAAAAAATTTTTACCCAATATCCTATCTCTCCACTTGATTATCCAGATCTTATACTCTGACATCATGCCATATGGACCTGTCTTTATAGACGAGAGACACTTCAGAAAAAGAATATTAGATTTATGAAAACACCATGAGCGTCTTTTCAAGATGGTCCGTTTTGGTTTCAGATATTGATGTCCATAGAAAAAATGTCTTTCATACTTGAGCCACTTTATTTTTATCGTGTACATGATGATCAGTCGGTGAGAAAAGCGAAAGCATATTTTTGGAGAGATGTATATAAACATATTGATATAACTCTCAGTAAAATACACCAAGAAAATGATGTAAAGTATACCATATGAGTATTTCTGAGATTACGTCTTTCAATATGTTGATATAATTGGGGGCTTTCTTGTTTGGATAAAAAAAACCAACAAGAATTGAATACCTATATACAGAGAGATTATTGAGATGGAAAATATGATCATATTGCTCATAAATTACCATTTCGTGAAAAAATCCTCTATTTTATGTTAAAATACAGGATGTCATATCTTCTTTCTCTCATTTTAAGGGTAAAGATTTTCCTTTTGGGAAGATAAATATTATTTTTGACTGCATTCCTCGCATTGACACCATTCTTTCAGCGTTGTTTCATTGCATCGACATTTTCTCGCCGTGCAGATATATCTACCAAAAAGCACTATTGCGTGGTGCATGGTTCTTTTTTGTTCATTTGTGAGGACTTTCTCGAGTTTTTTATCTGTTTCTTCGGGTGTTTTTGTTTTTACGATCCCCAGCCGATTCATCACACGATGAATATGCGTATCAACACCTATATAGGGCTGGTCATAGAGATGAGCCAGAACTATCTTCGCTGTTTTGATTCCTACACCAGGCAAGGTACGAATATCTTCCATTGTAGTCGGAATTTTTCCATGATATACTTTTATAAGTTTTTCTGCAGTTTCAAAGATATGTTTTGTTTTGACTCGATAATAATTCAATGATCGAAGTATGAGTTCGACCTTTCCTCTTTCGAGCATAATCAGATTCTCAGGATTCTTGACAAGTTTAAAGAGTTCTTTTGTCGCCTTATTTACTCCTTTATCTGTCATTTGTGCAGAGAGCATTACAGCGACAAGAAGTTGAAATGGAGTTTCAAAATCGAGCTCTATACGCTTCTCTGGATACAATTCATAGATGAGTTGTAGGATAGTGTCTCGTTCTGGTCGAGTACGAAGCCGAGTCATATTATTTACGAAAAATCTTCCACCAGAGATAGAGTGCAATAAGTGGCAGTGCTATATATGTCAGTTCATGCCCATAGGAACGCATGATTTCTATCATATTCTCTCAGAAAAAGTATCCCAGAGAAACTAAGATACCACACCATATCGTAGCTCAGATGAATGTGAGAAGAATGAACGGTGTTATGCGCATCGAAAAAATACCAGCTGGTATCGAGATGAGATGACGAACTACAGGGATAAAACGCCCAATAAATGTATAGATATAGCTATTTCTGAGAAAAAGTCTTTCGGTTTTTATATACTTTGTATGATTGATAAGAATATATTTTCCATACTTTTCTAGAAATGGTTTTCCGAGAAACTGTCCTAAAATCCAATAATTTACCAAGGCACCTACGACTGAACCAATTCCACCAATCAATGTCGCAAGATAGGGATTAATAGTACCATTCAAAGCTGATATACCGACTGGAATCATCACAAGTTCAGATGGAACCGGGAAAATTGACGACTCCATAGCCATAAGAACAAAAATGCCAAAATATCCTAGAGACCCAAAAAAATCGAGAATCGTCATGCAAAAATATTCCATTATAACACAAATTATTTACTTAGTTCTGCAATCTCATTTTCTATTTTTTGTATTTCTTCAAAATCAGCAGTATATGTTTTTTGCCATCTTTGAAACATATCTTCCACAATAGCCTGCTTTGTGACAGGTCAGAGTGTCCCAGCATAGAGCGAGGAGAGACTATCGATGACACCGAGCTTGAGCTGGTACCGCGCAAGAGCATCTTTTGTAAGAGGGCCGAATATAGCGGTATCTTTATGATCGAGGTAGCCATATTCTTTGAGGAGCTTCTGGAGTGTACGGATTTCTGGGTGGATTTGCCCGAGTCGGAGAGATGGTATTTTTTCCACTATTGCAGTAAATCACTTTTTCTTTTCATCGAAAATCACCGTACGAGCAGACTTGATGGCGTCTAATTGCACATTAAGGGCATCGATTTTAATCTTTTTTGCGAGATATGCTGCATAGGCTTCTTCTAGTGTAGATTGGGTCACAGGACCATAATATCCAGCACCGATATCATCAGCATTTTCGACTATCTGTTTCGCTATTTGGAACTCGAGAATAGCATCCACAAGGCGTTTATTATAGAGTCCATCTACGTCAAATTTGAAATACCCCATTTCTTTGAGCATCTTTTGGAGATCACGTATTTCTTCACTTTTTGATCCATCAAAGACGTTACCTTCGAGAGCACTTTGGCTATTATCGTCTAATGATCCAGCGGAAGTATTCGATGACGTGCCTTCGGTAGAATTTGATGTGTCAGGAGTAGTAGTTGGTAGTGTTGTGTTAGTACCATTTGAAGTGTCAGGAGTAGCTGCTGCAATATCTCATTGAAGCACGGCTCGTAACTGTGCTCGAGTGCGAGGACCATAGACGCCTGCTCACTCTTCGTCTTTTGTTTTGACGATTCATTGAGCCTTTTGAAATGCAAAAACGGAATCCTTAAATTCTTGATCATACACACCATCTACTGTTCCAAGAAGAGCATTGACACGTTGTAAAAGTCTCTGAACTGTTTTAATATTTTCTGCGGTTGTATAGATAGAGAGAGAAGAGGTAAATGGGTCAAATGAAGTAGTTTTTTTAGGAGGAGTAACGGTGGTGGTCCCAGGATCGCTACAATCACTTGGTAAAAAATCCAGATTTGTTGTATCTGCTTTTCCGGAATCTTCAAAGGAGGCATATACGGTTTGAACCCCAAAATTGAGTGCTCGACAAAGACCTTTTTGTCATGATCCCATATAGATATCGAGTCTAGGAAGCTTCGAAGCCGTATTTATAGCGCCTCCTCTATCAAGGACGGTTCCTTGATAGGTAAAATCATAGGTTTTCCCCTTAATGGTAAGACTTTGAGAGATGGCTATTTTAGTGTTAAAAGGAATACTTTTTGGAGCGGCAATAGCACCGATGCGGACACTAGCTCCAGAAGCAGTTGTTTTCCCCCCTCCATTCATACGGATCTCATCTTCGTAACTTCCATGGAGATAGAAACTCTGTCATTCCTCTGGTGAGTAGTAAGCCGAGACGAGATAAAAGCCACTTTCTGCTTGTGCAAGAGGTATCCATTGGAGACAAAGGGCAGCCAGGACAATATATGAATATAAACGACGCATAAGAAAAAATTAAGTGGGTACATTATAGTGTTTTCGAGACTTTCACAAGCGCTTTTTCTTGACAAAAAAATGGTCTAAAAGAGTTGCTTTCCCCATAGGAAAAGTATACTTTTCCTATGCCAATAAATAAACGTGCTATCGGAAACGTATGAGAAGAAATGGCTATTCCATATCTCGAAAAAAGGGATTATATCATTATTGATCGCAATGCGACATTTCTCTGAGGCGAGCTTGATATTATTGCACAACTTAATGGATTATGGAGATTTATAGAAGTAAAATACCGAGAGACTACGGTTTTTGGCATGCCGGAAGATGCCATGACGCCAAAAAAAATAAAAACTCTGTTAAGAGCTATAGAGTTTTATTGCCTCAAAAAGAGTATTGACACTATAGATGTCCGACTTGATTTTCTCGGTATTCTCAAGATGTCTGATGGAACCTATGAATATCGGCTTATCCAAGACGTGAATTAGAGATATTGTTGCATTTTAAAAAGTCTATTTTTAATAGAAAAAGTTATTAGTAACGAGGATATCAAATAAGTCACTAAAAAACTATCCTAGTATTGTTCAAAAAAAACATTCTTATCATCTATTCCCGCTTGTTGGAGTATTTCTCGTATTTCTTTCACCATAGAAGGACTTCAGCAGATGCCATAGATGGCGTCTTGAGGTATATATGTAGCAAGGTAGCTCTGTATATAGTCTGTTACTCTACCATGGAAATATCCCAAAGAGAGTTCAGTCTCTGGCTTTGAGAGACAAAACTGAAAGGAAAAATTAGGATATTTTTGAGTCCATTCTTGCAAGATGGTATCATAGAAAAGATCTTTTTCTTCTCGAACCCCGAAGATAAAAGATATTTTCTGAAAGGGATTTTGTTCTAAGAGGGTTTTTGCTTGATAATAGAGAGGAGCAAAACCTGTCCCTGTCCCGATAAAAATAATATTTTCTGATATTTTTTGAGTTGGCAGAACAAAATTTCCTGTAGGTCACCATACCTGCATCATATGACCTATTTCTTGATCACAAATAGCTTTACTACCACCTTTCCCATCGGCTAATCTTTTAATAATAAAATGTATATTTTCCCCATCGGAAAAACTCACAGAATATGCGCGGCGTAAACGGGGGTTTGTTTCATTTGTCTCACAGAGAAGAAATTGTCCAGGAAGGATATTTACCGTTTCTTGTGTTTTATAAATCAACTCATATACATCATAGGTGAGCTGTATTTTTTGAACAAGGTGGATAAAGAAAGACGTCATTCTAACGAGTATCCTATCTATTTTTACTGTTTTTCCAAAAGAAAATTGCTTTTTTATTGTACGATAACGTCTGCGAGATGCATAATAGGTGTCATAACTGCATAGGCTATTAATCAGACAAGTATGGCTATGGTTACGATAATAACTGGTTCAATAATTTTATTGATTGCGCCTACAGCCGTGTCTACTTCATCATCATAAAATTCAGCTACCTTAATAATAATTGTATCAATTTTTGCAGTTTCTTCACCGACTTTAATCATTTGGACGACCATATCAGGAAAGAGAGGATCCCCCTCGAGAGATTTACCCATTGTGATACCCTGTGCCACATCATCACGGAGTCAGAGAATTCTCTGTCGATAGACCTCATTTCAGACGGCTCAT
>Ga0247841_10012276_pt1 | contig 11212 bp, 12 predicted proteins | sample LaCruzMarch2015__2_FD_192410 | JGI IMG/M metagenome (GOLD analysis project Ga0247841, IMG submission 192410) | Freshwater microbial communities from meromictic Lake La Cruz, Castile-La Mancha, Spain - LaCruzMarch2015_18m | ecosystem: Environmental > Aquatic > Freshwater > Lake | place: Spain...
ATATATTTTTTTAATTTTATTTTTAGATTTAGATAAGTGATTATTAAGTAAATCTTTGTATGTTGATTCAAAAATTTTAAATTTATTTAATTTCATAAAATTTTTATATTCAAGTATTATGATTAAGATTAAAATAAATAAAATTTTTATAACTACATTAAATTGAAATAAAATGAACACAATCCTTTAATATAAATTTTAATTTATATTTTTGATTTTTTGTTTTAAATTGATAGGTATCAAATAATGATTTATAATTATTTTTAATATTATTGTATATAGAATTTACAATTAAATTATTAATATTGTTTTTCATTTAATTTATAATAATACTTTTTATAATTTCAAAAAGTATTACATACAACGGTAAATATTATATTAAAAAATATTGATCTCCTTAATTTAGTAATATTATATGTATATACTTTATAAAAAAAAGGGAATCTTTAATTAATTTATTAAAAAAATTTTTAATGTATGGATATATATTTATATTCTTAAGTTTTTATGTTGTTTTAAAATAATTTAATAATTTAATTATTTTTTATTAAATAATTTAATAATTTTTATATTTAATTGGTAAACATACTTTATAATAATATATAAAGTATGTTAGATTAAGGTAAATATTATATAAACTATAAAAATACATATATAAAATATTTGCATTTTCAACAAAAAAAGTATATATAACTAACATATTTCAGTCTTTATATGTTTTTATTTTATTTATAAAAATAATTTATGATATTTATTGTTGTCAATCAAAAATACTTTTTATTATCAAATCAAATTTATTAGATGAATTTATATATTTATTGAATTCATTTATTAAATTTGGAGAAAAATTTTTGATACCAGAACTAGTTGTAATTTGTATTTGTTTTATTTTTCTAGGTAATATTTTTATTTTAAAATTTATAATGCCATTCAAAGTTGATATATGTTTAGTTGTTCCAAAATTTATATCGATATATTCAATGTTATCTGGTAAAATTGGAAAATACTCAAAATCATTATAATTTTGCGAAACAAAATTAATTTTTTTAACACTTGAAGGTAAATTCATAAAAGTATTTTCTTTAAATTTAAAATCATTTTCTAAATCAAAACTCAATTCTTTAACAGAATTAGGTAAATAATCTAATTCATATCCATTTATTTTATATCCAGCTTCAAAATATATTATTTTAATTTTGTTTGGTAGATTTCTAAAATCAATACAATTGTTATTTGTATTTAAAATCAATGATTCTGTTTCAAATAACTCTGTACTAAAAATATTCGTATTTGAATTTACAAATAGTATTGAACCAACATTGTAATTTCTTAATTCAATATTAGAAAGTTTATTGCTGTGTGAATTATTATATTCTATACATTCAAGTTCTTCAGGTAATTCGATAAATATATTAGAATTATGTTTAATATTAATTTCCAATAATTCAATTTTGTTAGGTAATAACTTTATATTTGAATAAAAATGATTAAGGTATTTAACTGTTTTTACATTTGAGATATTTTTAAATGTATCCATTGAAAAATATCTTTTTTCTAAAACTATTTCATTAAAACAATTTAATTCTAATATTGAATTAAGTAAAGTACTTTGTGTACTCGTATTTATTTCTAATACAATATTACTAAGATATTTTTTTGTTTCATCAATAATATTTGTTATTTTATCTATATTTACATTTGAATATTTTACAAATAACTTACAATCTAAAATATTTGTCTTTAGTTGTTTAATCATATGTGATTTTGATAAAGTCTTGTACAACAATTTAGTTTCATCCAATTGTGGATTTGAATAAGTATCTAAATTTATTTTACACTCATAACAAATTCCTTTTGGTCCAAGTGATAATTTGTTTATTAACATTTTTTATTTGATAAGTACTAGAATTCATATCAAAGACGTATTTAATAATTTAATCAATTTTTTATTAAATAAGGAGAACATATCGTTATATTTAATCTTCCTGACCAATTTAAATTAGAATAAAATATAATTGAATTGGTTTCTGGTTTAAATTTTACAACACATTTAGATAAATTAACTAATATATTATTATATTTAAAACCCCTGGATGACTTATAAGCCCGATTTGTTTTATATCCGAAACAAAATGAATTAATTATATTTGTTTCAAAATCTTTTTTTTTTACTTCTTTTAATTTTATATCAAATCTTGAATATATTTGTTCTAATCTTTCAATTTGTCTTGAATAAATGTCATTAATTTGATTAATTAATTTTAAATTGAACATTCCTGAATTTTTATTTTCACTTATATATTTGTACAAATTATATAGTAACACATGTTCAGAATTTGATGATTTGGATGCTAATTTATCAATCAATTTAGATTTTATTTTAATATCTATATCATCATTAAATAAATCATTAACACCATATTTTAAAAAAGAACAAATGCTAATAATCTTAAATACAGCTTTAAAAACCAATCCAGATAAATTATAAGCCCATAATAAACTTAATCCGTCCATTACATCTAATCTTGTTTCTAAAATCAATAATCCTATTCTAGTTAATTTATTATCCATTCCTACCAATTGATTTGTATAAGTAAAATCAAACCCATTAAGAATAAATTTTTCACCTGGAGGTTCAATAAAATGTATAAACATATTAATAGTTTCTTCAACACTACAAGAATAATTGCTCGATGATCTATGTTTATATTTTATTTTAACTGATTTAAGGTCTGAACAAATTTTCATTAAACTCAAACAAGTATTTTTGAGGTCAATACAAGCAATTTCTGGTTCAGGATATTTGAGAGCAATTGCTTCTTCTTGTGGAGTGTATAAATGATAACATATTCCTGGTTTTGTTCTTCCAGCCCTTCCTTTTCTTTGTGTCATTTGGGCTTGAGTAATAAAATTTTTTGTCATTACATTTGTATTGGTTTGTGGATCAAATTTTATACTTAGTTCTAATCCAGAATCAATCACATAAACAATACCATCAATTGTAAGAGATGATTCAGCCACATTGGTTGATACAAATAATCTTCTTTTATAATTTGTATTGAGTTCTTTAAATTTTACTGAATTTGATATATATGGTTCAAATTCAGAATCAAAACTAGAATATAATCCCATTGTAAAACAATCCTTGAAAATATAACTCAATTCTGCTGCTAACTTATTACATTCTGAAATTGTACATACAAAAAATAAAATATCTCCTTCAGGATAATATGGACTTAAACCATTTGAACTATTTATGTTGGAAATAATTTGACCTATTAATTCTTTACCTTTTTCCAAATATTCATTTTTTCTTAAATCTAATGATGATTCTAAATAAATAGATTTAATGGGATGATTTGAGGTTCCTGCTAATTCTAACCATTCAAACTTAAAATCCTTGTAATAAGATTTGAATATTTCTTCATTTATAGTAGCACTCATAATGATTAATTTTAGTGGCATCATATTTTTTTCTTTTCTTTTGGAAATGGAATTTTTTAACAAATATAATAATAAATCAATATTTACTTTTCGTTCATGTGCTTCATCAATTATAACTGTATTAATAGATTTTAATAATGGGTCAGATTTTAACATTGATATAATTGAACCATCTGTTGAATATAATAAAATTGTTTTTGATGATTTGTTTAATTCACCTCTAAACATGTAACCGACTTGTTCTCCCAATTCTACATCTAATGTTTTAGCCCCAAATTCAGCTGCTTTTTTTGTAATTATTTTTTTTGGTAATGTCATAATAATTCTACCTGAATAATTATTGGAATGTAGAGCAAATTTTGGTATAAGTACAGATTTTCCACTTCCAGTAGCACTTTTAATCAACACAACATCATTTGATTGAATTGTATTCACAATTTGTTTTCCCATTCCATAAGCGGGTAAATTAGACCAAAACTTACTTAAAGCCTTATATTCTGGAGTATAGGGTTCAGAATTAAGAGGATTGAGATTTATTCCCTCCGGATCAAATATACCAATTTTCCAATATTTAACCCCACTATCATTAATTTTATTTTTATCATTTTTATCTTTTTCATCCATTTATTACTTTGATTTAATAATTTAATAAATTAGAATTAGATAAAATTTATTAAATATAAAAAATAATTATTTTTTTAATTTTATTATTAAACATCAGGTTTTGTTTCATAACCAATTAATCTATATCCTAAATAATTTATTACAGGATGTGTAATTGGGTTAATTAGGTAAAGTGGTTTACCCCTAGTTCTTTGGAGTTGTTGGAAATAGTGTTGCTTTATGAGGCAAATGTGATGTCATTCTTAAATTATTTCATGCTCCAATTCTTTTATTTAATATTGATTAAGATGCTTTTGTTCTTGGAGTATAACATAAATATACATCACATCTAAAATTTGATTATAGTCTTGTTTTTTCTTGTTCAGTTCCTGCGTGAATCGTTCTTGAATCCCAGAAAACGATAGAACCTGTAGGACAAGTTATGTTAACTTAATTACAACCTTTTGTATCTATATACCATTCCAATTCTTCATCATTTAGGATATACCAATTATCTGGATTGGTTTTATTAAATTGTATAGCAAATTTCTTAGGATATTTATTTAAACCTTCTAAAACTGTAAGTGTCACATCACCAGGATTAGTATCATAAGAATTAACCCAAGATTGTACACATTCTGGACCATTGTGAAAATATGATTGATCACAATGTATCCAAGATTTATTATGTTTTGCCTATCAAAAATTTGTTGTTTCATGAGGAAAATAAAATGATATGAAAATAAAATGATAGGAAAATAAAATGATAGGGCATCAAAACTTATAAATCTTCAGCTATTGTTTTCCAAATTTTTCAAATGGCACTATTACTCTAGATTTGTTTTTAAATCCCAGACTAATTTCGAATGACAAATTATTTATATTTTTGTGATGCTCCAGAAAATGAACATAGATTATTTTCTTGGAAGACCATAATTGTAACCACATTCAATGTTTGGGATATAGTTCTCTAAATGTTTTCCAACTACTAGAGTCATCTCTTTTAATAGATTTAGGGATATTTAAAGTTATGTGTTCAAATAATTCAACATTTCAACTTTCATATTATCACATTCAACTTTATTTAATACTCGCGGTATAATGCCAATACAAAAATTATTAAAAGTGGTAGATAAATCATCAATAGTTGTAATATATTACTATATTCACAAGTATTTGTTCAATATTTATTTATATGATGTATTAATGTATATATATATTGTTAAATAATTTTAAAAAAAAATTGAAATTAACATATAATACCAATTTAATAATTTACATCGGAATATGTCAGCATTAAAACCTCAACAAACACAAATTAATTTTTCTGTTATTACAGAACAAGAACAAAAATCTATTACAGATGAAATAATTTGTGGAAAAAAGTTAAAATTTAATTATATTAATGGGAATAAATTAATTCAATTATTAGAGAAAAAAAGTATTTCATCAGATGCTTTTACATATATGAATGTTTTAAAATATAACATTGATAAAATAATTAATCAATTGTCTGATTTTTACCCCGATATTAAAATTAACAAGTTTTACAACTCTCCTTGTATGACTGAATGTAAAATCAAGAAAGAAAAATTTACTTACAAATATGATATTTATATTGTGATGACAAAAGACTATAAAATTTATGAATATGGGTTTGATTTCTTTTTAAATTTGTCTGATATTCCTGAAAATAAATATTTACAATCAAAAACTCTTTTAGATGATTATCAATATTTTATAAATGAAGATATTCAAACAGATAATGATATTAGCATATATTTGAACAATAACTTGTTTAAAATGTTGACAACAATTTGTGCAATAAAAGATGATGAATATCAATTGGCAGAAATTATGTTTGTTAAATCAAATCAGGAAAATAAAACACAAAAACAAATTTTAAAAGAATTAGGATATTTTTTGAGAGTAATTAATTGGAAAAAATCTAATAAAATTAATTTAGAAGATTTATATGATGAATGTATGTTTACTGAAAATCAAACGGGAAAAACAATAACATATAAAAAATTCACAAAGACATTGAATTTAATTTGTGAAAAAGATGAAATTAAATATAATATTGAAACTGATACTATTGGATTTGATATTTTTGAAGAAATTATAATGAACATTAATGAATATTTTGAATCATCAACAATATCTCAATATAAATCAGTTTATAAAAAAGCAATGAGTATGTTAATGGTATCACTCAAAATTATAATTGATTTAGTAAAAGAAATTAATATGAAAAAAACTTTTACTCCTAATTACATTAATAACTTGATTGAATTTCATCTTGATGAATATAAGGAACAAGATATTCTTAATAAAATTTATTATAAAAAAATAAATGAAAAAAAAATATTGTTTGAAAATTTATTCAAGGATATAAATGTTTATTGTGATAAAAATAAACACAATGAAGATAAATTGGATGAAATAAAATCAGATTTTAATTTACTTTATAATAATGTATATAATATTTAAGTTATTCAAGTATTTCATCTATACCAATAAATTGTACTTCAACATTCAACTCTTCCTTTTTAATTTTATTAATTATTTTTTTAATATGTGATAACTCAAAGCCATATTTTTTGTATTCTTTTTTGGAATATGAAATAGTAAAACAATCATCATCTTTTTTTTTTGCTAATAATAACTTTGGTGTTATCGTATATTTACAACATGATACTAATATTGTTTTTCTTTCAATGTCAGGTAAATATCTTATTTTAACTAAATATACTTTTTTATCTGTTTTTGGAGAATTAACATTTTCTTTAATTAATTTTTCAACACCGGATAATGTTTTATGTGTTAGTGATTTTAATTCCTTACCTTTATAAAATACATGATAATGCTCTATTGACAAGACTGAATTAATTTTTTTTGGTGTCATATATTATAAATTATTATTTATATATTAATTTAATTTATAAAAAATATAAAACTATCAAAACATTTTTATTTTTTTATTCATCAGAACTACATTTTAGTATAAGTAATTAAATTTATGATTTTACACTTATAATACTTATATTTAATTTTTATATTACACCCATTTACAAAAAAAATGGGACACTTTTTATAAAATTGAATTATTTTAAATAATTCAATAAAATATACTTAAAGAAATAAAACATAATATAATTATGAATATGAATTGAAGACTTACAATAATGATTATTCATCCAAATGTCATATAAATTTATTTTATGGATTACTTATTAGAAGGAAATGACAACCCTTAATAAGTATTAAGTCAATATACTTATTTCTAACACTAAAAGTGGAAATTATAAGAATTAAGTATTTATTTTTTTTTTTCTTTAAAAAGTTGGAACCTTAACTTATTTATTATTATTATTAAATATAAGGTCAAGTTCAACCAAGCTCTTTATTGAGTGCAATTACACTTATGATAAGAAAAAATGGTACACTTCCATTTTTTTGTAAATGGGTGTAATAGTAGTATATAAGACCTAATACTTATTTTTTAAATATTTTTTATTATTGAATTTATATACTTTTTAATATTAAAAAATTAAATTTAATAATTATTTTTTATCTAACAGTAATTATATTAATTTATTTTTTTATTATTTTTATTTTTTAATATTTATATATGTAATTTTGAAAAATATTAATTGTTATCAATTAACATATTAAATTATTTATTTAACAACTTATATAAACCCAACTCATATAAGTGATTATATTTATATCTTTTCTTGTTTTTACTCTTTCATTTCTTTTTATTTTATTTATTACATTTTCTACTTTTATTCTCTTTTTTAGTTTTTTATTTTTATAATACGATTTTTTTATTAAACTATTTGATTTATCTGGGGTCAATATTTTTATATTTTTATTATTAAATTTAAAAATTTCTTTAGTTTTATAGGCTTTATCACCTAATAAATTAAAATATTTTGATTTATTATTTATATTAACTTTTTTTAATGATTGATAAACCATTTTTAAATCATGAACAGCAGTATTATAATTATCATTTTTAGTTTTTAAATAAAATACTTCGACAGAATGAATAAAATTATTTTTATTACAAATGATTGATAATTTGGCAATTTTCTTTTTTTTATATTAAAGATAAATAACAATATTTTCTGAACCATATTTATTATTAATTGGGTGTCAATTAATAATAAATTAGTATTTAATTTAAAATGAAAATTATAAAAAGCATTTTTAAATATATTTTTTTTACTTCAAAATAAAAACTTATTATAAATTATTTTATAATGAAATTTAAATTTAGAATTATAATTTTTTAAATAAGTAATAAAACTCCATCTATTGATGTCATTTAATATGTAAAAAATAAAATTTAAATAATATTCATCAGTATATTTAACTTTATATCTTTTTCTATCTATACTTTGATTTAATTTATTAATTTTTATTAAACATAATTCTATTAATTTCGAATTCATTTAACTATAAAAATACACATATAAAATATTTGCATTTTAAACATAAAAAAGTATATATCACTAATATATTCAAGTCTTACACTAACAATGTAATTTAATTAATGTTGTTAGAAGATATGATGGTTAAGTTAATTTATTACTGGAATAAATACGAGTTTTAAGATTTAGATTAAGATTATCCAATATTTAAAACTGATTAAGCGAACAATTTAGGGCATCTAAATCATCAGGAACATTATAAAAACCAACTAAATTATTTTTAACATAATCAAATATTTTAATATTAGGATATTCTTGTAAATCAAATGTTCTTTGAAGATCAATATTATTTGAGGTTAATTCATTCATTAATCAATATACTTTATATATACAGTTATGTATTTACATGAATAAAATCATTAAGAAAATTAAAGAAAATTATAAAAAAATTATAAAAAATAAGTGTTTTAATTGTAAGTTTAGTAATTAGTTTCACAATCTTTAAACATATTTAATGAAAAATCACAACTAGTTTGGTGATCAGTATCAAATGATTGAATACATTTTAAATATTCTTCTTGAAATGATTTACATTCTGGTTTGGAAAAATATTCAGATTGTGAAATATTTGGTTGATAACTTGAATTAGATTGTGTATAGGTTGGATAAGATGATGATGATGATGATGATGAACCAAATATACCTCCTATAACTCTTTGAGCAATACTTGAACCAAAGCCAAAACCAAATCCATCCTTTATAGAAGACATAAATCCTCCACCATTACTTTTATTATCTAATTCCGTTTTATTAGATGGTGCTGGTGCAGGTGCAGGTGCTGATGTTGGAGGTGGGATAAACGATGGTTTTGATTTAATTGTTGAGATAGTTCTTGATAAACTGTTATATGATGGTGATATTGATGAATAAGTTTTATTTGAATGACTTAAAGAACTTGATGAAAAACTTCTACCTGATGAACTTGATGAAGAACTTCTACCGGATGAACTTCTACCGGATGAACTTGATATGTGAGTCATTTATTATATATTTAATAATATTTATTTATATATTAATTATTTAAATTTTTTTTTATACTATCATAATAAATATCCCATTAAATGTCTTTTTTAAAAACATAAATAAATTAACAAAAAATTCAAGATGTATTTTTAGGTCTTATGTTAAAATGAGTTAAAAAATCTGCAAGAAAAAATATTTATGATACATAATTACTTTTCCAGTATATTAAAAAAAAAAATTTATAGATTATATTTTATATAAATAATTATGGAAGAAATGTGTTTAAAAAATATGAGTAAAGATTTAAAAAATTCAGACATTAAAAAAAAAGAGTTAATATTTAATAAATTTATAGAGAAATTTCCAAAGGCAAAATTACACACATTAACACAAGTCAATAAATATTACAATAAAAAAAATATTGATTTTTTTTCCAATTCTGATGAAATGATTGATAATAATTCTATATATAATAGTTTGATGTTAATAAATTAAAACATATATGGATTATATTCTATCATATCCATTGGATCAATTTTAACTCTATATGACTTTCCTATTTCTGGAACAAAAACAATATCTCCAGTATATAATTCTCTTCTATTATTATTTCTAATAACTACTTTTATTATTTTATTTCCAATTGTAATAGATGTAAAATATTTATACCAATTATCAGTAATTTTTTTACCAATTAATTCAAGAATTGAGTTATCATTAGAATTTGAATAATTGTTATAAACATTAATAATTTTATTTTTACTCCCTGATTGTCCTGATTGTCCAGATTGTCCAGATTGTCCAGATGAGAATTCCTCAATTGAATCTAAATCAAAATCATCCCCATAATCATCTGAATTAAAATTTTCTTTAATATCTATACCTTTATAAGATTTTGTTTGAGAACTTGATTCTTGTGGAACAAACCTTCTTGCTTTTTTAGGTCTGGATTGTCTAATATGACCCTCCCAAACATTTTGTTCTCCTACAGACGTCTCATCATATGATCTATTTGGAGAATGGGAAATACTAAATTTAATATCATCTTTTTTGTTCGAACCAATTGCTATTAATAATCCTACTCTATGATATCTATCAAGTACTCCTTGTGTGGGAAAATTAAATTGAGCTGCTACTTGTGGAGTTGGTATTTGGTCAGCACTAGTTCTACCTCTTGGATCAACTAGAGGATCAGTTAATTTAGCAATATCATAATTAGCAATAGGATCAAAAACAATTGGAGGTGGTTTATTTTGATTTGATTGTCTGGGGAGTATTAAATTTGTATCTAAATTATTTTTCCCATTATCATTTCCACCCATTGTTATTGTTGGTTCAGGTGTTTCAATAATTATTTCTTTAATTATATTAGATTCTGATGGGATAGGTGTAATTTGACTAATTTTCATATTTATTAATTCATTTGTTAAACTAGATACCTTCTTTTCTAATTCTTTTATATTAGTTTCTGGTTCAGATAAACTATTACTAATTCCAAAATTACTTACTATCAAATAAAATATAGTCATTAATACAATAAAAACTAATATAAATATAATAATATTTTGATATTCCATTTATTATTTGATATATTATTAAATATATATTATATTTTTTGATAAATTTAAATTTTTATAAAATATTTATATATAACCATAAACAAAAAATTAAAAATATTATGGATATATTAAATAATCTCA
>Ga0247841_10012277_pt1 | contig 11211 bp, 8 predicted proteins | sample LaCruzMarch2015__2_FD_192410 | JGI IMG/M metagenome (GOLD analysis project Ga0247841, IMG submission 192410) | Freshwater microbial communities from meromictic Lake La Cruz, Castile-La Mancha, Spain - LaCruzMarch2015_18m | ecosystem: Environmental > Aquatic > Freshwater > Lake | place: Spain...
GAAATTGCAGGGGGGGCGGCTTTGTTTTTTGAGGTAGACGATGCGCAAGGTCTGGCTAATCAAGTCAGGGCACTTGAAGATCCGGAGTTTCGAAAAAGGGTGATCGAACAATCGTTGAATAACGTTCAGCGGTTTAGCTGGAAAAATAGCGCAAAAGAGTTGTTAAAATTTATTCGTTCCGGGGGAAACTGAGTCACGTTCGATATAAACGCTCAAAAAGAGATCTGTATAATTGAGCGCATCGAGCCCAGTCATACAGCTTGACTCTTTCATATCCTCGAGAAATGAGCTGTGATTTTAGTTCCTGGTCAAATGAAACCTTAAGAATCCCGTCGCGAATATCTCGTTGGTTTTCAGGATTTATAAAATAACTCGCATTTCCGCAAACTTCGGGCAGGCTTGCCGTATTGGATACAATCGTCGGGCAGCCGCAGCTCATAGCTTCGAGCGGAGGCAAGCCGAATCCTTCATAAAAAGAGGGCAAAATCAACAGTTCTGCGAGGCTGTATAGACCCGAGAGATCTTCGTCCGGAACAAAGTCGATAAAAAAGACATTTTTTTGTTTGGCTATTTGGCAGGAATGTCTTAATTCTTTGCTCTTCCCGACAATTACCAACTTGAGATGAGGATCGGTGATCTCTGAAAAAGCACTGAGAAGCCCAGACAGGTTTTTGTGAGGCTTTCGATTACCTACAAACAGAACAAACCTTTCCGGAAGCTGATATGTTTTGCGGAGATATTCATGAGCCGAAGGATCTGTGACTCGTTGAAATTGTTTATGATTAACACCGATATGATTGATCAGAATTTCTCTTTTTGGGGAACCCAAAAATTTTACTAATTCATTCTTGGAAAAAAGCGAGTCTGTCACGACTGCGTCTGAATGATGCAATGCTCGGCTCATCATCAATTTAGCATAGGATTTTTCAAGCCATGAAAAGTTATGTTCAAGAGCTAAGTGACAGGCGTCGTGAATCGTAACGGTTCGTTTTTTTGCTCGGATCGGTAGAAGAGGAACGTTGTAATGTGGTGACCAGAAAATGTCGCAATGAGGAATTTTCAGGGGAAACGATCGTTGTTCGTGAATTGAATAGATTTTTGCATCGAAATCAATCTGCTCGATATCTTTGCACCAAGATTGGCCTTTTTGATGAACAAGCAAAATGACACGAAAAGGCGGTTGGCTGAGATAGGGAATTAATTGACGGATGCAAGTGCCGATCCCTGAACAGAGGGCCATTCTCGCATCAATACAAAGATCGATCATCGCAAGGCCGGTTCCGCAATTGATACGGTCTTTGTCAATGCCTCTCGATCCGCATGAACCATCATTTTTACTAATTGCTCAACTGACGTTCTGGGTGTCCAGCCCAATTTTTGCTTCGCTTTGCTTGCATTTCCGAGAAGGAAAGGAACTTCGGCCGGTCGAAAAAATCGAGGGGAAATTTCTACAAGGACTTTGCCATCCGGACCGATTCCTTTTTCTTCAAGGCCTTTTCCTTTCCATTCAATCGGGATTCCGATCTCTTGAAAAGCCATCTCAACAAAACTGCGCACGGTTGTTGTTTGACCGGTCGCCAGGATATAGTCATCAGGCTGATCTTGCTGAAGCATAAGCCACATCCCTTCGATGAAATCCTTGGCATAGCCCCAATCTCGCTGCGCATCTAAATTGCCTAAGATTAGGTTTTCTTTTATTCCGAGTGCAATTTTGGCAACGGCTAGAGTAATCTTGCGGGATACGAAGGTCTCTCCGCGCCGCGGGCTTTCATGATTGAACAAGATGCCATTGCAAGCATACATATCAAACGCTTCTCGATAGTTTACGACCATCCAATATGCATAGAGTTTGGCCACTCCGTATGGAGAGCGAGGATAAAAAGGAGTTGATTCCGTTTGGGGTCTCTCTAGGGATTTTCCAAAGAGCTCGGAGGTGGAGGCTTGGTAGAAACGGATTTTGGGATTATGGGTTTTGGTCGATTCTAACATTCTCATAACGCCAATCCCGTCAACGTCGGCTGTATATTCAGGCATATCGAAAGATACTTTGACGTGGCTCATGGCCGCTAAATTATAGATTTCATCGGGATCGGTTTTTTCGATCACGCGCTTGATGCTGGGAAAGTCGCTCAAATCGCCTTCGTGCAGTTTGATTTTTCCTTTTAAGTGCTGAATTCGGGAGTAATTAGGTGAAGAAGATCTACGCACCATGCCATGAACTGAATATCCTTTTTCCAATAAAAACTCGGCAAGGTAAGATCCATCCTGTCCTGTAATCCCTGTAATCAAAGCTTTTTTCATGCCGTTTTTAATCCCCGCTTGTATCCCATTTCTTAGAGTTGTATGATCCCGAATGTTTTAAAAAACTTCTACCAATTTAAACGATCCGAGTTGCTATGAATAACAATGTAGCAAATTCTTCGCTGCAATGCGATTGTTTCGTGATGGGAACAGGCTCTCAGTCTGCTCGAAACATCGTCGCGGTTCATAAAGGCATGTATTACAAAGGCTGCGGTCGGCCGACGGCAAAGCGACATCGAGGCTGAAATGATAAAGACAGCTCTGGTTCATGATTGGCTGATCTCTGCGGTCGGCGGAGCGGAAAATGCCTTCAAAGAAATTTATTCGATGTTTCCCTCGCCTATTTATACTTTGCTCTTCAATCAAGAGGCAATGAAGGGAACGTTGTTTGATGATGCGGAGATTTATCGTTCCTTCATTGATCGGCTGCCTTGGAGCCAGACGAAATTTCGCTCTTATTTACCGCTCTTTCCTATGGCGATCGAACAATTTGATTTGAAATCTTACGATCTTATTTTGTCCTCTTCTCATTGCGTGGCCAAAGGTATCAAGCGCCATCCCGATCAATTGCATATTTGCTATTGCTATACTCCGATGCGATACGTTTGGGATCTTTCGGAAGATTATTTGAAAGACGCGGGATTGGAGAAGGGTGTGAAGGGCGCAGTCGCACGATATTTCCTACAAAATTTACAGGATTGGGATATCGAATCTTCGCTCCGTGTCGATCACTTTATTGCCATTTCACGATTCGTCGCGCAGAGGATCAAGAGGCTATATGCGAGAGAGTCCACGGTCATCTATCCTCCGGTTGACACGAACTTTTACCAGCCGGGCCATCGAAAAGAAGATTTTTATCTGACAGCATCCCGGCTGGTTTCTTATAAAAAGATTCAGCTGATAGTCGAGGCGTTTTCCAAAATGCCGCAGCGCAAACTCGTGGTCATTGGCGATGGGCCAGAGATGAAAAAAATTGGCAAGATTGCAGGAAAAAATATTGAGTTGATGGGATATCAATCCAACGTCGTTCTTCGAGAAATGATGCAAAAAGCCAGGGCTTTTATTTTTGCCGCTATCGAAGATTTTGGCATTGCCCCGGTGGAAGCGATGGCTACGGGAACGCCTGTCATCGCACTGCGAAAAGGCGGTGCGGTTGAAACGGTGGTCGACGGGATTACGGGGCTTTTTTTTGAAGAGCAAACGGCGGCCTCGATTCGAGAGGCTGTGAAACGGTTTGAGCGATCGGATGAATGGGATCCCAAAACGATTCGTACGCATGCGATGCAGTTTAGCAGCGGACGATTCCGCGAAGAGTATCGTTCATTTATTGAAACAAAAATGGCCGCTTTTAATAGGGTGATTCAATGAAAATTGTTGTATTGGCAGGTGGTGGTGGAACGAGGCTATGGCCCTTATCCCGGCAGGATTTTCCAAAGCAGTTTCTTCATTTTGGGGATCATTTGTCTTTGCTTCAAAAAACAGTTGGACGATTTTTTAACGCGCCCTTTGTTCAAGATGTGGTGGTGGCTACGAATGGCCAATATTTCCCGCTTGTGAAAATGCAGCTGGAAAAAATGGACAATGAAAATAAAGCGGACATTCTTCTTGAACCGGTTCGACGCAATACGGCGCCGGCGATTGCTCTTGCCGTGAAATATTTGCAGGAATGCAAAGGCGCTGCAGATGATAGCGCGATCTTGGTGATGCCGTCTGATCATCTCATTGAACCGGAGTCTCTATTTCTTCATTATATTGAAGAAGCGGAAAAACAGATCAAAACCCAGATCGTTCTATTCGGGATTCGGCCAACACGAGCGGAGACAGGGTATGGCTATATCCAGATTGGATCAAAAAAAGATGAGATGTTTTATCAGGTGCAGCGATTTGTCGAAAAACCGGATCTGATGCGGGCAGAGCAATACTTGGCCAGCGGCGATTACTTTTGGAATGCAGGCATCTTTGCTTTTTGTCCGAAATTGTTTTGGGAAGAAATGAAATTGTATTCGCCGGAAATCTACGATCTCATGCAAGGCGATTATGCCTCTTGTTTGGCGAATTTCTCACGCTTTCCCGATATTTCCCTCGACTATGCTCTTTTGGAGAAGACGAAAAAAGTGGCTATTTGCCCGATGCCGATTCTTTGGTCTGATGTCGGGTCGTGGGATAGTCTCTATGAAGCTCTGGACAAGGATCAAAATCAGAATGTGAAATTCGGCAATGTTCTGGAGATGGATACGAAAAACAGCCTCATTATCGGCGGGAAGAAATTGATTTCGACGATTGGTCTGGAAGACGTTTTGATTGTGGATACGGATGACGCCATATTTATTACAAAAAAGGGCGAGTCGCAAAAAGTTAAGGCGCTGGTTCAGGAGCTTGTCAGAATCGGCCGCCGCGAAGGATGTAACAGCGCTGTAAATCAATATAGCTGGGGTAATGTCAAGCAGCTTTACAATGGCGAAGGCTGCAAGGTGGAGCTAATGCAAATTCATCCTCAACAATCTTATAATCACCAAGTTCAGAAAAATGTCGTTGAAAATTGGATTAATCTTTCGGGGGAAGTTGAGATGATTTCGGAAGATGTGACAAAACGGATTCTATCAGCGCAATCATTCCAGAGTAGCGAAGGTGTTTCTTTGATTTTAAAAAACACGACCAATGAATTTGTTGAAGTTCTTTTGACGTCGCATGAACTGTCCTGTTGAACGAACAATCTCATTTTGGCGTACGCTTTGCCAGCCGTTTTATCTTTTGATTTTTTTCTATTTTTTCTTTATTTCCGCTGAGTTATTGGGCTTGAAAATAGGGGTTTTCAAATTCAAGCTCAATCTTTTGTTCGGGATTCTTTTATTTTTATCATTTTTTTTAAATTTTCGAGTCATGCGCTTTGATCGAGATTTTTTGCAGGTCGCTTTGTGTTGTTTATGCTCTATGACCCTTTCAGCAATTTTTGGATATCATTGGGTTGTGTCGTTAGGTTTTTTTTGTTATTTTATTTTTAATTACTTAGTCTATTTTGTTTTGCCTGTTAACATTTTCCGTTTTTTTGATTCCCGGTTTGTTTTGCGATTATATTTTCTTAGTTTTATTCCTGTCGGTATTTTTGCGTCGGTGCAAGTCTTTGGTTCAATATTTAGTCAGGCTCTTCCTGGCGTGACACAGTACATTGGGTCTTTGAATCGTGGGCAGGGGTTTTCTTATGAGCCCTCTTTTTATGCGCTTTATATGACTCCTTTTGCCATGTTTTATACGGCAAGATTTTTTTTGCAGGAAAAAAACAAAAGAAACATCAAGAAGTTGATTGGATCGAATTTCTTGCTTCTCGTTTCAACGTCAACGGGTTGTTTTTTTTCTTACCTCGCTTTTTTGGTTTGTTTTGGGTTTATGATTTTGAGCCGAGTTATTCGGAACGCGTCTTTCTTCAAGATTTTCGGGAAGGTTTTTTTGACGGTAGCGGCTCTCTTCTCATTAGTGTGGGTAATTGATCCGCATCTGATCTCTCACGGTTTTCTGAAGTTGTTTTGGGCAGGAATTATTCATCATCATACTTTTATCGCTCGATGGGTCTGGATTTGTGAATATTGGAATATTTTTTTAGAAAATCCAATATTGGGAACAGGTCTTGGAGGAGCTTCTGCATATTATGCTCAAAAAAATGGAATTCAGATCGCTTTGAGCGATCCGGATATTTTGGAAGTTGGTATGGCGATGAACGTGACGACGGAGATTCTGGGAAGCTTAGGGCTTCTTGGTGTAGCTGCATTTAGTTATTTTTTCTTTACGATTTGGAAAAATTGTCGGAAGACGCTACGCCTGACATTGACACCAGAAGAAAGAGTCGATATTTTATCTCTTATCATTTCTATGAGTGTTATGTTTTTTACCTTGCAATTCAGTCAATCCATTATGCGACCCTATACTTGGCTTCACGTGGGAATTTGTGTGGGATATATGAAATATTTGCAGGCAAAATATCGGATATATTCATGAAGCTCTTCTTTTGGAATGTTCTATTTCTCTTTTCATCTGTGTGCGCAGAAATTGTCCAAATCAAAAATATTGACGAGTGTAAGGATCTCATTAAGCCCGAGATGCTGTTGGTGTTTGATATTGATAATACGATCATGGAACCGGTGCAATTGCTTGGAAGCGATCAGTGGTTTTCATATCAGATTGAGGAAAATATCAAGCGGGGAATGTCGAAGCAGGAAGGGGTGATGCTTGCGCTCGGCCAATGGGTGTCGATTCAGAATAAGACAAAAGTCAAGCCGGTCGAAATCTCTACCGCTCAATTTATCGAAAATCTTCAGAAGGGCGGCTGGAAGGTGATGGGGTTGACGACGCGCGGCCTTGAGATGGCGACGAAAACTTTGGAGCAGCTGAAGAGTATTGGCATTGATTTTGCTCAGGCCGCGCCCTTTTCTCAAGAAATCATTTTTGAGCATATTCAAGGCGCTGTATACCGTGGCGGAATTCTTTTTTCTACGGGAACGAATAAGGGTCCATTGCTTTTTCAATTTTTCAAACAAACGGGTTATCAGCCAAAAAAAATCTTTTTTGTTGATGATAAGGAGAAGTATCTGCGAGATGTCGAGAATCACTGTGCGGAACGTCAGATCCCCTTTGTTGGAATCCGATATGGATTTTTGGATGAAAAGGTGAAAAATTTGAGGCCCGAAGTAGCCAGTGAACAGTGGAAATGTTTCGGAAATTTAATTAGCGATGTAGAAGCAGAAGCACATCTGAAACCTAGTAGTCCTTAACAATAATTATTAAGGACTATCAGATCATGATTTCAGATGCTTATTGAGAACTCCGGCGAGTTTCATCATATCAAGGGCATCCTTGTTTCCAAAAACTTTCGCCAGCTTTGCATCCGGTTGGATGAGGCGCTTGTTTTTGGGGTCTTGAAGTTTGTTGCTCTTGATATATTCCCATAGTTTTTTGACCACTTCCGGACGCGACAACTCTTTTTCTCCGACGACAGCGGCTAGCTCGGGAGAGAGCTTTACCGATTTTTGTTTCGGTGCGCTTTTTTTTGCCTTTGCTTTTTTGGCTGGGGATTTTTTTTTCGAAGAGGGTTCCTTTTTGGATGCGCTCTCTTTCTTCCCTTTCTTTTGAAAACGGTTCTTTTTTACATACGCAGTTTTGACATGCGTTGCGTATTTAGCGGGAAGATCTTCCAGAGCGTTGGCAATCACATCGCATTGTGGAAAGTTTGAACATGAGAAAAAGACTTTGCCGAATCGCGATTTACGCGCAACGGTTCGTCCATCGCAGCCGATCGCCGGGCAGTTGGGCATTTCGCCGGGTTGATAAACATGCTCGCCCTTTTTGGGGATGTTGACAATGCCATTGCAGTCAGGGTAGCGCGAGCAGCCGAGAAATGGACCAAAACGTCCGTGGCGCAAAATCATTTTCGCTTCACAAGTGGGGCACGGCGTGTCCCAGTTGAAGTTCGGATCGTAATCTTCTCTCTTGAATTCCATCGCCTCTAATGAGGCGGTAAAATCACAGGTGGGATAATTAATGCATCCGTAAAAATAGCCTCTCTTGGCCCAGATTTTTTGCAGCTTTTGACCGCATTTGGGACAGTCCAGATCCGTTGTGACTTTCGGAACGACGGCATCTTTTTCCGCTTTTTCAACAAGAGGAAAGAAATCTTTCCAGAAATCGCGGATCACTTCCTTCCAGTTTTTATTGTGCTCGGCCACTTGTTCGAGCTGATCTTCCATCTGTGCGGTGAAAGTGACATCCATGATGGGCGCAAAATTGTCTTCGAGCATCTGACAGATAATCTTGCCCAGTTCTGTGGGCTTGAGCGCCTGGCTTTCCTTGATCGTGTAGTCACGGCTCTGGATCTTGTTCATGATCGCAGCGTAGGTAGAAGGACGTCCGATGCCGAGCCGCTCCAGTTCTTTAACCAGGGAAGCTTCCGTGAAGCGAGGGGGTGGCTTCGTAAAGGACTGCGAAGAGATCAAATCGATCAGCTTCAAAGGCATGTTCTCTTTTAGCGGAGGCAAGGTTTTGGCACTTTCCTCTTCTTCGCCCGTATCTTTTTTTTCTTCATATGCAGCGAGATATCCGGGAAATTTAATCGTTGAGCCGCTCGCACGCATCATGATGTTTTGCGACGTTTCAATATCAGCGCTGATTGTATCGTAGATTGCGGGATTCATTTGAGAAGCGATCAAACGACGCCAGATGAGCTGATACAATTTAAATTGATCGGCCGAGAGATGGTTTTGGATCTTATCCGGAGATCGATGCATGTTGGTGGGACGGATCGCTTCGTGGGCCTCTTGCGCGCTTTTTTTGCTTGCAAACAGACGCGGCTGCTCGGGCAAATAAGCATCGCCGAATTGCTGGACGATATATTTGCGGACAGCTTCAATCGCCTCCGGGACGATATTGACCGAATCGGTACGCATGTAGGTGATCAAACCCTCGGAACCTTCGCTGCCCAGATCGATCCCTTCATAGAGCTCTTGAGCAATGCTCATTGTTCTCGAAACGGAAAAACCGTAATGGCGGCTTGCCTCTTGCTGCAGCGTTGAGGTAATGAAAGGGGGTGGAGAGGTGCGCTTTCTTTCTTTTTTCTCGACTGTTGCGACTTTATAAGTAGCGTTTTTTAAACGTTGAACGATTTGATCGGCCGTTACAGCATTGGAAATCAAAAAGCATTCTTTATCGCCCGTTTTTTCTTTCTCAACCCGTAACCCATCGACTGAATAGATGGATGCGTTAAAGGATTTGTCATCATTTTTCGGGGAAAGAAGAGTATCAATATTCCAATATTCGACGGGAACGAACGCATCGATCGCTCTTTCTCGGTCGACAACGAGCTTCAATGCGACAGATTGAACGCGACCGGCCGAGGAGCCTTGTCTTCCTCCGCGACGCACTTTTCGTGTTAAAATCGGAGAGATTTTGTAACCGACAATCCGATCGAGGAGGCGGCGCGCCTGTTGGGCATTAACGAGGTCCATATCAATATCGCGCGGATTCTCGAGCGCGGTCTGAACGGCGGCTTTAGTGATGGATTGAAAGGCCGCTCGTTTGAACTCGGTCCCTTTGGGCAAGATTGATGCGATATGCCACGCAATGGCCTCGCCTTCGCGGTCCGGATCAGGAGAGAGGTAGACGATGTCGACTTTTTTGGCGGCGTCCTGCAGTTTCTTGATGACCGCTTTTTTATCGGGAAGAGAGACGTACTTTGGTTCGAAGTCATTTTCAATATCGATGCCAAATTCTTTTTGGGGTAAATCCAAAATATGGCCAATCGACGACTCAAAAATGTAGTTTGGTCCAAGAAACTTACGTAAAGTCTTTATTTTTGCCGGAGACTCTACGATCACGAGGGCTTTGCTCATGAGAGTACAACCCAATGAGTTATTTGTCGGCACATAGTAGCTGATTCAAGCTCATAACTGCAAGAAAGCTTGTGATGCAACCTTACGATCTCTATACTTTCCCCCCTATGGAAATGGAAGAATTACTTCGTTTTAATTCCGAAGGGTTGATTCCGGGGCCCGGAGAAACTGAAGAGGCCTTTTCCCTGCGAGTGCAGGCAGTGAAAGAATTTTTTCATAAACAGGAATCCGCTATTGCGCCGCATCATTGGCACTGGGCATCCGAACAGCTTCGCGCAATCTTTGATTTTACTCCGCGCTGGTGTGCGGCATTTTACTCGTCCAAGGGGTTGGCCCCCTGGCAAGCTGCGGCGACTTGGATTAATGAGCCGTCCGCGAATGTAAAGCCGATTTACTTGATTCAGTTACGAGCGTCGAAATGGGTTTCTTGGCTGATTGATCGCGATGAGTTATTGGCGCATGAGGCAGTCCATGCTGCGCGAGCAGCGTTCAATGAGCCTCAAACGGAAGAGCTATTTGCGTATCTGACCTCGACGGCAAAATGGCGGCAGGTAATCGGCCCTATTTTTTCTCAGCCGCGAGAATCTCTTCTTCTTATGGCAACTCTTGGGCTGGGAGCCATTTTACAAATGATTGAAACTCTTTGGGATTTTACACTTTTTAGCGAGGTCTGTTTTTTTTCTGCTGCCGCTTTCTGTCTTTTCTGGAGTGTGCGTTTATTGAGGATGCGCTCTCGCATCACGAGAGCGGCTCGGAAACTTGCGCCCTTTTTGCGTGATCCCGGAAAAGTTCGCGCGGTTCTCTTTCGCATGACCGATCAGGAGATCATTCGTCTATCTTGCAAGGAGGGAATTGAAGAAAAGGACGAGCTGCGCTGGCGGATAATCAGATCCGCTTATTTTAAACCTAAATGATTTTACGTCGCGCAGCGGTGGCAAATTGCAAAGCACGACGATATTTAGAGACCGTTCTTCGGGCGCATTGAATCCCGATTTCTTGTAATTTTTTCATGATCGCATCATCGCTGATCGGGTGCGCGCGATCTTCTTCTTGAATGAGCCGGCGAATCTGCTCTTTGGTTGGCTCTGTCGATGCTGATTCGGAGAAAAATTGCCTTAGTGGAATGAGACCGTGGGAGCAAGCCAGGGTTTTGCCGGCGACAGCTCGCCATGCGGTGGATGGATGCACATTTAATAATTGAGCCAGCTCTTCGATTCCGATGGGGAAAATTTCCCCGGTTTGAGACAAAAAGGCACTCTCTTTATAGATGAGCAGTTTTCCGATCGTGCGTAAGATATCGTGGCGGCGTTTGATGCAGCGCTGCAGCCATCGGGCGCCGGTCACCCAGGCGCGAAGCTGGCTCTTTTCTTCTTTGATGGACAGCTTTGGAATAAGATCGATATAACCGCTCTGCAATTTAATGATCGGCAGTTCTTCTGCGCTCACTTCCAATATCCAGCCTGAATCGACTTCTTTGATCATCAGGTCGGGAATAATAAAATGATTTGTTGAGGCGTCGAATTTGGATGCCGGCCGT